>QFCS01000581.1_pt1 | contig 13924 bp, 13 predicted proteins | sample 3576561 | NCBI WGS metagenome assembly QFCS01 | reverse complement strand
TGGGCGGAAAGCGCGGTCGAGGCCCCGTAGAGGCCGCAGAAGAAGTTTCTTCAGACAAAGAAAAGCCCCAGTCGTTGACTGGGGCTGAATTGTGGGCCTTAAGCCCGGTCTTATCAACAGCTAGCCGGAACGGCTAGCCGTTTCGGGTGGCTTTTTTTATGCGCGGGTGTTCCTACTTCGAGGCCGCAACGGGTTTTTTCTTCTCGGCCGGTGCGGCAGCGGCGGGTTTGAAGCCTTCGCCGTTGACGGTCAGTCCTTCAGACGACAGCTTGACCGCGCGTTTGCCACCGATGCCCGGTACCCTCTGGATCAGGTCGTTCCAGTCCTTGAACGGGGAGGCCTTCCGTGCGTCCAGAATCTTGGTGGAGGTGCTGGGCCCGATGCCCTTGATACTGTCGAGATCGGCGACCGTCGCGGTGTTGATGTCGACCGCAGCGAAACTGGCGGCGGCGAGTAGCGAGAGCAGGCTGGCTGCAATTTTCTTGAGCATGGATCCTCCGTTTGAGATTTTTGAGATGCCATGGGTGGTGCGATGACCCATGGCTGAAGTCCGTTTGACAAGGACTTCAGGCATGAAATTTAGTACCAAAGAATGATTTTTAGAAGAATTTTGGCAGTGAAAACTTCTTATATTGCGCTGTCTCTCGTGCTGGCGGGCTGCGCCTGGCCGCCACAGGATCCGGGTGGCGCAGGCGATGAGCGCCCCCCCTCGCGACCGCAGAAGGTGTCTGGCGGTGCCAGCCCGGCGTTGCTGAAATCTGCCAGCCAGCTGTTTGTCACGCCCGCCAGGGACGTGCCCTGGGAACCGCTCTCGTTTCCAGGCAAGCGGTACGTGGACTTCGAGCCTGTGCAGGTGGCCGGGCGTCCGGCCTTGCGGGTGCGGGCAGACAGTTCTGTCAGCATCCTGCGCCAGCGCTTTGATCCGGCGCTGCAGTCGGTGGGGCGCGTGTCATTCGCGTGGAGGGTCGATGGCCTGCCGAAGGATGCCGATCTCTCGGTGGCCAGTCAGGCGGATTCGCCCGTGCGTGTCGTCCTGTCTTTCGACGGGGATCGCACGAAGTGGAGTGCCCGCAACCATCGCCTGTCCGAGATGAGCCGTCTGCTGACGGGCGAGGAGTTGCCCTATGCCTCGCTGGTCTATGTGTGGAGCGCCCAGCACGAGCCGGGCACCGTTGTGGTGAATCCGCGCACCGACCGCATCCGCAAAGTGGTGCTCGACGCTGGCACAAGCCACATCGGCCAGTGGCGCGATCACGTTCGCGACGTGCGGGCGGACTTCCGTCTGGCGTTTGGCGAGGAGCCCGGACCTCTTCGCCTGGTGGCGTTGATGACGGACACCGACAACACCGAGAGCCGGCTCACGGCCTGGTATGGCGCATTGAAGCTGGAGTTGGCGAGCGAAGTGCGCTAGACATGCTTCTGTTGATCTGGGTCTGCAGAAGAACATAACGCAGCACCCAGGCATTCAAACGATGGTTTCACGAGCCGGATGGGATTCCCGTTCGGGTTACTCCGGTGCATCGGCGGGAACGTTTGTTGCATAGTGGCGGCACCTTCATTTATTTCAGGTGTCAACGATGAAACCGACCGTGATGGCAATGCGTACGATGGTGCTGGGCGTGGGTCTGGCGCTGGCGGGTGCGGGTCTGCAGGCGAAGACCTTCAAGTGGAGCAGCGCCAGCGACATTCCCACCTGGGACATCCATTCGCAGAACAATGCCTTGTCCAATGGCGTTCATGCGGCGGTGTACGAATCCCTCGTGTACTACAACAGCAAGACGTTCAAGCCCGAGCCGGTGCTGGCGACCGCCTGGAATCAGGTGTCTCCCACCCAGCTGCGCCTGAATCTGCGCACCGGCGTGAAGTTTCATGATGGTTCCACGTTCTCGGCCGACGATGCGGTGTTCTCGATCGAGCGCGCGATGGCCAAGACGTCCAACTTCGGCATTTACGCCCAGGGCATCGACCGGGTGGTGAAGGTGGATGCCAACACCATCGATATCTTCACCAAGGATCCCAACCCCGTGCTGCTGAACCAGCTCACGGAGTTGCGCATGATGAGCAAGGCCTGGGCGGAGAAGAACAACTCCACCACGCCCAAGGACATCAAGACGCAGGACGAGAACTTCGCGCATCGCAACGCCAATGGCACGGGTCCGTTCGTGCTCAAGGAGTGGCAGCCGGACCAGAAGCTGGTGATGACGCGCAATCCTAGCTGGTGGGGCAAGTCCGAGAGCAACGTCACCGAGGTGATCTACACACCGGTCAAGGCGGTGGCCACGCGGATGGCGGCTTTGCTGTCGGGCGAGGTGGATTTCGTGCTGGATCCCAGCCCGCAGGATCTGGCGCGCGTGCGCAATGACCAGAAGCTCAAAGTGATCGACGGTATCGAGAACCGCACGATCTTCTTCGGCATGGATCAGTTCCGTGAGGAGTTGCCGGGCAGCAACATCAAGGGCAAGAATCCGTTGAAGGATCAGCGTGTCCGCAAGGCGCTGTATCAGGCGATCGACATGAACACCATCGCCCGGGTGAGCCTGCGGGGCTTGGGCCAACCCACGGGCGCCCTGGTGGCGCCTCAGGTCAATGGCTGGACCGAGGCCGTCCACAAGCGTTATCCCTTCGATGTGGCGGCCGCGCAGAAGCTGCTGGCCGACGCAGGCTACAAGGATGGCTTCGAGGTGGACTTCGCGTGCCCCAACAACCGCTACATCAACGACGAACAGATCTGCCAGGCCGTGACCGCCATGTGGGCGCGTGTCGGCGTCAAGGCCAAGCTGCGCACCCTGCCTCTGGTCACCTACTTCCCGATGATCCAGCGCTATGAGGCCAGCATCTACATGCTGGGTTGGGGCGTGCCCACCTTCGATGCGCTCTACAGCCTGCAGTCGCTGGTGCGCTCGGTGGGCGCGGGCGGTGACGGCAACTACAACGTGGGCCGGTACAGCAACCCGCAGATGGATGCGCTGGTGGAGCGCACCAAGAAGGAAACCAACCTCAAGCTGCGCACCGAGCTGCTGACCAAGGCACTGGCGCTGCAGAACGAGGATGTGGCCCACATCCCCCTGCACAACCAGATCATTCCCTGGGCGATGAAAAAGAACATCGACGTGGTTCACCGCGCTGACAATCGCCTGGACTGGCGTTTGATCAAGGTAAACTGATTTTCAGGTTCGGTTGAGGGTCGCGTCTCCGTGGCGCGACCCTCTCTTTCTTTCATTCATGATTGCCTTCATCCTCCGGCGGTTCGTGCAGGCGCTGATCGTCATGGTCAGTGTCGCGTTGATCGCGTTCATGCTCTTCCAGTACGTGGGGGACCCGGTGGTGTTCCTGTTGGGTCAGGACGCCACACCAGAACAGGTGCGCCAGTTGCGTGCGGACCTCGGTCTGGACCAACCCTTCTTCATCCAGTTCTGGCACTTCCTCGTGAATGCCGCGCAAGGCGAGTTCGGCCTCTCGCTGCGTCAGGGGGCCAAGGTGTCGCGCCTCATCGCGGAGCGGTTCCCCGCCACGCTGGAGCTGTCGATGGTGGCTGCACTGCTCGCACTCGTGATCGGCATTCCCATGGGCGTGTATGCGGCACTGCGCCGTGGCACCTTCATGAGCCAGGTGTTCATGACGGTGTCGCTGCTGGGTGTGTCGCTGCCCACGTTTCTCATCGGCATCCTGCTGATCCTGGTGTTCGCGGTGACGCTGGGCTGGTTCCCCAGCTTCGGCCGTGGCGAGGTGACGCAGATCGGCTGGTGGAGCACCGGCCTGCTGTCGGCCAAGGGCTGGCATCACATCACACTGCCAGCGATCACGCTGGCGATCTTCCAGCTCACGCTGATCATGCGCCTGGTGCGTGCCGAGATGCTCGAGGTGCTGCGCACCGACTACATCAAGTTCGCTCGTGCCCGTGGTCTGTCCAACCGTGCCGTGCATTTCGGCCACGCGCTGAAGAACACGCTGGTGCCGGTGATGACCATCACCGGCCTGCAGCTGGGCGGCCTGATCGCGTTTGCCATCATCACGGAAACGGTGTTCCAGTGGCCCGGCATGGGGCTGCTGTTCATTCAGGCGGTGACGTTCGCCGATATCCCCGTGATGGCCGCCTACCTGTGCCTCATCGCGCTGATCTTCGTGGTGATCAACCTGGTCGTCGACCTGCTGTACTTCGCGGTCGACCCACGCTTGCGCGTGGAAAAGGCGGGCGGACACTGATGCCGACGACATCCCGCATCAAGGCGCATGGCCGTGCGTTCGCACACATCGCGGCCTTCCACCCGGAGCTCACAGCGCTGCGACGCGATCTGCATGCGCACCCGGAAATCGGCTTCGAGGAACATTACACCGCGCAGCGTGTGGTCGAGTCGCTCAAGGTGTGCGGGGTGGACGAGATCCACACCGGCATCGGCAAGACTGGTGTGGTGGGGGTGATCCGGGGACGGCGGCAGGCCAGTGGCCGCATGATCGGCCTGCGCGCTGACATGGACGCGCTGCCAATGACCGAGCACAACGATTTCGCATGGAAGTCCCAGCGGCCCGGCATGATGCATGGCTGTGGTCACGACGGGCACACCGCGATGCTGGTGGGCGCGGCGCGCTATCTGGCAGAGACGCGGAACTTCGACGGCACGGCGGTGCTGATCTTCCAGCCGGGTGAGGAGGGCTTTGCCGGAGCCAAGGCGATGATCGAGGACGGGCTCTTCGAGCGCTTCCCGGTGCAATCGGTCTTCGGCATGCACAACTGGCCGCAGATGCGACCTGGCATGGTGGGCGTGAACCCGGGCCCCATGATGGCGTCGGCCGATCGCATCACCATCGAGGTGACGGGCAAAGGGGGCCACGGCGCGCACCCCTACCAGACGGTGGATCCCGTGCTGGTGTCGGCGCACATCATCACGGCCGTGCAGAGCATCGTCTCGCGCAACGTGCGGGCCATCGACAGCGCGGTGATCAGCGTGTGCGCCATGCAGGCGGGCGACATGGGTGCCTTCAGCGTGATGCCCGGAAAGGCCACGCTGGTGGGCACGGTGCGCACCTTCAATCCCGAGGTGCAGGCCATGGTGGAGAGGCGTCTGCAGGAGGTGTGCTCCGGTGTGGCGCTGGGTCTGGGTGCCACCGCGCACGTGAACTACGAACGCATCTATCCAGCCACCATCAACACGCGCGACGAGGCCCGCTTCGCCGCCGACGTGGCGCAGAAGCTGGTGGGACACGAGTACGTGGACCGCAACATGGACCCGAGCATGGGGGCTGAGGACTTTTCCTTCATGCTGCAGGTCAAGCCCGGCGCCTACCTCCGGCTGGGACAGGGTGCGGAGAACGGCGTGGGCAGCTGTTTCCTGCACAACAGCCGCTACGACTTCAACGACGAGGTGCTGCCATTGGGCGCCGCGCTGCACGCGGGTCTGGTGGAGCAGGGCATGCCGCTGACAGACGAGACTCACCCGGTACCCAGAACCCATTCCACCACCACAAACGCAACAAGGAGCGAAGCATGAACTTCAGGAAAACGCTGGCGGCCGCACTGGTCACGTCCGCCATGGCCTCCATGGGGGTGGCCTCGGCACAGACGATCCGTATCGGCAATCAGGGCGACGCATTGTCGATGGATCCGCATTCGCTCAACGAGTCCTTGCAGCTCAGCGTGACGAACAACGTTTATGAGCCTCTGGTGGCGCGTGACCGCAACCTCAATCTCGTGCCAGGCCTGGCCACGAGCTGGAGGCAGACGTCCCCCAGCGTATGGCGCTTTGAATTGCGCAAAGGCGTGAAATTCCACGACGGTGCACCGTTCACGGCCGACGACGTGCTGTTCACCTTTGCGCGTGCGTCGGGCGAAGGCTCCGACATGAAGAGCTACACCAACGATGTGAAGGAGGTTCGGAAGATCAACGACTTCACTGTCGACATCGAGACCAAGGGGCCGTTCCCGATCCTGCCGGATGTGCTCTCGCTGTTGTTCATCATGAACAAGAAGTGGTCGGAAGATAACCAGGCGCAGCGCCCGGTGGACCGCCGCAAGGGCATCGAGAACGCCGCGTCTTTCCGCGCCAATGGCACAGGCCCATTCCGCCTGCGCGAGCGCCAGCCCAACGTCAAGACCAGCTTCGTGCGCAATGGCAGTTACTGGGGCAAGATTGAAGGCAACGTGGTCAACGTGGAGTACACGCCGATCGGCAACGATGCCACGCGTGTGGCCGCGCTGCTGTCCGGACAGGTGGACGTGATCGAACCCGTGCCGCTGCAGGACGTGGCGCGCATCAACGCCAGCGGCAAGAGCAAGGTGATGCAGGGCCCCGAGCTGCGCACCATCTTCCTGGGCATGGACCAGAAGCGCGACGAGTTGCTGTACTCGAACATCAAGGGCAAGAACCCGTTCAAGGACAAGCGCGTGCGCCAGGCCTTCTATCAGGCCATCGATATCAACGGCATCCAGCGCACGGTGATGCGCGGCGCCTCCAAACCCACGGCGTTGATGGTGGGGCCGGGCATCAATGGTTTCGACGCCAGCATGAACAACCGCCTCCCGTACGATCCCGATGGCGCGAAGAAACTCCTGGCCGATGCCGGTTACCCGAACGGCTTCGAGGTGGCCATGAATTGCCCGAACGACCGCTATGTGAACGATGGCGGCATCTGCCAGGCGGTGGCAGCCAATCTGGCGCGCATTGGCGTGAAGATCAACCTGCAGGCCGAGACCAAGGGCACTTACTTTCCCAAGATCCTGCGCCGTGACACCAGCTTCTACATGCTGGGCTGGACACCAGGTACCTACGACTCGCACAACGCCCTGAACGCGCTGATGCGCTGCGTGGACGACAAGGGCAGCGGTCAGTTCAATCTGGGGGCGTACTGCAATCCCAAGCTCGATGAGCTGACGGTGAAGATCCAGTCGGAAACCGACAAAGCCAAGCGCGACGCCATGATCAAGGAAGCCTTCCAGCTGCACACCGATGACATCGGCCACCTGCCGCTGCACCAGCAGGCCCTGGCCTGGGGCGTGGCCAACAACGTGGAACTTGTGCAACTGGCGGACAATTTCATGCCGTTCCGCTTCATGTCGGTGAAGGCGGGCAAGTAAGCCCGGTGACGACCCGGCTGGCGCGTGACCGAGTGGCCGCGTCAGCCTCACCATAAAAAAACATACCCACGTGATCCGCCTGCTCCAACGCGCGCTCGACAGCGATGTCGGCCACAGCTTCCGCACCTCGCCCACAGCCATCGTGGCGGCCCTGATCGCGCTCGTCTGCGTGTTCTGCGCGGTCTTCGCGCCCTGGGTGGCGCCGCACAACCCGTTCGATCTCGCCACACTCGACCTGATGAATGCCCGCCTGCCGCCTGCCTGGAATGCGGAGGGCAGTCCTTCCTTCCTGCTCGGTACCGACGATCAGGGCCGGGACATCCTCTCGGCCCTGATGTACGGTGCACGCATCTCGCTGGCGGTCGGTCTGGCCTCGGTGGTGCTTTCGGTGATCATCGGCGTTTCCTTTGGACTGCTCGCCGGTTTCCTTGGTGGCTGGGTGGATGGCTTTCTCATGCGGCTGTGCGACGTGATGCTGTCGTTCCCTGCCATCCTCGTGGCCCTGCTGATTGCCGGCGTCGGGCGAGCCTTGTTCCCCAACGCCCACGAAACCCTGGCGTTCGGCGTGCTCATCCTGTCCATCACGCTCACGGGCTGGGTGCAGTACGCCCGGACCGTGCGCGGTTCGACGCTGGTGGAGCGCAACAAGGAGTACGTGCAGGCCGCGCGCGTGACCGGGGTGGCGCCGTTGCGCATCATGCGCAGCCATGTGCTGCCCAATGTCATGGGCCCGGTGCTGGTGCTGGCCACCATCCAGGTGGCCACGGCCATCATCACGGAAGCCACGCTGTCGTTCCTGGGCGTGGGCGCGCCGCCCACCTCACCGTCGCTGGGCACGCTGATCCGTGTGGGCAACGACTACCTGTTCTCCGGTGAGTGGTGGATCACCATTTTTCCGGGCGCCATGCTGGTGCTGATCGCACTGAGCGTGAACCTGCTGGGCGACTGGCTGCGCGATGCACTCAACCCCCGCCTGCGCTGAGACCACGATGAGCCTGCTTCAAGTCAAGAACCTCGTCGTCGAATTTCCCGGCCGCCGTGGCACGCTGCGCGCGCTGGACGACATTTCCTTCGATATCGCCCCGGGAGAAATCCTGGGTGTCGTCGGCGAGTCCGGTGCGGGGAAGTCGCTCACCGGTGCGTCCATCATCGGCTTGCTCGAACCGCCCGGCCGGGTGGCCTCTGGCGAAATCCTTCTGCATGGCAAGCGCATCGACAACCTGCCGTACGACCAGATGCGCAAGGTGCGGGGCCGCCAGATCGGCGCGATCTTCCAGGACCCGCTCACCTCGCTCAACCCGCTGTATTCGGTGGGCCGGCAGCTTGTCGAGACCATCATGACCCACCTGCCGGTGAGCCAGGCCGAAGCGCGCAAGCGGGCGATCGATCTCCTCAAGGACACGGGCATACCCGCCGCGGAGCAGCGCATCAACCACTTTCCCCACCAGTTCTCCGGCGGCATGCGCCAGCGGGTGGTCATCGCGCTGGCGCTGGCCGCCGAGCCGCAGCTCATCGTGGCGGACGAACCCACGACCGCGCTGGACGTGTCTATCCAGGCGCAGATCATCACGTTGCTCAAGACCATCTGCAAACAGCGTGGTGCCGCGGTGATGCTGATCACGCACGACATGGGCGTGATCGCCGAAACCTGCGACCGCGTGGCCGTGATGTACGCGGGGCGCATCGCCGAGATCGGCCCGGTGCACGAGGTCATCAACCACCCGGCACATCCCTACACCGCAGGCCTGATGGCGTGCATTCCCGACATGAGCCAGGACCGCGAACGCCTGCACCAGATTGATGGTGCGATGCCCCGCCTCAACGCGATTCCCAAGGGGTGTGCCTACAACCCGAGGTGCGATCGGGCATTCGACCGCTGCCACACCGACCGGCCGGAGCTGTTGCCCGCCGGTGCCACACGGGCGGCCTGCTGGCTGCATGCGCAGGCAGGAGCCGTGGCATGAGTCTGGATATGACCGACAGCACCGCGACCACTTCCTCGTCGGCGACCGCCGCGCCGCTGGTGCGTGCGACCGATCTGGCGAAAACCTTCGACGTCTCGGCGCCGTGGCTCAATCGCGTGATCGAACGCCAGCCGAGGCAGTTGCTCCGCGCCGTCGATGGCGTGTCCTTCGACATCCCGCGCGGCCAGACGCTGGCCCTGGTGGGGGAGTCCGGTTGCGGCAAGAGCACGGTGGCGCGCCTGCTGGTGGGTCTTTACAACCCCACACGCGGGGGCTTCGTGTTCGATGGACAGGACGCGCACGCGGCCTTCAAGACCCCCGAGGGGCGCAAGCTGCGCCGCCGCATCCAGATGATCTTCCAGGACCCGTATGCCAGCCTGAACCCGCGCTGGCGCGTGGAGGACATCATTGCCGAGCCCTTGCGCGAGCACGAGATCGAGAAGGAGCCCGCAGCGCTGCGCGCACGGGTGGACGAGCTGTTGAAATCGGTGGGTTTGTCGCCACTGGACCGGGTGAAGTATCCGCACCAGTTCTCGGGTGGCCAGCGCCAGCGCATCTCCATCGCGCGGGCCCTGGCCACGCAGCCCGAGTTCCTCGTGTGCGATGAGCCTACTTCGGCGCTGGACGTGAGCGTGCAGGCGCAGGTGCTCAACATCATGAAGGACCTGCAGCGCGAGCGCGGCCTGACCTACCTGTTCATCAGCCACAACCTGGCCGTGGTGCGCCACGTGAGCGATCAGGTGGGCGTGATGTACCTGGGGCGGCTGGTCGAACTCGCGCCCAAGCACACCTTGTTCGAGCGGCCGCGCCACCCCTACACGCGCATGCTGCTGGACGCGATTCCGAAAATGCACGACACCGGCAAGGCCCGCACGCCGGTGTCGGGCGAGGTCCCCAATCCGTTGAATCCACCCAGCGGCTGTGCGTTCAATCCGCGCTGCCCGCATGCCAACGACCGTTGCCGCAACGAGCGGCCGCAACTGCTGGAGCTGGATGGCATCCGCATCGCATGCCATGCGGTGGAGGAAAAGCGGATCTGAGCGACGCCCGATGGGCGGGGAACACCCGTCTTCAGGCGTACCGCTTGCTTTTCAGGTTGTTCTTCATTTCCTTGAGCAAGGGCTGCAACTTGGTCCCGCCGATGCGCAAGGCCAGGCACGTGGCCACAATGTCAATCACCATCAGGTGCATCAGGCGTGAGGTCATGGGGCTGTAGCGGTCGTAACCTTCGGGGTGGTCCGCCGAGAGGTGGATGTGGCCGCTTTGCGCCAGCGGGGAACCGCTGGTGGTGATGACGATCACCGTGGCCCCGTGTTTGCGCGCGATGTCCGCCGCGTCCATCAGGTCGCGCGTGCGTCCCGAATTGGAGATGATCACCACACAGTCTCCGGGCCCGAGCAGCGACGCGCTCATCACCTGCATATGGCCGTCGCTGTAGGCAATGGCATTGATGCCGAGCCGGAAGAACTTGTGCTGCGCATCCTGCGCGACGATGCCCGAGTTGCCCGCGCCATAGAACTCGATGCGACCCCGGTTGCGGTAGGTGGCGACCAGCGCGTCCACCGCCTTCTCGATGGCATGGCTTGAGGCGTCGTTGCGGTACTTGAGGAAGGCCGCCACGGTGTTGTCGATCACCTTGACCAGCACATCCCCGGTCTTGTCGTCCACATCGACACTGCGGTGGATGAAGGGCACGCCCTCGCTCACCGTACCCGCGAGCTTGAGCTTGAAATCCGACAGGCCGTCGTAACCCATGCTCCGGCAGAAGCGCACCACGGTGGGCTTGCTCACGTGGGCGCGGTCGGCCAGCTCGGTCACGGGCAGGCTGGCGAAGGTGCGCGGGTCGAGCAGCACCAGCCTGGCCACGCGTTGCTCGGCGGGTGCCAGCGAAGGCAGGGAGGCTTTGATCCGGTCGAGCATGGTGTGCGATCGTTACATCGGTTGTGCGAATGGTGAAATTTTATTACCAGGACGGGCCCATAATTCGCTCATGAACCAACTCGATGCCCTCAAACAGCTCACCACGGTCGTGGCCGACACGGGTGATTTCAACCAGATTGCCGCCTACGCCCCCCAGGATGCAACGACGAATCCGTCGCTCATCCTCAAGGCGGTTCAGAAACCTGAATACGCACATCTGCTGAAAGACGCTGTCGCCCGGCATGGTGCGCAAGGTCTGGACGAGGTGATGAACCGCTTGCTGGTCCGTTTTGGTTGCGAGATCCTTCGCCTGATTCCCGGCCGCGTCTCCACCGAGGTGGATGCCCGCCTGAGCTTCGACACCGAGGCCACCGTGGATCGCGCGCGCCGGATCATCGATCTTTACCAGGGCGAAGGCGTGCACGTGGACCGCGTGCTGATCAAGATCGCGTCCACCTGGGAAGGCATTCAGGCCGCGGCCCGGCTGGAACAGGAGGGCATCCATACCAACCTCACGCTGCTGTTCTCGTTCGCGCAGGCCGTGGCTTGCGGCCAGGCGCGTGTGCAACTGATCTCGCCTTTTGTGGGGCGCATCTACGACTGGTACAAGAAGACCGCCGGGGCGGGTTGGGACGAGGCGGCCATGGCGGGCTCGAACGACCCGGGTGTGCGGTCGGTGCGCAGCATCTTCGAGTTCTACAAGAAGCACGGCGTGGCCACCGAGGTGATGGGCGCCAGCTTCCGCAACGTGGGGCAGATCACGGCGCTGGCAGGTTGCGATCTGCTCACCATCAGCCCGGATCTGCTGGCCCAGCTGGCGGCCAGCGAGGCGCCGCTGACGAAGGCGCTCGACGCCACCACCGCCAAGACCCTGGACATTCCGTTCGTGACGCACGACGAGGCCAGTTTCCGGTTCGCCTTGAACGAAGACGCCATGGCCACCGAAAAGCTGGCCGAAGGCATTCGCGCCTTCGTGGCGGACACGATCAAGCTGGAAGGTCTGATGAAGGCAGCCTGACCGCGGTCAGGCAATGCCACTTGGGTGGCAAGCCTTCGCGTCGGCGGACGGTGAAGCCTGAGGCCTTCAGACCGTCGCGCACGGCGCGCAGCACGCACCAGGTGGCGACCCGGGTACCAGGCCGCGCCAACGTGCCGATCACCTCCAGCAGTTCGCGGGACCACATGTCCGGGTTGAGCTTGGGGTTGAAACCATCGAGAAATACGCTGTCCACGCCGGGCGGCACACGCCGCAAGGCACCGATGGCGTCGCCTCCATGCAGGCGAAGCACCACATGGCCCGCGTCGAAACAGTATTCCTCACCTTGAAGCAGATGTTCCCATGCGTCGGCGAGGGTGTCGGCCATGGGGGCTAGCTGCTCGAATGGGGCTGCACTGCGCCTGACGTCCTCGGCTGAGGGGGGCCAGGCCTCCGTGCCCTCGTACACCAGGCGGGCCGGGCGCTGCTGGTCCTGTCGCCAGGCATACCAGGTGGCGAGGAAGTTCAACCCGAGACCGAAGCCGTTCTCCAGCATGCGCCATTCACAGGCGTTGCGCCACGCCGGCTCGGTCAGGCGTTCGCCGTCGGGGGTGGTGAGGGCACACCCCGCCAGGAACACGTGCCGGGCCTGCGCCCAGCCACCCTGGCGTTCGGTGCCCGCACTGCGGTATCGCTCGCCGAAGCGTGGGCTGTACGGCATGCCGTCGTCGTCCCAGGCCACAGGCCCGGTGACGGGAATGGGAGGCGCGTGAGCGGTATCGGGCATGGGCAGCACAAAAAGAAAACCCCGCGAGGATATCGCGGGGTTTTGCAGAGAGGCCTGCGGCAGCGGTTGCCGCAGTGGCGCTCACGGGCTGATTACATGCCCATGCCGCCCATGCCACCCATGTCGCCCATGCCGCCGCCCGGCATGGCCGGTGCATCTTCCTTCGGCGCTTCGGCGACCATGGCTTCGGTCGTCAGCATCAGCGAAGCCACGGAGGCGGCGTTCAGCAGAGCGGTGCGGGTCACCTTCGTCGGGTCCAGGATACCCATTTCGATCATGTCGCCGTAGGTGTCGTTGGCCGCGTTGAAGCCGTAGTTGCCCTTGCCAGCCAGGATGGCATTGACCACCACCGACGGTTCGCCACCGGCGTTGGCCACGATCTCGCGCAGGGGCGCTTCGATGGCCTTGAGCACCAGCTTGATACCGGCGTCCTGGTCGGCGTTGTCACCCTTGATGGCGCCAGCGGCCTGACGGGCACGCAGCAGCGCCACGCCACCACCAGCTACGATGCCTTCTTCCACTGCAGCGCGGGTGGCGTGCAGGGCGTCTTCCACGCGGGCCTTCTTTTCCTTCATCTCGACTTCGGTGGCGGCACCGACCTTGATCACGGCCACGCCGCCAGCCAGCTTGGCGACGCGCTCCTGCAGCTTCTCGCGGTCGTAGTCGCTGGTGGCTTCTTCGATCTGCACGCGCACTTGCTTCACGCGGGCTTCGATGTCAGCGGCGGCGCCGGCGCCGTCGATGATGGTGGTGTTTTCCTTGCCGATTTCCACGCGCTTGGCCTGGCCCAGGTCGGCCAGGGTCACCTTCTCGAGCGTCAGGCCCACTTCTTCAGCGATGACCTTGCCGCCGGTCAGGATGGCGATGTCTTCAAGCATGGCCTTGCGGCGGTCGCCGAAGCCAGGTGCCTTCACGGCCACGACCTTCAGGATGCCGCGGATGGTGTTGACCACCAGCGTGGCCAGGGCTTCGCCTTCGACGTCTTCGGCAATGATCAGCAGCGGGCGGCCGGCATTGGCGACTTGCTCCAGCGTGGGCAGCAGGTCACGGATGTTGGACACCTTCTTGTCGTACAGCAGCACGAAGGGGTTGACCAGCAGGGCCGATTGCTTTTCGGGGTTCTTGATGAAGTAGGGCTACAGGTAGCCGCGGTAGAACTTGATGCACTCGCCCACGTCGAGCTCGGTCTGCAGCTACTTTCCGTCTCC
>QFCS01001273.1_pt1 | contig 13934 bp, 14 predicted proteins | sample 3576561 | NCBI WGS metagenome assembly QFCS01 | reverse complement strand
GGCGGCGCGCAGGATGCGTCGGTAGCGGTCCTTCTGCTCCGCAGAGCTCGGCTCGGCGGGCTGCCGGGCCTCGGCGATTCGCGGCACGCGTCTCTCCTGGTGTGGTCGTGGGCCCGGGTGACGGGCCGGCGCCTCCATCCTGTGCCCGCGCCGCACCGAGGCCCCTGCAGGCTACCGCTGAGTGGGATGTGCGGGGCGCGCACCGCGCGGTCGCTCGCACACTCGGTCCATGACGCTGGAGGAGATCCGCAAGATCGAGGTCGATGCCGCTCCGCGCCGGTTCGCGCGCGGCTGGCACTGCCTGGGCCTGGCCCGCGACCTCGCCGACGGCACGCCTCACCGGGTGGAGGCGTTCGGGCAGCGGCTGGTCGTGTTCGCCGGCGAGGACGGGGTGATCAACGTGCTCGACGCCTACTGCCGCCACATGGGCGGCGACCTCTCGCAGGGCACGGTGAAGGGGAACGAGATCGCCTGCCCGTTCCACGACTGGCGCTGGGGCGGGGACGGTCGCTGCAAGCAGATCCCCTACGCCCGCCGGGTCCCGCTGCGCGCCCGGACCGCCGCCTGGCCGACGATGGTGCAGGACGGCATGGTCTTCGTGTGGAACGACCCGGAGGGGAGCCCGCCGCCGGCGGACGTCACGATCCCCCGGATCCCGCAGGTCGGGGACGACCGGTGGACCGACTGGCTCTGGTACGAGACGGTCATCGAGGGAGCCCACTGCCGCGAGATCGTCGACAACGTGGTGGACATGGCGCACTTCTTCTACGTGCACTACTCGTTCCCGACGTACTTCAAGAACGTCTTCGAGGGCACCAGCGCCTACCAGTACATGAACGGCGACGGCCGCGAGGACGTCCGACCGTCCCGGCCGTCGAAGAGCAACCCGGCGGTGCTGGGCACCACGAGCGTGGCGGCGTACCACGGGCCGAGCTTCATGGTCGACGAGGTGACCTACCACTACGAGGACCTCGACGTGGACACGATCCTGATCAACTGCCACTACCCGATCGACGAGAACTCGTTCGTGCTGCAGTACGGGATCATCGTGGAGAAGAAGGACGGCATCTCCGACGCCGACGCGGAGGCGATGGCGGCGAAGACCGGTGCGTTCATCAGGTACGGCTTCGAGCAGGACGTCGCGATCTGGAAGAGCAAGGCGCGCATCGACAACCCGCTGCTGTGCGAGGAGGACGGGCCGGTCTACCAGCTGCGCCGCTGGTACCAGCAGTTCTACGTCGACGCCGCCGACGTGACCGCGGAGATGACGGACCGCTTCGAGTTCGAGATCGACACGACGCGGCCCAACGAGGCGTGGCGGGCCGAGGTCGAGCAGAACCTGGCGGCCCGATCCACGCCGACGCCGTGACCGCGCCGCGCCCGGACGTCCGGCTGGAGTCCGCGCCGATGCGGCCCGTCACCTGTGCGACCTGCGGCGCCGCCGTCCTGGCCCGCAAGAGCAGCTGGGACCAGTCGACCGTCCAGTGGACCGCGGCCGCGCTCGACCGGTGCACCGAGCGCCGTACGACGACCGAGGTGTCCGACCGCCCGAACCGCAACGCCTTCGCCGGCTGCACGGCCCTGCGCTCCTCGATCCGCGAGGCGGCGGTGCGGGGCAGCCTGGACGTGCAGTCCGGCGACCCCCTCACGACCCACCCGGAGGCACGTCATGACTGATCCCGACCGCTACGGCCCGTGGGCCGTGATCGCCGGCGGCTCCGAGGGCGTCGGCGCGGCGTTCGCCCACGTCCTCGCCGCCGAGGGCATCGACCTGGTGCTCGTCGCCCGCAAGCCCGGCCCGCTGGAGGAGACGGCCGCGTCCGTCCGCGCGCTCGGCGTCGAGGTGCGCACCGTCGCCGTCGACCTGACCGACCCGGCGGCGATCGGCGCGATCACCGCGGCCACCGCGGACGTCGAGGTCGGCCTGCTGGTCTACAACGCCGGCGCCAACACCCACGGCCGTGCCTTCACCCGGGGCACCCTGGAGGGCTTCGGGGCCGTGATCGACCTGAACATCACCGCGATGCTCGCCCTGGTGCACCACTACGCGGTCCCCATGCGGGAGCGCGGGCGCGGCGGCATCCTGCTGGTCGGCTCGCTCGCCGGCTACGTCGGTACGTCGACCGAGGGCGTGTACGGCGGGGTGAAGGCGTTCGGCCGGATCTTCGCCGAGGGCCTGTGGGCCGAGCTGCGCGAGCACGGCGTGGACGTCCTGGAGCTCGTGCTGGGGGTGACGCGGACCCCGGCGATGGAGCGGGCGGGGTTGAACTTCGACGTCCCGGGCCTGCACGTCTCCGCTCCGGCCGACGTGGCGCGCGAGGGCCTGGCCGCCCTGCCGCACGGGCCGGTCCACGTGGTGAGCGGCAACGAGGGCATCGTGGCGATGCGCTCGACCGGCGACCGGGCGCGCCTGGTGGCGGGCACGGAGAAGGTGATGCGGGCGCTGGTCCCGCACACCTCGCCGCCTCAGGGGTAGAGGTCCTCCCCGATCCGTCGTACGGCGCCGACCACCAGCGGGGCGACCCGCTCGAGGGCGGTGCCGGCGGCGGCGACGATGGAGATCGCGCCGATCGGTCCGCGGGGTCCGCGCACGGCGGCGGCGACGCAGGCGATCTCGGCGAAGCACTCGCCGCGCTCGAGCGCGAGGCCGTGCCGGGCCCGGATGCGGCCGAGCTCGTGGTGCAGGGAGTCGAGCCGGGAGATGGTGGCGGCGGTACGGGCGGCGGGGGCCGGGCCGACGAGGTCGTCGACGTCCTCGGGCGGGAGCCACGCGAGCATCGCCTTGCCCAGGCCTGTGCAGTGGGCCGGCGCGGAGCCGCCGACGCGTGAGGGGACGCGGGTGGCGAAGCGTCCGCCGAGCTTGTCGAGGTAGCGCACCCGGTCGCTCTCGAGGACGCCGAGGTGGATGACGGCGCCGGTGCGCAGCAGCAGGTCGTGGAGGTACGGCGAGGCGGCCGAGCGGAGCTCGTCGTGGTCGGCGGCCCCACTGCCGCCGAGGACGAGGGAGCGCCGGCCGAGGCCGTAGCCGGCGGCGGAGTGCTCGAGCCACTCGAGGCGGACGAGCTGGTCGAGGATGCGGTGGGCGGTGGATCGCGGGAGCCCGGTGCCGCGCGCGATCTCCTCCAGGGTGAGACGGGCGTCGCGCTGGTCGAACCGGTCGAGGATGAGCGTCATCCGCTCGACCATCGACGGCGGGAGGGCGGCGCCTCCCGCGTGCTCGGTCCGCTCGATCGTCAGTGCCGACATGGGTCCTCCCGGCTCCAGAACTGAAATGAATTCTAGTGACGACGCTAACATCGGCCCTGTCCCGCGAGAAGACCATTTCTGAAATTCATTCTGGTTTTTCCGGTGAGCGGGAGCTCCCCGCGCCGACCGCTCCCCCGGCGCTTGGATGACGACGACCCGCCAGCCCTCCCGAGGAGCACGACCATGCGCGTGGGCATCACCAGCCCGATCGTCACCGCCCTGCCCGGCTTCTTCGGCGCCTGGGAGCGCGACGCCGGCCCCGACGACCTCGCCGCCGTGGCGGTCGCCGCCGACCGGCTCGGCTTCGACCACCTCACCTGCTCCGAGCACATCGCCGTCCCCGAGAGCGTCGCCGAGCAGCGCGGCGGCACCTACTGGGACCCGCTCGCCACGCTCTCCTACCTCGCCGCCCGCACCCGCCGGATCCGGCTGCTCACCCAGGTGCTGGTCCTCGGGCTGCACCACCCGCTCGCGATCGCCAAGCGCTACGGCACCCTCGACCGCCTCAGCGGCGGCCGGCTCGTCCTCGGCGTCGGCGTCGGCTCCGTCGAGGAGGAGTTCGCCCTCCTCGGCGCCCCGTACGCCGGGCGCGGCGCCGTCGCCGACGACGCCCTCGCCGCGCTCCGCGCCGCCCTCTCCCAACGCCTCCCCTCGTACGACGGCCCGCACTTCCGCTTCGACGGGCTCGTCGTCGACCCGCACGCCGTCCAGGCCCGGGTCCCGGTCTGGGTCGGCGGGCACACCCCCCGGAGCCTGCGCCGCGCCCGCGAGCACGGCGACGGATGGGTCCCCTTCGGCCTGCCCCACGACCGGCTGCGCTCCATGCTCGACGCGACGCCCCTGCCGCCCGGCGCCGAGGTGGTCCTCGGCGCCGGCCGCCCCGTCGACCCGCTCGCCGAGCCCGACCGCACCCGCCGCGCCCTCGACCGCACCGTCGCCGCCGGGGCCACCGTCGTCAACGTGCACGTCGCCGCCACCTCCCTCACCCACTACGTCGACCAGCTCGCCGCCCTCGCGGACCTCGCGGATCTCGCGAGCCTCCCGGGCCTCCCCGAGCCGGCCGCCGCCACCGACGACCAGGAGCAGCCATGACCACCACCGCCGGCATCGAGGAGCGCCTCCAGCGCCTGGAAGACGTCCTGGCGATCACGCAGCTCGTCGCGTCGTACGGACCGCTGGTGGACGCCGGCGAGGCCGAGCGCGTGGCGGAGCTGTGGACCGAGGACGGCGTCTACGACGTCGACGAGCTCTTCATGGGCAGCCGCGCCGACGTCGACGCGATGGTCCGCTCCGACGCCCACCAGGGCCTGATCGGCAGCGGCTGCAGCCACTTCCTCGGCCCCGCCCACGTCACCGTCGACGGCGACCGCGCCACCGCGGTGTGCGAGTCGGTGCTGCTGGTGCGCCACCAGGGGCGGGTGCTGCCCGCCCGGATCGGCGCGAACCACTTCGTGCTGGTCCGCACCCCCGACGGATGGCGTACGACGCGTCGTACGACCCGCGGGCTCGACGGGTCCGCCGAGGCGCGCGCCCTGCTGGCCCGGACCGGCGTCGCGTGAGCGGACCCTCCGCGACCGGTCGCCTGGCCGGGCGGGTCGCGGTGGTCACCGGCGCGGGCGACGGGATCGGCGCCGGCATCGCGCGCGCGTACGCCGCCGAGGGCGCGCGGGTGCTCGTCGCCGAGATCGACGCGGCCACCGGGCGCGCGGTCGCCGACGAGATCGGCGGGCTGTTCGTGCAGGTCGACGTGACCGACCGCGACCAGGTCGAGGGCATGGTCGGCACGGCACTCGGCGAGCTCGGCGGCCTGGACATCCTGGTCAACAACGCGTGGGGCGCCGGCGACATCGGCCGCGTCGAGGACAAGACCGACGCCGTGCTGGAGCACGGCCTGGCGATGGGCTTCTACGGACCGTTCTGGGCGATGCGCGCGGCCTTCCCGCACATGGCGGGCACCGGCTGGGGCCGCGTCGTCAACCTGTGCAGCCTCAACGGCGTCAACGCCCACGTGGGCTCGCTCGAGTACAACTGCGCGAAGGAGGCGCTGCGCACCCTGACGCGCACCGCCGCGCGGGAGTGGGCGCCGACCGGCGTCGTCGTCAACGCGATCTGCCCGGGCGCCCGCAGCGCCGCCTTCCGCAGGGTCGCCGCCGCCCACCCGGAGATCGCGGTGAGCGCCGAGGCCGCCAACCCGATGGGCCGCCTCGGCGACCCGCTGACGGACATCGGACCGGTCGCGGTCTTCCTCGCCTCCGAGGACTGCCGCTACCTGACGGGCAACACGCTGTTCGCCGACGGCGGCGCCCACATCAACGGCGTCGCCTGGGCGCCGGACCTCAGTCGGCCTCGTTGACCCGCCAGTCGCCGTCGACCTTGATCAGCTTGACCACCGAGCTCTCCTTCTCGCCGAACGCGGTGATCTCGACCGGGACGCTCGCCGTGTCGCCCTTCACACTGGCCTTGCCGACGGTGTAGTCGACCTGGTCGGTGAGGTCCGTGGGGATCTCGCCGGTCTCGCAGCTGCCCTCCTCGCGGATGTAGGCCTCCGTGACGAGGTCCTCGGCGGTGGCGCAGTCGCCGTTGAAGACCGAGTCGAGCAGGGCCTGCACGACCGCCTCCGGCTCGTTGGCCACCGCGTCGGCCGTGCTCGTCCCACCCGGCGACGGAGCCCCGCTCGACGGGGGTGCCGTGGGCGACGGAGCCCCGCTGGTCGGCGGGTCGGTGACCACGCCGCCGGTGGGGTCATCGGTGCTCGCGCCCGTGTCGGGGCGGTACGACGCGACGAGCCAGGTGTCGCCGGACTTCTCGAGGGTGAAGAGGAAGTCGGTGCTGCCCGCGGCGCTGGTGAAGCTCACCGGCACCGTCGCGGTGTCGCCGTCGACGCTGGCGGCGCCGACCTCGGAGTCCACGTCCTCGCTCGCAAGCTGCGCGAACTCGGGGCTCTCGCACGGAGAGGCGGCCTTCGCGCTGTCGGTCAGGTACCCCTCGGCGGCCGCGCAGTCGCCGTCCTCGGCCGCATCGATCAGCTCGTCGACGACCTCGTCGGGAGCCAGCGCGGTGGTGCCGTCGCGGCCGTCGTCGTCGCCGTCCTCGTCGTCACCGGTGAGCAGGAGCACCAGCGCCACGACGACGCCGACGAGGGCGAGCACGCCGACCACGCCGAGCGCGATCCACAGCCCCTTGCCGCCGCCCGCGGACTGCTGCCGGCCGCCCGGCGGGGGCGGGGGCGCGCCGAACGGGGCGCCCGGCGGCGGGCCCTGCGGGGGACCGGAGGGCGGGCCGGACGGCGGGCCCTGCGGGGGCGGGCCCTGCGGAGGCGGCGGGAAGGCAGGCGGGACGGCGCCGTACGGCTGGTTCGGGTCGCTCACGGGTTCAGCTCCTCGAGGTAGTCGGAGAACCAGGACTCGAGCTCGGCGGGATCCGTGGGGAAGTCGCTGAGGAAGTCGGTCGGGAACTCCGTGGGCAGCTCGGTCAGGAACGACGGCAGGTCGGTCGGGAAGTCCGTCGGCAGGTCGGTGGGCAGGTCGGTCGGGAAGTCCGACGGGTTGATCGTCGGGACGTCGAGGGTCGGGTCGCTCTCGGCCTCGCTGGTCGTCTGCGCCGGCGTCGAGGACTCGTCGGTCCCGCGGTCGCCGTCGCCGTCGTCGTCACCGCCGAGGAGCACGATCCCCCCGACCACGGCGCCGGCGATGAGCAGCAGCACGACGCCCACGATCAGCGCGATCCGCAGGCCCTTGCCCCCGCCCACCTCGAGCGACGGCGCGCCCTGCGGCGGGAACGGCTGCTGGCCGGGCTGCGGGTACGGCTGCTGGTAGGGCTGGTAGCCGGCGGGGGGCGGCGGCACGGCGCCGTACCCCTCGACGGGGAGCTCGGTCGTGCCGGGCCCCGGCTCGGGCGCGCGCGGCGGGACCTGGACGGTCGCATCGCCCGGCGGCGGCTCCTGCACGTGGTCGGTCCAGGCGTTGCCGTCGAACCAGCGCAGGTCACCCTGGTCGTCGGGGTACCAGCCGGGCTGGCTGGGGGTCGTTCCGGGCACCGGGCCTCCTGCGGTCGCGCCGTCGGCGTTTCGGGGACACCGTATCCCCCGCGACCCCTCGCCAACCCTCTCGCGCGCGCACCCCCCGCCCACCGCCCGGCCGCGGTCCGCGACGGCGGCACAATGGACCCGTGCCCGCACCGTCCGACTCGACCGTCTCGCGCGTCGCCGCGCAGCTGCGCCGCGCCGTGTTCGAGGGCGACCTGGAGAGCGGTACGCCGCTGCGGGAGCTGGCCCTCGCGGAGTCGCTCGGCGTGTCCCGCCCGACCGTGCGCGAGGCACTCGGCGTCCTCGTCGCCGAGGGGCTGGCGACCCGCGAGCCGCACCGCGGCGTGAGCGTCGCGACGCCGCGCGCGGACTCGGTGCGCGACGTGTGCCGGGCGCGCTGGGTGCTCGAGGGCGCCGGGGTCCGGGCGTGGCCCGGCGCCGACGACGTACGACGCCGACGGGTCCGCGAGACCCTGGAGGCCTACACGACGGCGGTGCGCGGCGGGCGGGCGTCGTACGAGGAGCTCAATGAGCGCCATCTGGCCTTCCACGTCGCCCTGGTCGCCTTGACCGGCAGCCCGCGGCTGGTGCAGATGGCCGAGGCGCTGATGGACGAGCTCAAGCTGGCGCTCGCCCAGGTCGACCGGCTGCAGCGCAACGCCCACGACGAGGCCGAGTCGCACGAGGGCCTGGTGAGGCTGCTGGAGCAGGGGCGGCTCGACGGCGACGACGGCGCGTACGCCTTCCTGCGCCGCCACATCGACGACGCCGAGATCGAGGTCATCGAGGCGCTCGGCCTGGAGTGACGGCGGCCCGCGGGCGGGGCCTGCCACACTGGCCCCATGCTGGCCTTCCTCTCCCGCTGGGCGATCACCGCGGGCGCGCTCGCCGTCGCCGCCTGGCTCATCGGCGGTATCTGGTTCGAGGGCGCGGACTCCGGGCGCGCCGAGGTCGAGGACAAGATCCTCCCGCTGCTGCTGGTGGCGCTGATCTCGTGTGCGGTCACCGCGTTCGTGAAGCCGCTGCTGACGCTGCTCTCGATCCCGTTCATCCTGGTGACGCTGGGCCTGTTCCTCGTGGTCCTCAATGCGCTCCTGCTGCACTTCACCGCCTGGCTGGCCGACCTGTTCGACCTGGGCTTCCACGTCGAGGGGTTCTGGCCCGCCGTCGGTGGCGCGATCGTCATCAGCGTGACGACGTGGTTCCTCGACGCCCTCGTCGGCGTCGACGACTGACCGCGTCGTACCGATGGTGGCGAGCGCGCCGGCTCCCCGTACGCCCGGCCGCTACCGGGTCGCGGTGGTGTGCCTGGGCAACATCTGCCGCTCCCCGATGGCGGACGTGGTCCTGGCGGCGCGGGTCGGCGACGCCGGCCTGACCGGTGTCGTCGAGGTGGTCAGCGCCGGGACCGGCGACTGGCACGTCGGCGACCCGATGGACCGGCGCGCGGCCGCGCTCCTCGGCGCGGAGGGGTACGACGCCACACGGCACCGCGCCCGGCAGGTGCGGGCGGCGTGGCTCGACGCGTACGACCTGGTGCTCGCCATGGACGGGGCGAACCTGCGCGACCTGCGGGCGCTGGCGCGCGCGGACGCGGAGGCCGACCCGGAGCGGGTGCGGCTGTTCCGGGACTTCGACCCGGTGGAGCCGGGCGGAGAGGTGCCGGATCCCTACTACGGCGGGCCGGACGGCTTCCGCGACGTACTGGACATGGTGGAGCGCACCGCGGACACGCTCGTGGCGCAGGTCGGCGCACTCGTGGGGCACTGACAACAGATCCGGCGTGATCTTTGGAGGAGGCCACCTGGCCCCCGCCGGGAGGGCCGTCGTAGATTTACTAGGACGTCCTAGTAAATCCGCTGGGGCCCACCGAGGAGGGGAACGAATCTGATGACGAGCATCGAGCGCGTCGGCGTGGTCGGCTGCGGACTGATGGGTGCGGGCATCGCGGAGGTGAGCGCACGCGCCGGCAAGGACGTCGTCGTCGCCGAGTCCTCCCCCGCCGCCGTCGAGGCCGGCCGCCGCCGCCTGGAGACCTCCCTCAAGCGGGCCGAGAGCCGCGGCAAGATCGACTCCGCCGACGAGGTGCTCGCCCGGATCCGCGTCGTCGACGACCTCGCCGAGCTCGCCGACCGCGACCTCGTCGTCGAGGCGATCATCGAGGAGGAGCACGCCAAGACCGAGCTGTTCCGCCGCCTCGACGAGATCGTCACCAGCCCCGACGCGATCCTCGCCTCCAACACCTCCTCCATCCCGATCATGAAGCTGGCGGTCGCCACCCAGCGCCCCACCCACGTGCTCGGCGTCCACTTCTTCAACCCGGTGCCCGTCCTCAAGCTCGTCGAGCTCGTCCCGTCGCTGATGACCGCCGAGGACACCACCGAGCGGGCCCGCGCCTTCGTCCAGGACGACCTCGGCAAGAACGCCATCGACTGCCAGGACCGCGCCGGCTTCGTCGTCAACGCCCTGCTGATCCCCTTCATCCTCTCGGCCATCCGGATGCTCGAGTCGGGCTTCGCCACCGCCGAGGACATCGACCAGGGCTTCGTGCTCGGCGCCGCCCACCCGCAGGGCCCCCTCGCCCTCGCCGACCTGATCGGCCTCGACACGACCCGCGCGATCGCGGAGTCGCTCTACGAGGAGTTCAAGGAGCCGCTCTACACCGCCCCGCCGCTGCTGAACCGGATGGTCGAGGCCGGCCTGCTCGGCCGCAAGACCGGCCGGGGGTTCTACACCTACGGCTGAACGCTCGCCCGCTCGCTGCCGAATCATCACGGTAGGTAGGTGAGCCGCCACATCCCTCGCGGGATTCCGCGAGGGATGCTGTCGTTCGACTACCGACCGTGATGATTCGACACCGGCGCGCAGCGCCGGAGCCCCACCCGGCCACTCACCCCGGGAAGTCCCCCGACGCCTGCCGTACGGTCCGCAGCAGGTCGTAGGTGTGCGCCTGCTGGTCTCCGTCGAGGCCGGTGATGGCGAAGTCGATGGCGGTGACGGCCTTGGTGGCCTTGCGGACGGTGCTGCGGCCGCTGGGGGTCAGGCGGGCGAGGGTACGACGCCGGTCGTCCTCGTCGGGCACCCGCTCGACGTACCCCTGGGCCTCGAGCCGGTCGATGGCGCTGGTGACGGAGGTGGGGTGGACCATCAGCCGTTCGCCGATCTTGCTCAGCGGCAGGGATCCGCTCTTGCTGAACAGCAGCAGCACGAGCACCTCGTAGCGGGAGAAGGTGAGCCCGAACGGCTTGAGCGCGCCGTCGAGGGCGCTCATCATCAGCTGCTGCACGCGCATCACGGACGTCGCGAGACGCATGGAGGTGGCGTCGCCGAAGTGCTCCTCCCACAGGGATCCCGCGCGGTCGATGGGGTCGAACGGGAGGCGGGGAACTGCGGCGGGCATGGAGCCGACCCTAGGGCATCGCCGCTGTGGGGCACCTCACGTTCATAAATACTAGGACGTCCTAGTATTCTCGATTAGTAGGACGTCCAACTATCGGAGCCCCGAAGATTCGCGGAGGATCGCAGACCATGTCCGACACCGCCCTGCACGTGCCGCAGAACCCGGTCCGTCTCGTGACCGCGTCGAGCCTCTTCGACGGGCACGACGCCTCGATCAACATCATGCGGCGGATCTTCCAGAGCCAGGGCTGCGAGGTCATCCACCTCGGGCACAACCGCTCCGTCGCCGAGGTCGTCGAGGCCGCCGTCGAGGAGGACGTCCAGGGCATCGCCGTGTCGTCGTACCAGGGCGGCCACGTCGAGTACTTCGAGTACCTCGTCCAGCTGCTGCGCGAGCGCGGCGCCGGCCACATCAAGGTCGTCGGCGGCGGGGGCGGCGTCATCGTCCACGACGAGATCACCCGGCTGCGCAACTCCGGCGTCACCATCTTCTCCCCCGAGGACGGCCAGCGCCTCGGCCTGCCCGGCATGGTCAACACCGTCGTCGCCGACTGCGACGTCGACCTGTGGGAGACCGGCGCCGTCAGCGCGGAGCAGATCCTCAGCGGCGACCGTACGGCGCTCGCCCGGGCCATCACCGGCGCCGAGCTGGGTCGCCTCGACGCGGGCCTCCTGGCCCGCCTGCGCGAGTCCGCCACCGAGCGCCACGTCCCCGTCCTCGGCATCACCGGCACCGGCGGGTCCGGCAAGTCCAGCCTCACCGACGAGCTCGTACGACGCCTGCGCGTCGACCAGCAGGACAAGATCCGCGTCGCGGTCCTCGCGGTGGACCCGACCCGGCGCAAGGGCGGCGGCGCGCTGCTCGGCGACCGGATCCGGATGAACAGCCTCGACCTGGGCGGCCTGGACCGCGACCGGGTCTACTTCCGCAGCCTCGCCACCCGCGGCGCCCACGAGGTGCCGGAGCACCTCACCGACGTCATCGACGTCATCAAGGCCGCCGGCTTCGACCTGGTCGTCGTCGAGACCCCCGGCATCGGCCAGGGCGACGCGGCGATCGTGCCCTTCGTCGACACCTCCCTGTACGTGATGACGCCGGAGTTCGGCGCCGCCTCGCAGCTGGAGAAGATCGACATGCTCGACTTCGCCGACGTGGTGGCGATCAACAAGTTCGAGCGCCGCGGCGCCGCCGACGCGCTGCGCGACGTGGGCCGTCAGATGGTCCGCAACCGGGAGGCGTTCGGCAAGCAGCCCGCCGACATGCCCGTCTACGGCACGTCGGCCGCGACCTTCGACGACGACGGCGTCACCGCGCTCTACCAGCACCTGCGCGACCTGCTCGTCGGCAACGGCCTCGCCGCCGGCGACGGCCTGCTCGCGCCCGTCGAGGGCAAGCAGTCGACCCGCATCCAGCAGGTGCTGCCGGCCGACCGGACCCGCTACCTCGCCGAGATCACCGAGACCGTGCGCGGCTACCACGCCGAGACCGAGGCCCTCGTCGAGAAGGTGCGCCGCGCGCAGCGGTTCACCGCCGTCGCCGAGGAGCTCTCGGAGATCGAGGACCTCGCCGCGGCGGCCGCCCGCGCGAACGACGACCTCCCCCTCGACGTACGGGACCAGATCGCCGCATGGCCCGGCGTGGTGGCGTCGTACGACGAGGACACCGCCGCCCACGGCCGCGAGTCCCTCTCCGGCAACCGGATCCCCCGCGTCGCGGTGCCGCGCTTCGACGACCAGGGCGAGCTGGTGCGCTTCTGGCGCCGCGAGAACCTCCCGGGGAAGTACCCCTTCACCGCGGGCGTCTTCCCGTTCAAGCGCGCCGACGAGGACCCGGCCCGGATGTTCGCCGGCGGGGGCGACCCGTTCCGCACCAACAAGCGCTTCAAGCTGCTCTCCGCGGGCCAGCCCGCGACCCGCCTGTCGACGGCGTTCGACTCGGTGACCCTCTACGGCCGCGACCCCGACGAGCGGCCCGACATCTACGGCAAGGTCGGGACCTCCGGCGTCTCGGTGGCGACGCTGGAGGACATGAAGGCCCTGTACGACGGCTTCGACCTCCTCTCCCCCACCACGTCGGTCTCGATGACGATCAACGGTCCGGCCCCGACGGTGCTGGCGTTCTTCCTCAACACCGTCATGGACCAGGCCCGCGAGCGCGGCATCGACCCGTACGAGGCGATCAAGTCCGTGCGCGGCACCGTGCAGGCCGACATCCTCAAGGAGGACCAGGGCCAGAACACCTGCCTGTTCTCCACGGAGTTCTCGCTGCGCTGCATGGCGGACATCCAGGAGTGGTTCATCCAGCAGCAGGTCCGCAACTTCTACTCGGTCTCCATCTCCGGCTACCACATCGCCGAGGCCGGGGCGAACCCCATCAGCCAGCTCGCGTTCACCCTCGCCAACGGCTTCACCTACGTGGAGTCGTACCTCGCGCGCGGCATGGACATCGACGACTTCGCGCCGAACCTGTCGTTCTTCTTCTCCAACGGCATGGACCCGGAGTACTCCGTGATCGGCCGCGTCGCCCGCCGCATCTGGGCGGTCGCGATGAAGGAGCGGTACGGCGCCAACGAGCGCTCGCAGAAGCTGAAGTACCACGTGCAGACGTCGGGCCGCTCCCTGCACGCGCAGGAGATGGACTTCAACGACATCCGCACCACCCTGCAGGCGCTCATCGCGATCTACGACAACGCGAACTCGCTGCACACCAACGCCTACGACGAGGCGGTCACGACCCCGTCGGCCGAGCCGGTGCGCCGGGCGCTCGCGATCCAGCTGATCATCAACCGCGAGTGGGGCCTGGCGATGAACGAGAACCCGCTCCAGGGCTCGTACGTCATCGACCAGCTCACCGACCTGGTCGAGGAGGCGGTGCTGACCGAGTTCGACCGGATCTCCGAGCGCGGCGGCGTGCTCGGCGCGATGGAGACCGGCTACCAGCGCGGTCGCATCCAGGACGAGTCGATGCTCTACGAGCACCAGAAGCACGACGGGACGCTGCCCATCATCGGCGTCAACACGTTCCGCAACCCGGCCGCCGACGACGGCACGCCCGACCAGATCGAGCTGGCCCGCGCGACCACGGAGGAGAAGGACTCCCAGCTCGACCGGGTCCGCGACTCCCAGGCCCGCCACGCCGACGACGCGGCCGCGGCGATCGCGCGCCTCAAGGAGGCGGCCATGACGGGCGAGAACGTCTTCGCCGTCCTCATGGACGCAGCGCGGGTGTGCTCGCTGGGCCAGGTCACCGAGGCCTTCTTCGAGG
>QFCS01001272.1_pt1 | contig 13949 bp, 8 predicted proteins | sample 3576561 | NCBI WGS metagenome assembly QFCS01 | reverse complement strand
ATGCGAACCCGCCGGTAGCAAACTCGCCGCAGGGGGCGCGCCGGGACCGCTCGCGGGCGTAGCGTGCGCGCATGGCCTACTTCGTGACCGGCGCCACCGGCTTCATCGGGCGCCACCTGATCACCGAGCTCGTCGAGCATCGCGAGGGGACGGTGTTCGTCCTGGTCCGACGCTCCTCGCTGCCGCGCATGGAGGCGTTGGTGCGTCAGTGGGGCGCGGAGCGGGTGCAACCGGTGGTGGGCGACCTCGGTGAGCCGGGGCTCGGCGTCGACCCCGCGTGGGCCGAGGAGCACACCGGCACGATCGAGCACTTCTTCCATCTGGCGGCGATCTACGACATCACCGCGGACGACGCAGTGAACGACGCGATGAACATCGACGGCACCCGCAACGCCCTCACCCTCGCCGAAACCCTGAGGGCGGGGTGCTTCCATCAGGTGTCGTCGGTCGCGGCCGCCGGCGACCACCACGGACGCTTCGACGAGACGATGTTCGAGGAGGGCCAACCACTGCCCTCGCCGTACCACCGCACGAAGTACGAGTCGGAGAAGATCGTCCGTGACGAGGCGGCGGTGCCGTGGCGGGTGTACCGGCCGGCGATCGTCGTGGGCCACTCCGAGACCGGGGCGATGGACAAGATCGACGGCCCCTACTACTTCTTTCCGGTGATCAAGCGGCTGCGCGACCACCTGCCGTCCTGGCTCCCCCTCGTCGGCGTCGACCTGGGCGACACCAACCTCGTCCCCGTCGACTACGTCGCCAAGGCGATGGACCACCTCGCCCACCTGCCCGAGCACGACGGCGAGACCTTCCACCTGGTCAACCCCGAGCCGCAGCCGGTCACCGAGATGATCAACGCCTTCTGCGCGGCCGCAGGAGCGCCCCGGTTCGCCACGCCCCTCGACCGGGGCGTGACGACCGCCGGCCCCCTCGGCCTGATCCCGCGCGCCCTGCGCCCGCTGAACCTGATGAACGCCGTCGTCCGCTCCGCGCCGGCCCAGCGGGTGCTCGACCAGACGGTGGGGCGCCTCGGCATCCCGGCGGAGGTCCTCGCCCACACCTCCTTCACCGCCGTGTACGACGCCCGCGCGACCGAGCGCGCGCTGGCCGGGTCCGGCATCGGCGTACCGCCGTTGGAGACCTACGCGCGGGCGCTGTGGTCGTTCTGGGAGGAGCACCTCGACGACGCGACAGGTCGCGACGCGAAGGCGGTCGCCGCGCTGCGGGACAAGTACGTCGTCATCACCGGCGCCTCGTCCGGGATCGGGCAGGTCGTCGCGTTGAAGGTCGCGCAGGCCGGGGGTGTGCCGGTGCTCGTGGCGCGCGGCAAGGAGAAGCTGGAGGAGACCCGGGCGGTCATCGAGTCGCGCGGGGGGAGGGCCGAGGTGTTCCCCTGCGACCTGTCGGACCTCGAGGCCATCGACCGGCTCTGTGAGCAGCTGGTCGAGGAGCTGCCCAGTGTGGACTTCGTCGTCAACAACGCCGGCCGCTCGATCCGTCGCTCCCTGCGCCTGTCCCAGGACCGCTTCCACGACTTCGAGCGCACCATGCAGCTCAACTACTTCGGCGCGATCCGCCTGGTCATGGGCCTGATGCCGCGGCTGCACGCACAGAAGTCCGGGCACGTCGTGAACATCTCCTCGATCGGCGTGCAGACCAACCCGCCGCGCTTCTCGGCGTACGTCGCGTCGAAGGCGGCACTGGACGCCTGGAGCAACGTGGTCGCCTCCGAGGTGGTCGGCAACGGCATCACGTTCACCAACGTGCACATGCCGTTGGTGCGGACGCCGATGATCGCTCCGACCAAGATCTACGACAAGTTCCCCACGATCTCACCGGCGCAGGCGGCCGACGTCGTGCTCAAGGCGATGGTCGACCGGCCGCACGAGATCAACACGACGCTCGGCACGGCGGGCGCGCTGGCGCACACGATCGCGCCCAAGGCCGCCTTCCGCGTGTTGAACCTGGCCTACCAGGTGTTTCCCGACTCGGCGGCGGCGAAGGGCCAGACCCCGCCGTCGCGGGCGGCGGCCGCCGCCGAGGAGGCACCCCGGTCGGAGCATCGGGAGACCGAGCAGATGCTCCTGGCCCAGCTCTTCCGCGGCGTGCACTGGTGAGTCACGGCGCTCACGCCACCGGCCGGGACGGGTCGGCCACCCACTCGCTCCAGCTGCCCGGGTAGAGCGCGGCCTCCACCCCCGCGAGCTCCAACGCCAGGATGTCGTGGGCGGCGGTGACGCCGGACCCGCAGTAGACCGCGACGTCCGCGCCGGGCACCGCACCGACCGCGGCGTACGTCGCGGCGAGCTCCCGCGCAGCGCGGAAGCGCCCGTCCGGACCGAGGTTCGCGCTCGTCGGCACGTTGACCGCGCCCGGCACATGACCCGCGACCGGGTCGACCGGCTCGACCTCGCCGCGGTAGCGCTCGGCCGCGCGAGCGTCGACGAGTACGCCGACCCCGGGCACCTGCGTCGCGCTCACCACCCGCGAACGTCCCGGGCCGGCCGTGAAGTCACCCGCGACGCGTTGCCCCGGCCTCCCCGTCGCGACCGGCAGGCCCGCCGCACGCCATGCGCCCCACCCGCCGTCGAGTACCCGGACGTCGTCGTGGCCGTGATGGCGCAGCAGCCACCAGCAACGCGCCGCCGCGTGGCCCGCCCAGTCGTCGTACACCACCACGGGGCGCGCGCCGTCCACCCCGGCGCGCCGCATCGCCGCCTCGAAGTCCGCGGCCTCCGGCAGCGGGTGGCGGCCACGCTCCCCCGGCGGCCCCGCCAATGCCGTGTCCAGGTCCACGTACGCCGCGCCGGGGACGTGCCCCGTCGCGAACTCCTCGTGCCCCGGCGGCCCGCCGAGCCGGTAGCGCACGTCGAGCACGGTCACCGCATCCAGCACCTCGGCGAGCTCGGCGACACTGATCAGTCCGGATCCGGCCATGGTCCGAGCCTAGGCCCGCCGATGATCGGCAGAGTGGGGCACGAGCAGGGCCGTCGCTGCTCCGAGTGCGATGATCGCCGCGATCGCGATGGTCGCGTCCCGGGTCGGGTCCGCCGATCCCGCGGTGAGGGACACGACGGCGGCGAGTCCGACGGCCCCACCGATCTGCTGGCCCGTCGTCGCGATCCCTCCGACGCTGCCCTGCTCGTGGTCCGGCACACCGGTCGTCGCCACGGAGAACATGGTGGTGAAGACGATGCCTTGGCCGACGCTGAGGAGGAGGAGCACGGCCAGCAGCAGGAGCCACCCGTCATCGTCGAGCGTTGCTGACAGGGCGAGCACGAATACGCCACCGAGGGTGTTGCCCACCACGAGTGTTCTCCGTTGACCCCCGGTGGCCAGGCGGCCGCCGACCTGTGCTCCGACCAAGACGCCGACACACGGAACGACGAAGACCAGGCCGGTGGAGATCGCGGCCAGTCCGCGGAACTCTTGAAGGTAGATGGTCAGGAAGTAGCCGAGGGCTCCGAAGCCTGCCATGAAGAGGAAGGTGGATGCCGTTCCCACCAGGAGGTACCTGTTGCGCAGGTGGTGTCGGCCGAAGAGCGGGGCACCGGCCCGGCGTTCGACCATGACGAGAAGCACGGTGCTCAGCGCAGCGAGCAGCAGGCTCGTTACCGCGGCGCCACTGCGCCATCCTCGCTCCGTTGCGAGCGTCAGGCCCGTCACGGCCAGAGACGCCGCCGCCGTGACGAGCACCCCGCCCGCGAGGTCCAGCCGCGAATGCGAGGGTGACGGACGATCGACCGGCAGGCTCGCGCACCCGAGTACGACGACGAGCGCTGCGATGGGCACGTTGACGTAGAAGACGGCCCGCCATCCGAACGATTCGGTCAGGATGCCGCCGAGGACGGAGCCGACCACCATCCCCGTCGAACCTGCCGCGGCCCAGGTCGCGAGTGCACGGTTACGCGACGAGCCCTGCGCGAAGGACGCCGCGATGATGGCCAGGAGGGCCGGGGAAAGGGCCGCTCCTCCCGCACCCTGGACGGCACGTCCGGCCACGAGCATCGCCGGAGAGGTGGCCGCGCCGCCGATCAGCGACCCGGCGACGAACAGACCCATGCCCGCGAGGAACATGCGGCGTCGCCCGTGCTGATCGACGAGGCGGCCGCTGAGCATGAGCAGACCGCCGAAGGCGATGGCATAGGCGCCGACCACCCAGGGGAGGCCGGCGTCATCGAAGCCGAGGGTCGCGATCCGCGGCAGTGCGACGAACACGATGTTGTAGTCGATCCCGATCAGCGCCTGGGCGAGCGCCACCGCCGCGAGCAGGGCGCGAGGCCGATGGGGCTGGAGAGAGCCGGTCGATCCGTGATTCATATTTACTCCTAACTCGGATTATCCGAGTTCGGACCTTAACAGTTCGGAACGATGGACTAGAATGGGCGGGGTGGCCAGTCCTCCACCCGCCATGGCAGATCAGACCGCCCTCTGCGGCCTTATAGCCCGGCTCAACCAGCGCATCGACGCCCACGCGCGCAGGGTCGCCGACCGGCTTGGCATCACCAGCTCCCAGACCGTCGCACTCCGTGAGCTCTCCGGCGCCATGACCTTGAGTGAGCTGGCCGCGCGGATGTGCTGCGAGATGTCGAACGCCGGCTACGTCGTCGACCGCATGGCCGAACAGGGACTGGTGACCCGAGAGCCGCATCCGTCCGACCGCCGCGCCAAGCTCGTCACCCTCACCGCAGCCGGCCGGCGCTGCCGGGCCAACGTCCTCGAGGCACTCCAGGAACAGACCCCGACCGCCGGACTCACCTCGGATGAGGTGGCGGAGCTGACCGCACTGCTGACCAAGGCCAACGCCGGACAGGGAACTGGGCGAGCCTGACCCAGCGCCTGTGGAGGAGCGAGGCATCGGCGACGCCGATCGGGCAGGCTCCCGCCATGGCCAGACCACGAGGGATCCAGGAACCCGTCCCGCGACTGCTGCAGCAGGTGCTGCGCCGCGTCGTACTGGACCACGCCACCGGCGAGAACCGGCGCCGCTTCCCGCCGATGCTCCACGTCGGCGTGCCGGGCTCCGAGGTGCGTCGGTTCGAGGTGCGCGGCGAGGATCGGCTCGACCTGGCTCTGCGCATCGAGATCGTCGAGGCGATGTGCCGACCCTCCGTCGCCCGCGGTGCCGTTCCCCTCCTGTGGCTCACCCGCACCCCCGACGACAGCGACCAGGACACGGACTGGGTCGCCGCCGTCGGCTGCGCCGGACCCGAGCTCGGCCTCGACCTGGACCTCGTCGTCGTCACCCGCCGCTCCTGGCACGACCCCCGCTCGGGCACCGGACGCGCCTGGCGGCGACTACGACCTCCCCGTCCCCCGGCCGGCGCGACCCCCGAGCCTCACCAGGTGTGAACCGGGCGGTTGTCGTGCATCCGCGAGCGGTACTCCCCCAGCACCGACCGCAACGCGTCGTACCGCTCGCCGTGGTCGTGGTCGCGCACCCGCCGCACGAACCAGTCCGCTCCGTTGGTCTGGCCCAGGCAACGCTGCTCGATGACCTCCAGGTAGTGGTCCGCCTCCGCCGCGTCCACCCCCCAGGCGGCCAGCCCTTCGCGGGCGAGCGGAAGGAGCCGGCGCACCACGAGCTCGGTGGCGCGCACCCGGCCCAGGCCGGGCCAGTAGATCTCGGCGTCGATCCCGTCGCGCGCGGCGGCGTGGAAGTTCTCCTCCGCGGCGCTGAACGACATCTGCGACCACAGCGGGCGGTCGTTCTCCGCCAGCGCACGGACCAGCCCGAAGTAGAAGGCCGCATTGGCGACGGTGTCGACGGCCGTCGGTCCGGCCGCGAGGAGCCGGTTCTCGACCCGCAGGTGCGGAAGCCCCGAGCTGACGTCGTAGACCGGCCGGTTCCAGCGGTAGATCGTGCCGTTGTGCAGCCGCAGCTCGGACAGGTTCGGCGTTCCCCCCGCCTCCAGCACCGTCAGCGGGTCCTCGTCGTCGATCACCGGCAGGAGTGCCGGGAAGAAGCGCACGTTCTCCTCGAAGAGGTCGAAGACCGAGGTGATCCAGCGCTCGCCGAACCACACCCGCGGGCGCACCCCCTGCGCCTTGAGCTCCTCGCTGCGCGTGTCGGTCGCCTGCTCGAACAGCGGGATCCGGGTCTCCGCCCACAGCTGGCGTCCCAGCAGGTACGGCGCATTCGCGGCGACCGCCAGCTGCACGCCCGCGATGGCCTGCGAGGCGTTCCAGTACGACGCGAACCGCTCCGGGCTCACCTGCACGTGGAACTGGGTGCTGGTGCACGCCGCTTCCGGCACGATCGTGTCGACCGTCGTGCGCAGGCGCTCCACACCCTGGATGTCGATGTGGATGTCCTCGCCGCGCGCCTGGAGGATCTGCTCGCTGAGCAGCCGGTAGCGCGGGTTGGCGCTGATGACGTCGGCCTGCAGGTGCGCCGGCGTCAAGGTGGGCAGGATCCCGATCATCACCTGATGCGCGCCGACCGCGGCCGAGCGCTCCTCGGCCGCGTTCAGGCTGGACCGCAGCTGCTTCTCGTAGGACGCGAGGCCGCCGCCGGACAAGGGGCCCGGAGGGAGGTTCAGCTCGATGTTGAACTGGGCGAGCTCGGTCTGGAAGTCCGGGTCGTCGATCGCCGCGAGGACCTCCTCGTTCCGCAGCGCCGGGTCGCCGGCCTCGTCGACCAGGTTGAGCTCGACCTCCACACCCGTCCACGGATCGTCGGTGTCGAAGGCGGACTCCCGCAGCATCCGCTCGAACACGTCGAGGCAGCGGCGGACCTTCTCCCGGTAACGGGTCCGGTCTGCCGGCCGGAACTCCTGTGCGGCGACGTCGTCTCCCATGACCCGACCCTAGTCAGAGGACCAGGGCCGGGTCACGAGACGACCGCCCGATCGCTCAGCCCCGTCGGCGGATCTGGTCGACGCGCCGGTCGAAGTCCACCCACACGTCCCGCTTGCGCGGCCCGTAGAAGGTGTCCGCACCGGCTCCGCCGACCACGCGGTCCCGCCCGGCGCCGCCCATCAGGTGGTCGGCTCCCTTGCCCCCACGCAGCGTGTCCGCGCCCGACCCGCCGTGCAGCAGGTCGTCGCCCGCACCGCCGAGCAGGAGGTCGGCACCGCCCGCCCCCCAGATCAGGTCCATTCCCCCGGTCCCGACCAGTCGCTCGCCCTTCGCTCCGCCGCGGATGACCGTGAAGGTCGACCGCACGGTACGCCGGCCCGCGGTGACCGTGACGGTGACCGTGGCCCGCCCCTTGGCTCCGGTCGGGCGCACCACGAGGCTGCGGTCCGCTCCGGCACCCTGCGTCTGCACCCCGGAGACCGCGAGGACACGGGGGTCGGAGGAGGTGACCCGCACCGTGGCGCGGGCCGCGTCAGGCGCGGTGACCCGCAGGCCGAGCACCGCCCTGCCCCGGCTGATCGAGCGCGGGGACAACGTGGCGGCCAGCGGCAGGGAGGAGGTGTCGACACGCACGGTCAGCGGCGCGACCTCCTCGTTGCCCACCCCGTCGGCGTTCTCGACACTGGCGGCCGGAAGGCTCCCCACCACGTCGCCCTCGCCGTCGGCGACCACCCGCAGCGCGTACGCCGCGCCCGACCCGCCCCGCAGCCCCACCGTCCCCTTGCAGACCTCCCCGGCTGCCGCCTCCAGCCCGGTCACGTCCTGGTCGAAGGTCAGCTCGACCGGGAAGGAGGTCTGCGATGTCGGCGACGACACGCGGGTGCTCAGCAGACCCGTCGGCGCGGGCGCCGCGACGGCCACCGTCACCGACAGTGCCCCGACCGCGACGTTGGCGAGGTCGTCGGCGTTGACGACCGCGCCCGCCGGCACCTCCACCGTGACCTCGCCCTCGGCGGCGGCCGTGACGGTGAAGGTGTAGTCGGCACCGGAGCCGGCGAGCAGGTCCGCCGTGCCGTTCGCGACGACGAGATCGGTCAGCTCCAACCCCGTCACCGGCTGGTCGAAGGTGAGGGTCACCGGGAAGGACAGCTCGCCGTGCGGCGAGGTCGCCGTCGTCGCCAGCTCCCCGGTCGGCGCACCCGCGACCAGGTCGACGGTGACCTGCTGGACGTCCTCGACATTGCCCGCCTTGTCGGTCGAGCGGAACTCGACCACGTGGGCGTCGTACCCGTCGACGACCAGGGGGTCCTCTCCGAGCACGGTCCAGTCGCCGCCATCGATGCGGTAGCTCGTCGACGCGACGCCGCTCAGCACGTCGGTCGCCTCCAGGCGCACACGCGTGCGGCCCGTCGACGGGGAGTGCTCCTCGATCGTGGCCGTCGTGACCGGCGCGGTGGCGTCGACCTGGACGTCCAGGTCGCCGCTCGCGACGACGTCGTCCTCGTCGAGCACCCGGTGCGCCACCTCGTAGCTGCCCTCGGGCAGGTCGACCGGGCCCGTGTAGACCCTCCAGGCCCCGCCGTCGAGGCGGTACTCGACCACGGCTCCCTCGGGCAGGTCGCTGCCGGCGAGCGTGAGCGTCGCCCCCGATCCCGCCCAGCCGTCCTGACCCAGCGGCGCGACGGTGGCCGTGAGCTGCGCGCCGGTCGCGGGAGCGCTGGTGCACACGTCGGTCAGCCGGGCACCGGGCACCGCGCCCTGCTCGGTCGTGACGAGGTGGCAGCCGGCGCCGACCCGGGGCACCGTGAGGTAGCCGCCCTCCGGGATGAGCGTGCGGGCCACCCCGTCGACGTACACCGTCGTCGGCTCCGTCGCCGTGGTCGGCAGGCTGATCGACGCACGGGTGTTGCCCGGGACGGAGGCGACCACCCGCAGGTCTCCCTCGTCACCGTGCTCGAAGGCCGCACCCACGCTGCCGCGCACCGTGGGCGTCGTGATCGCCGCCCAGTCGATGTCGCCCGGCTGCGGCTTGACCTGGAAGGTGGCATAGCCCGCGGAGGTCGGCTGGATCCCGAACAGTCCGGAGGGGACGTTGAAGGCCGGCGACGCCGCCCACGGGTGGGAGTAGGTCAGGTTGGACTTCAACGACGGGTCCCAGGCCTCCATGGTGGCGCCGGCACCGAGGTCGATCATGTGCAGCCAGCTCCGCACGCCGGTGCCGGTGGTCATCATGTCGAGCGCCGCCTGGCCGTTGTCGCCGGCGTACAGGCCCTGCACCAGGAAGGCCGCGCAGTACACGCTGCAGACCATGCCCTTGGACGCCACGAAGTCGGCGACCGTCGCGCGCTGGTCGTCCTCCGGCACCCCGAAGGCGAGAGCGAAGGCGCTGCCGTGGACCGCGGTGTGGCCGGTCTTGGTCAGGCTCGCGTCCAGACCGTCGTCGTACGCGCCGGTGGCCGGGTCGTAGAGGCGGCTGTTCAGCGCGTCCCGGATCCCCTTCGCCAGCGTCGTGTACGACGCCGCGTCGGCGTCCTTCCCGAGTGCCGTCGCGATCTCCGCCATGTCCCGATAGGCCCGGTAGGAGAGGGCGTTGAGGACGGTGTTGAACTTGCGGAACTGATAGTTGTCGCGCTCGGCACCGGGCCAGTCGACGATGTCGCAGTCGGTCGAGCTGTTGCAGCCATTGGCACCGGAGGTCTTGCCGACGAGCCCGGTGGCCGGATCGATCCAGCCGGTGGGGAGCTTGGTCCGCAGGACGTCGTAGGAGGCGGCCATCTGGCTGGTGTCGCCGGTCTGACGCCAGGCGTCGCGCACGGCCAGGATCAGGTAGATCGGCCATTCGGTCGGCCAGGTGCGGTTGGTCTTGAAGTAGTCCATGGAGTAGCGCGCCAGGGACAGGTCGTCCATCAGGTAGAGCGTGGACATCTGCTGGAGGTAGCCGTCGGCCTCGTAGTTCGTCCGCTCGCGGGTCCAGGAGTCGGTGTAGAAGTTGAGGTTGAGCGACTCGATGGTGTTCTTCGAGAGCTCGTAGACGGACACGAGGTCCTGGTCGGAGGCGGCGAAGGTCGAGGCGTCGGCGTCGAACGGGTAGACGAGGGCGAGGGCCTGGAGGTTCTCGGCGGTCACGGGCTCGGGGGCACCGTCGACCTGCAGGTAGCGGAACACACGCGCACCCCAGGTCTCGATGGTCTGCTCCCCGTCGGCGAGGGTCACGACGTCCTGGTAGTTGTTGCCGGTCGCGAGGTTGTGCTTGACGGTGCCGTCGGCGTTCTTCACCTCGCCGAAGCGCAGGTCGAGGGTGGCTCCGGAGGTGCCGTCGACGGTGTAGTGGACGCCGCCGATCCAGGTGCGGCCGAAGTCGACGACATAGCTGTCGTCGTCGATCCGGGTGATCGCCACCGGGTCCTTGAGCTCCTCGCGGACCTTGTCGGTCGGCGTCGCCACGAGGGTTCCGATGCCGGGTCGCAGCGACGCGGGCGACCAGGACGCGTCGTCGAAGCCGGGCTCGTCGAAGCCCCAGGGGTAGGCGCGCGCGTCGAGGTTCTCCTTCGGCGCGACGAAGTAGCTGGTACCGATGCTCCCCGCGCTGGGGAACACAGCGCCGCCGTCGAGGGTGCGCCACTGCGTGCCCGACCCGAACACGTCGCGGGTGCCGTCGGCGTACTGCACGACGAGCTCGGCCTGGAACTTCTGCGTGTTCGCGGTGTAGGCGAGGGCGCTGACGGTGTTGGTCTCGCCCCGTCGCAGTTGCGCGGTCACGTCGTAGCCGTCGTACCGGGTCTCCGAGCCCACGGGCTGGGTCGGCCCGAGACCGACGAACTCACCGTTCAGGTAGACCTTGTGGACGTACTGCTTGGCCGTCTTGGCGTTCGCTCCGGTCGCGAACAGCGCGCCCCAGGCGATCTCCTTGTCGTCGAGGTCGACGTCGCTGCGCAGGAAGGCCCAGTTGACCGACGCGGAGCTGATCAGGCAGTTGGCGGCGTTGGGGACGGTGAGGACGCCCGCGCCCACCGAGCCGCAGGCGAAGGCGTTGGCGCTGTTCGAGAAGCCGGTGGCGAGCAGGGAGGTTCCGGTGCGGTGCTCGGTCACGCTGACGTCGTCGAGCGTGCCGGCCTCGGTGTTGCCGGTGCGCACGCCGACGTAGCCGCGGCGGTAGGAGGAGTCGTTGACGGTGCTGACGACCACTCCGTCGATCGAGGTCCGGATCGTCGTGCCGAGCACCGAGATCGCGACGGTGACGGTCTTGCCGATCTCGAGGGTGCCGGCCGGGAGGTTCACGGCGCTGCCGAGGGTGGCATAGGTGCCGCCGGTCTGCTTGTGCGGGACGAGCCGGTTGTCGGAGCCCCGCAGCTGCCACATGTAGCCGTTGCCGGCCTCGTCGGTGCGGAACCGCAGCCCGACCGCGACCGCGGTCGGCGTCACCGTGGCGGTGTAGGTGTAGTTCGACCAGGAGCCGGCGACGTAGTCGAGCCGGGAGGCGCCGACGACCAGCTTGCCGCCGGAGACCGCCAGGGTGGGCATCTCGGCGACGTCGCTGCTGAAGTCGTTGCGGTAGAGGACGGTGCCGTCCGGGGCGGTGACGGTGACGTCGTCGAAGGTGGCCTGCTCGGTGCTGCCCGTGCGGAAGCCGATGCCGCCGTTGGGGAAGGTGGCGTGGTTGTCGCCGGTACGGACCAGCACGTCGTCGATGTAGGTGCGCACGGTGGCACCCTCGATCTCGAGGCGCAGGTCGTGGGTGGTGCCGTTGGCGATGGTCACCCCGTGGTCGGAGAGCTGGGTGGTGTCGATGGCGGTCGTGCCGTAGTGGGTCTTGAGCGTGTTCGGCTCGGTGGAGGCCCCCGTGCTCCTGATCTGCCACAGGTAGAACGCCGAGGAGCTCGTGGCGTGGAAGAGCACGCTCGCCGCGTTCGCCACGACGGTGAACTCGGCCTCGAGTGTGTAGTCGGTCCAGTTGGCGGCGCTGGGCGCCCAGATCGGGGCGGAGTCGCTCCAGGTCGTGCCGGTTCCGAACTGAGCCACCGCGGACCACGGCGTGGCCTCCCCGGCGCCGTCCCAGGTCCGGACGGCCCAGTAGTAGCGCTGCGCGGGCGCCAGCGCCGTGCCGGCGTACTCGATCCCGCGCTGCGTCTGCTTCTCGACGCGGCCGCTGTCCCAGACGTCGCCGTCGCCCGATGCCGCTGCGGCCGCCGTGCTGGCCACGACCACCCGGTACGCCGACTGGCGGGCGACGTTGACGTGCCAGCCGAAGGCCGGGGTCCCCTCGACGTCGACGGGCCGGGCGATGCCGTTGACGGACAGCCCGCTCGGAGCGGTGTCCGCGGTGGGGGCAGCGGCGGTGACGGGCGCCGCGGGGACGGCGGCCGCCGGCGGCGTGGGGGTGAGGAGAGCCAGGGAGGTCACCACGGTGGCCGAGCCCACGGCGGCAGCGAGAAGTCGTCGGAACATGGCGGTGCTTTCTGTCGCGCGGGAGTGACGACTGCCACACTTCCTTTGAATCGCTTCAACGAGCAACCTCGTGACCGAATCCGGACAGGCTCACCCCGCGGCCTCCGGAAGGCCGGCCGCCCAGTCGAAGTCGCCCTCCCACTCCTCCGGAGGGACCGCGCCGCGCAGGATCGCCTCCAGGTGGTCGGCGAGGCGATAGGCGCGGTCCGCGGCCCGGCAGCGGTCGTGGGCCACCCAGGCCGTCGCCCCGTCACCGGCCTGCCAGGCGGCCCAGCCCAGCAATGCCGCCGGGGCCGCGGCCAGGTCGCTCGGCGCCCGGCGCAGGAGGTCGCTCCACACCGCGACGTGGGCTCCGGCCTCGCGTCGCGACTGGAGCGACCACGCGGCGTCGCGGACGACATCGGCCTGAAGCATCCACAGCAGCCGTGCGACCACCGCGTCCTCGGCCGGCTCCTGCGAGGCCACCAGCCTCCCGAGGGCCTCCCGGACCCAGGCCCCCTCGACCCGCAGCGACCGCCCGTCGACCGGGATGCCGGCGTCGGCCCACCCCTGAGCGACCACGGCCGTCTCGATGCGGGCCGCCGCGGCGGCGTCCTGCGCCAGCGAGTCGACCAACGCACGGCGCGAGCCGTGCCGCAGGCGTCCCGCGGCGATCGCCTCGATGACCCACGGGTGCACGCTCACGTCGTAGGGACGGCTCAGTGCGCGCCGCTCCACCTCGGGATCGCTCAACCGGCGGTAGTGGGTGCCGTCGGCGACCAGGACCTCCGCGGTTCCGAGCCCGCGGCGACGAAGTCCCCGCCTCAGGGCGCGGTGCACTCGAGGCACGGCGCCGTCGTCGACGGTGTAGTAGATGAGCACCACGTGGGTCGCGCCGAGGCGGGCGGCCGGGTCGAGCAACCGGCGCTCCACCTCGTGCAGGACCCCGGGCACCTGCACCTCGCGGGGCGGGAGGTCGAGCCGCCCGTGGAAGGGCCGGGCGGCGCCGAGGGTGAGCATCACGACCGACTCCTCGGGCCAGAACCCCAGGACCGCCGGCGAGAGTGCCAGCAGGTCTTCGGGCGTGCGGGCCGTGACGGTGGTGAGGGCGGACGAGGGGCCGGTGCGTGTCGTGGTCATGACGAGGACCCTCGCCGCGGGGTCCGACGAACACCGGCGTCGTGTCCGCCGCCTGGGGACGAGACCGTGCCCGCGGCGGCCTGTGGACGGCTGCCGGTCAGGTCTGGGGGCGGTGAGGACTAACGTGGCGCGGGTGCGCGCTCACGCCTCGGTCCTCCACCTGGACCTCGACGCGTTCTTCGCGGCCGTCGAGCAGCGCGACAAGCCCTCGTTGCGCGGGAAGCCGGTGGTCGTCGGCGGCACCGGCGGTCGCGGTGTCGTCTCGACCGCCTCCTACGAGGCACGTGCCTACGGCGTCCGGTCGGCCATGTCGACGCGGGAGGCGCGCGCCCGCTGTCCGCACGCCGCCTACCTCTCCGGCCGCTTCGAGGCCTACCGATCCACCAGCGCCGCGGTGATGGCGGTCCTGCGGGACTGCTCCCCGCTGGTCGAGCCGCTCTCCCTCGACGAGGCCTTCGTCGACCTCGCGGCCGCCGGCCTGGACGACCTCGCCCCGGCGACGGTGAGCGCCGTCGCCGAGGACCTGCGCGTGCGGGTGACGGAGGTCACCGGCGGGCTCACCGCGTCCGTCGGCGTCGCCTCCT
>QFCS01001271.1_pt1 | contig 13949 bp, 13 predicted proteins | sample 3576561 | NCBI WGS metagenome assembly QFCS01 | reverse complement strand
GGGGTCTCGTGATGCTTGCCGATCAGGTCCCACAGCGCGATGTCGACGGCGGAGCTGACACCGCTGGGTGCGGAGAGGGAGTCGGTGAGCTCGTAGGAGATGGCCTCCACGTCGTGCGGATCGCGACCGACGAGCACCTTCTTCAGTCGCGGCAGCGCGTCCTCCATCTGCCCGTTGCCGACGAGCCAGGTGATGCAGTGGCCCTCGTTGCCGTCCTCGCCGAGGATGCGCAGCAGGATCAGGCCGATGCGACGGCCCTCCCACTCCTCCTTCCACCGGAACTCGTAGTCCGGGGAGGCCAGCACGGTGGCGCGCACGTCGATGATCTTCATGGCTCGATGCCTTTCAGGGGATGGGGGTGGGAGTGGGACGCGGGACCTCGACGAGCGGACCGGAGCGCTGTCCCAGCTCGTCCTCGACGTCCAGCGACGTCAGCTCGGAGGCGGCGAGCAGCCGCCGCGTGTAGGGATGCTCGGGGTTGCTCAGCACCTGGGCGGCGTCGCCGGACTCGACGATGTCGCCCTTGAACAGCACGGCCACGCGGTGGCACAGGTGCCGGATCATGTCCATGTCGTGTCCGATCAGCACGAAGCCGACGCCGAGCTCGTCCTGCAGGTCCAGCAGCAGGTTGGCGACCTGGGCGCTGACCGACACGTCGAGCGCCGACATCGGCTCGTCCAGCACGATCACCGACGGGTCCTCGGCCAGGGCCCGTGCTATGGCGATCCGCTGGCGCTGGCCGCCGGAGAGCTGGTGCGGGTAGCGGTCGACGTACTCCTCGGGGAGCCCGACCATGTGGATCAGCTCGGCCGCGCGCTCACGCCGCTCCGCCTTGCGGGCGCGGCGCTCGATCGCCCGCCGCTCGGTGATCACGTCCCACAGGCGGCGCCGCGGGTTGAGTGAGCTGAACGGATTCTGGAAGACCGCGCTGATGCTGTTGAAGTAGTCCTTGCGCTGCTCGGCGCTCATCGACTCGCGCGGTACGCCGCGGAACAGGACGTCGCCGGTCGTCGGCTCCTCGATCCCGAGGAGCATCCGCATCAGGGTGGTCTTGCCGCTGCCGGACTCGCCGACGATGCCGACGGTCTCGGCCCGTCCCACGCCGAGCGAGACGCCCTTGAGGGCCCGGACCGGATCGGTGCCACGCTGGTCGTAGGTCTTGACCACGTCGCGGGCCTGGAGGATGTAGTCGTTCACGGCGTCACCGGGTTCCAGCACTGGTAGGTCGTGCCCTCGGCGGTGCTGACGGGGGCGGGCAGGTCGGTGGAGCAGTCGGCCGTCGCTCCGGCGCACCGCGGCTGGAAGGGACAGCCGCTCGGCATGGCGGCGAGCGAGGGCGGTGCGCCCGGAATCGCGCGAAGCCGCTGCCGCGGGGTGTCGCCGAGGACGCTCGCGTCCATCAGCGCGCGCGTGTAGGGGTGACGGGGCCGGGCGATGACGGACTCGATGGGCCCGCTCTCGACGACCACCCCGCCGTACATCACCACGACGTGCTGGCACAGCAGCCGGGCGACGCGGATGTTGTGGGTGATGAACAGCGTCGCGAGGTTGCGCTCCCGACGCAGCCGGTCCAGGAGACGAAGGATGCCGACCTGCGTGGTGACGTCGAGCGCCGTGGTCGGCTCGTCGGCGATCAGCACGCTCGGCCGCTTGGCCAGGGCGATCGCGATGGCCACCCGCTGGCGCATCCCTCCGCTGAACTCGTGCGGATAGTCGCCCAGCCGCCTCCGGGCGTCGACGATCCCCAGTGACTCCAGGAGCCCGACGATCACCTCGTCGGCATCGGCCCGGTCCTCCTCGGGCAGCACCTCGCGGATCTGCGAGCGGATCGTGTACAGCGGGTCGAGGGCCGTCGTGGGGTCCTGCGGGATGAAGCCGATCTCGCTGCGCAGGACGCCCCGCATCTCCGGCTCGCCGCACAGCGTCACGTCGACGCCGTTGACCTCGACGGTTCCTTCGCGGATGTCGCCGACCGGTGGCCGGATCATCCGCATGATGCTCTGGACGACGGTCGACTTGCCGCTGCCGGACTCGCCGACGAGCGCCACGGCCTCGCCCGGCCGGACGGAGATCGTCACGCCGCGCACGGCATGGGCGACCTTCCCGGCCTGGTAGTAGTCGGTGTGCAGGTTCTTCAGCTCGAGCACGTCGTCACCGCCTGGTCGCAGGGTCGAGCGCCTGGCGGAGCCAGTCGCCGAGGAGGTTGGCCGCCAGCACGGTGAGGCTCAACGCGATGCCGGGAAGCACCGGGATCCACCAGGCGGTCTGCATGTAGGTGCGGCCGTCGGCCAGCATGTTGCCCCAGGACGCCTCCGGCGCCGGTACGCCGATGCCCAGGAAGCTGAGCGATCCCTCCGCGATGATCGCGAAGCCGATCTGGAGGGTGGCCAGCACCAGCAGGGTCGGGACCACGTTCGGCAGGACGTGCCGGGTGATGGCCCACGCGGACGACCCGCCCATGACGCGGCTCATCACGACGTAGTCCTCGTTGCGGATCCGGATCACCTCGCTGCGCAGCACCCGGGCGTACTGCGGCCACACGGCCAGTACGAGCACGACGATCACGATGAGCACGCTCTTGCCGTACAGCGCGACGACGACCACGGCGAGCAGCAGCACCGGGAAGGCCATCGCCGAGTCCGCCACGCGGGTGAGCAGGGCGTCGAGCCGGCCGCCGACGAAGCCGGCGAGCAGCGCGACGGCCAGGCCGATCGCGCCGGCGATCAGCACCGCCCCGACGGCGACCATGAAGGAGACCTGCGCACCGGCCAGGAGCCGGCTGAGGATGTCGCGTCCCAGCTGGTCGGTCCCCAGCAGGTGGGCGGTCGATCCGCCGTCCTGCCAGAAGGGCGGCACGAGGGAGTTGCCGAGGTTCACCTTGGTCGGCTCGTAGGGAGCCAGGAGTCCTCCGGCCAGGCCGCACAGCGCGAACGCGGCCATGACGGTCAGGGAGAACCACGGTGTACGGGAGGACCTTCCGCGACGCCGGGCGCGGCGTCCCAGGGCGGGGGTCGCGGTCGCGGCGCTCATCGGGACGCCTCCGCCGCGAGGACCGCCGGGGAGTCCACCGGTTCGGAGGCCGGCCGCTTGCGCCGCCGGGCCGAGCCGGCGCGACGCACCCGCGGGTCGAGCAGGCCGTAGAGGACGTCGACCACGAACAGCAGGGAGATGAAGACGAGCGTGTTCACGATGACGATCCCCTGGATCAGGGCGAAGTCCTTGGCGTTGATCGCCTGGATCGCGAGCTGGCCCACGCCGGGCCAGGCGAAGAGGTTCTCGATGACGATGGTGCCGGAGAACAGCGCACCGAGCTGGATGCCCGCGAGCGTCACGACCGGGAGCGAGGAGTTGCGCAGCACGTGGGTGACCAGGACGAGGGGCGAGACGCCCTTCGAGCGCTCGAAGAGCGTCTGATCCTTCAGCAGGACCTCGAGCACCGTCGAGCGGGTCAGCCGCGCGATCGCGGCGATCGCGAAGGCGGCGAGAGCGGTCGCCGGAAGGACCAGGCTGGTCAGCCCCTGGTCACCGAAGGCGGGGAACCAGCCGAGGCCGACGCTGAAGACCGCCACGAGGATCATGCCCAGCCAGAACGACGGGATCGACTGGCCGAGCACCGCGGCGAACCGGACGCCGTAGTCGGCGGCGGTGTTGGCCTTGAAGGCCGCCAGCGCGCCGAGGAGGACGCCGAGCACGAGGGCGATCACGAACGCGCAGAGCGCCAGCTTGGCGGTGGCGGCCATGCCGGGCATCACGAGGTCGGTGACCGGCACGCGGTAGCTCGTGGACGTCCCGAGGTCGCCGCGCACGAGGCCGGCGAGATAGTCGCCGTACTGCACGAGGATCGGTCGGTCGAGGCCCATGCTGGTGCGCACCGCGTCGAGCTGCTCGGGCGTCGCGTCGGGCGGCGCGAGGAGCGCGGTGGCGTCCCCGCTCATGCGGGCGAGGAAGAACACGACCGTGACGATGAAGAAGATCGCGACCAACCCTTGCAGGAAGCGCGTTCCGGTGTATCTGAGCATGTCTGGTGACTCCCGGTGACGGGGTGCTCCTGCCCTCGGGCAGGAGCACCCCACGGTTGGTGTGTCAGTAGGCCCGCAGGGACCAGAAGGGACCGGCGTACGGGTTGCCGGACATGAGCTCGAAGTCGGCGACCTTCGGGCCGACCGCGTAGACCGCGTCCTGCGAGATGACGGGGATCGAGTAGCTCTGGTCGTAGAGGTAGGTGCCCATCTCCGCGGCGACCTCCTCCTTGGCGGCGGGGTCGACGGCCGAGGCCATCTCGGTGAACATCGCGTCGAGCTTGGCGTCCTTGACGCTGGTGTAGGCGCCGTCGGACCCGAAGAAGATCTGGTAGTTCTGCGGCTCGACCATCAGCAGGCCGGGCATTCCGAGGATGACCGCGCCCTTGATCTGGTGCTTCACGACGCTGTCCAGGTAGGTCGCGGGGTCCTGCACGTCGAGCGTGACGTCGACACCGATCTCCTCCCAGTAGCCGACCACTGCCTCGGCCATCTTCTGGACGTCGGTGACGGCGGTGGTCTGGTTGTAGAGCGTGAGGGTGAAGGAGAGGTCGCTCTCGCCGGCGTCGGCCAGGATCCTCTCGGCCTCCTCGGGGTCGTAGGGCAGGGCCTTCAGCGACGGGTCGTTGCCCGGCGTGATCGGGAAGGTCGAGTTCTGCGGGACCGAGCCGTAGCCCTTGTAGAGCGAGTCGGCGATGCCCTGCCGGTCGACGGCGAGGGTCAGCGCCTTGCGGACGTCCGCGTTCTTGAGCGGCGAGTCCTCCGGGAAGTAGTTGTCCATGAAGAAGACGTGACCCTGGGAGGCGGCCTCGCCCTTGATGAGGCGGATGTCGTCGTCCTGCTCGAGCTGGACGGCGCTGTTGGGCGTGATGCCCTGGGCGACGTCGATCTGACCGGTCTGCAGCCCCGCGACGCGACTGCTCTCGTCCGGGATGATCTTCAGCACGAGCGTGGTGAAGTTGGCGATCCGGTCCTCGTCCCAGAAGTCGTCGAACTTCTCCAGCGTCATGGAGTCGTTGAACTTCTGGGAGACGAACTTGAACGGGCCCGCGGCGACGGGCGCCTTGCGGAACTCCTCCTCGCCGACCTTCTCGTAGTAGTCGCTCGCGATCGGCGGCGGCGCGTCGGTGGGCAGGTTGGCGTACGGCTCCTTGGAGGTGACCGTCACCGTCAGCGGGTCGACCACCTCGACCTTGTCGATGCGCGAGGCGAAGGTGGCGTACGAGGTGAACTCGGGGTCGGCGACCCGCTCGATGCTGGCCTTGACGTCCTCCGCGTCGAACTCCGAGCCGTCGTGCATGGTGACGCCCTCGCGCAGGTGGAAGGTCCACGTCCGCTCGTCGTCGCTGAGCTCCCAGTCGGTCGCCAGCGCTCCGGTCCAGCTGGCGTCGAGGTCCTGGCGCACGAGGGGCTCGCCGACCGACCACTTGATCGGGTAGGTGTTGCCGCCTTCGTTGGCCAGGACCGGGTCGGCGTACTGCTGCTGCAGCGTGGCCACCCCGACGGTGATCGTGTCGTTGGTCGCGACGTCGGGCGCGTCGCCCTCGCCGAGCGGCTTGACGTCGGCGCCCGATCCGCCGCCGCAGGCGGCGAGCAGGAGTCCCGCGGAGGCGAGACCGGCGGTCGCGAGGAGCGGGCGTCGACGGACGGCGCCCCCACCGGCGGTGTTCCAGCGTGCTTCGGTCACTGCGTTCCTTCTTTCTTCCTGAGCCGGACCCACCGACGAGGTGGCCCGATGACCCGTTGTGATGACTGCGGACCCGACCCGAGCCGCTTCAAATTGACGTCTGTATCAAGTTGAAGTCCGCGCCGGACCCCGGACCTATCCCGCATCCGGCGCCCGAGCGGCGACGGGACGCCCTAGGCGGGCGCCTCGCCGTCGACGTACCCGACCTGCTGCTCCCACATCTGCGCGAGCACCTCGACCGCTGCATCACGGTCGAAGGGCATGTCGCGCAACAGCCAGAAGTGGGCGAACCGCTCGTGCTGCATGACAAGCAGCGAGGCGCGCAGCTGCGCGTTCTCCTCGCTCACGCCCAGGGCTCGCACGATGAGCGGCCCGATCAGTCCGGCGACCTCGCCCATCCGGCGACGGTAGGTCTCCGCCATCTCGGCCTCCAGCGCGATCGCCTCGTGCACGGCCAACAGCGCCGTCTTGTTGTCGACGTAGAAGTCGAACGTCTTCTCGAGCCAGGTCACCAGCGTCGCCTCGGTGACCTCGCTCGCGGCGGCCAGGCCGCGGTAGAGCTCGAGCAGGCGCACCCGCAGGTCGCCCCAGACGCCGGCCACGAGGTCGACCTTGCTGGTGAAGTGGAGATAGACCGTCGCGCGGCCGACCCCCGCCGCTCGGGCGATCTGGTCGATCGAGGTGGCGGCGTATCCGCCTTGGGCGAAGACGTCGACGGCCGCCTCCTCGATGCGGCGCCGGGTCAGCTCGCGACGCTCGTCCCGCAGCGAGGGACGCTTCGAACTCGTGGTGCTCACCGACGCTCCATCTACTAGTTAGACTGCCTGTCTATCTAGTAGACAGTGAGTCACGTCACTTCGTCAAGAGCTTTCTTGATGCGTGTGTCAACTTTGTATCCGGCAGTTGACATCGATGTCAACTGAGCACATAGTTCCCGCCAGAACCTCTGGCGCCGTCCCGGAAGCCGGCGCGAGGAGTTCCCGACCACCCAGCCGAGACCGGAGGTACAGGTGCGGATCACCGCAGTCGAGACGAACGTCGTGAAGCCCGACGGGTACGCGTTCAAGTGGGGCGAGAACCAGCCCACGGTCCCCATCGCGCTCACCTTCGTGCGCGTCCACACCGACGAGGGGATCACCGGCAACGCCACCGCCTGGCTGCCCGGCACCCACTCCGAGGTCGCGGAGATGATCGAGCTCTTCATCCGCCACAACCTCGTCGGGCGCGACCCGCTCGACCGCGAGGCGATCTGGCAGGAGATGACCGCCACCATCAACAACACGATGGGGAGCAAGGCCACCAGCGCCGTCGACACGGCCCTGTGGGACCTCGCCGCGAAGGCCGCCGGCGTACCGCTCTACAAGCTGCTCGGCGGACACTCGGCGGTGAAGCCGGCCTACGCGTCGACCACGCACTACGAGGACATCGACGGCTACCTGAAACTCGCCGACGAGTGCATCGCGCTCGGCTACCGCGCCTACAAGCTGCACCCCTGCGGCGCACCAGACAAGACCATCGAGCTGTGCCGAGCGTTACGCGAGCACGTGGGCCCGGACATCCGACTGATGCTGGACCCGGTCAACCACTACGACTTCAACGGCGCCATGCGCGTGGGCCGCGTGCTCGACGAGCTCGACTTCTACTGGTACGAGGCGCCGATCCGCGACGAGGACATGGCCGGACTGCAGCGTCTGACCCGCGAGCTGCGCACCCCCGTCGCCGTCGGCGAGTCACTGGTGCGCGGCATCTGGGACTACGCCAACCTGCTGCGCAACGACGCCGGCGACATCATGCGCACGATCGGCGACGCGATGGGCGGCATCACGGGCATGCGCAAGGTCGGCGCCATGTGCGAGGCCTTCAACCGCCAGATCGAGACCCACTCCTACGGGCCGACCCTCGTGCAGGCCGCTCACCTGCACTTCATGCTGGCCGCGCCGAACTCGGAGTACTTCGAGCAGGCGGTGCCGAGCGGGATGCTCGACTTCGGGATGAAGGACGTGGTGACGGTCGGGAAGGACGGCAATGTCGTCGCTCCCACCAAGCCCGGTCTCGGGTACGACGTGGACTGGGACGTCGTCGACAACGCCACCGACCGTCACGCCCTCTGGTCGTGACCCACCGCTGAGAGCGAGGATGCTGCCATGCCCCGAGAGGTGAGCGAACGACGCGAGGTGTCGATCGAGGAGATCGAGGACCTCAGCGCGCAGTACAACAACTGGGGCCGGTACGGCGCCGAGGACGAGGCCGGGACGCTCAACGAGGTCGGACCCGAGCAGATCGTCGCCGCGGCCGGCCTGGTCCGCAAGGGCAAGGTGTTCTCCCTGGCCCTGCCGCTGGACGACAACGGGCCGCAGCGCGGCCTCTACGGGCGCCACAACCCGCACCACGTGATGCTGCAGGACGGCGGCGACATCGCGTCGGGCGCCCAGAACGACGACGCAGTGCCCTACCTGCGCTACACCGACGACGCGGTCTACATGATCCTGCAGTGCGGGACGCAGTGGGACGCGCTGTCGCACTGCTTCCACAACGGCCGGATGTACAACGGCCACGGCACCGAGATGGTGCACAGCGGCGGCGCCCGCAAGAACAGCATCGCCAGCATCCCGAACCGCTTCGTCGGCCGCGGCGTCCTCCTCGACCTGGCCCGCTACAAGGGCCGCCCGTGGCTCGACGCGGGCGAGCCGGTCACCACGCAGGACCTCGAGGACTGCGCCGCGGCGCAGGGCGTCGACATCGGCCCCGGTGACTTCGTCCTGCTGCGCACCGGGCACCTGGCGATGACCCGCGACCGCGGTGACTGGGGCGACTACGCCGGAGGCCCCTCTCCGGGGGTCGCCGTCGACGCCGTGCACTTCTTCGGCCCGCGACGAGTCGCCGCGGTGGCGATCGACACCACCTGTCCGGAGGTCGTCCCCAACGAGACGCCGGACATCTGGGCGCCGCTGCACATCGTGCTGCTGGCCAACGCAGGCATCCACTTCGGCGAGATGTGGGACCTCGAGGAGCTCGCGGACGACTGTGCCGAGGACGGCAGCTACGACTTCCTGCTCGTGGCGCCGCCCCTGACCATCACCGGCGCGGTCGGCTCGCCGGTCACTCCGCAGGCCATCAAGTAGCGCCGCCCGCCGCGTGGCGCGCCCCGGCGTGTCACGCGGTGGACAGCGTGCGGACCCAGATGTTGGCGAGCGCGTCGACCAGGCGCTCGCCGTCGTAGTTCTTGTCGAGGCAGAACCAGACGTAGCAGGTGTACTCGAGCATCGCGCCGAGCGACTCCGCGGTGTAGAGCACGTCGAGGTCCGGGGGCGTACGGCCCTCGGCCTTCATCCGCTCGATGCCGCGGACCGTACGGTCGACGAAGGTCGAGCGCACCTCGAGCCGCAGGTCGCGCAGGGCCGGCGTGAACGTGCCGACCTGCTCCATCAGCGCGATCATCTTCGCCTGGGGCCGGTAGGCCTCGACGAACCGCTCGATCGACTTGTGGACCCGCTCGTCGAAGCCGTCGGTCGGGATGGTGCTGCCCATCGACTGGACCATCTCGTCGATGACCTGGCGGCTGACCGCCATGAAGACGTCGTCCTTGGTCTCGAAGTAGGTGTAGAAGGTCCCGTGGGAGACCTTCGCCTCCTTGGCGATGTCGGCGACGCGGGCGTCGATGAAGCCGATCCGCTCGAAGACCCGGCGGGCCGCCAGCAGCAGCTCGTTCTTGCGGGCCGCGCCCCGGTCGGTCACCGGTCCCGCGACGCGGCGCGCCTGCTGGAGGTCGGTCTGGCTGGGCACCGTCGTCAGCTCCTGTCCGTGGTGGGGGGCGAGAGCGACGCGAGGAGATGTGTCGCCATCCGCGCGTACGGCGCGTCCGTCCCGGCGGCCTCGGCGGCGCGCACCACGGCACCGCTGATCGCGTCGTGCTCGAAGGGACGCCCGCCGCGAAGATCCTGCCACATGGAGGAGCGCACGGTCGGCGGGTACGCCGCGAACTCGGCCAGCATCGTGTCGGCCAGGTCGTCGGGCAGCCGGGCCCCGTGGCCCCGCGCGATCCGCCCGCACTCCGCGACCATCAGGCGCGCCTGCGCCCGCAGCGAGGGCCGCAGGCCGATCTCGCGGACCACCAGGTCGGTGATCGTGGTGAGCGAGTTCCCGACCAGGTTGTAGGCCAGCTTCAGCCAGAGCGCGTCGGCGAAGTCGTCGACCACCCGCGCCTCGAGGCCCGCCTCGTTCGCGAGCGCCGCGAAGCGCTCGGCGTGCGGGGTGCGCGGGAGCTTGAGGTCCCCGCGCAGCGTCTGCACGACATGGCCGGGGCGGGGTCGCTCCGCGCCGTGCTTGACGATCATCGGTACGACGCGGGCGGGGTCGACGACGGGGGCGAGGCGCTCGGCGTGCTCGATGCCGTTCTGGGCCACGACGACGGGGGCCTCGTCGCCGGCGGCCGTCAGCCAGGGTGCGGCGCCGGCGGTGTCGTAGGCCTTGGTCGCGACGACGACCCAGGCGACGGCGGGGACGTCCCCGGGGTCGCTCAGGACGGCGACCCCGGTGGCGCGGACGCCGTCCTCGTCCTCCAGGACGAGCGTGTCGACGGGGGTCCGGGCGGCCAGGTGCACCGTGGCGGCGCCGGCGAGCGCGAGGCGCGCGGCGAGGAGGCCGCCGATCGCGCCCGCGCCGACGACCAGGACCGAGGGGCGCTCAGCGGTACTCGGCGATGGTGGCGTCATCGATGACGTCCCAGTCGATCTCGTAGCCGAGGCCGGGAGCGGTGGGGGCCTGCGCGTAGCCGTCCTCGCTGATCTCGATGACCGAGCTCATCCCGAAGTCGAGCGGACCGCGCGGGTAGGGCAGCTCGAAGAACTCGCAGTTGCGCACGGACAGGATGTAGTGGAGGTGGGCGGCCTGGACGAGCGTGGAGCCGTACGAGTGCGGCTCCATCCGGCGGTTGTGCAACTCGGCGAGGGCACCGATCTTGCGCAGGCCGGTGATGCCGCCGACCACGTCGCCGACGGCGCGGAGTCCGTCGCACGCACCCTGGGTGAGGTAGTTGGCGTAGGTCCAGGGTCCGCGTGCCGTGGACTCGCCCATGAAGACGGGGACGTCGAGCACCTGGCACAGCTGGGTGAATCCCGCGACGTCGTCGTCGCGCATGGGGTCCTCGTACCAGTGGAACCCGAGTTCCTCGAGCACCCGGCCCACGCGCACGGCGTCCTGCCAGTCGTAGGCGCTCGTGGCGTCGAGCATGAGCGTGTAGTCGTCGCCGACCGCGGCGCGTACGGCACGGCAGGCCTCGATGTCCTTATCGGGCTGGGCGGCGGCGTGCAGCTTGACGGCATGCATGCCGTCGGCCTTGCAGGCCAGCGCGATGTCGGCGTAGTCCTGGGCCTGCTTCTGGGTCTCGGTGGTGACGTAGACGGGGACCTGCTCCCGGTAGCCGCCGAGCAGCTGGTAGACGGGCATCTGCGCCGCCTTTCCGGCGATGTCCCACAGCGCGATGTCGATGTTGCTGGCTGCCTTGGGCATGATCAGGTAGCGGCTGAAGGCCATCAGCTCGTGCCAGATCGCCTCGCGGTTCAGCGGGTTCGCGCCGATCAGCAGCGGGCGGAAGAAGTGGTCGGCGGACTCGGCGATCTCGCGTGGTCCGGCGGGCAGCCAGGAGGTCGAGACACCGGTGATCCCGGCGTCGGTGGCGATCTCGAACACCGTCATCGTCAGCTGGACGGGAGGAATGTCCTCGCGCCACTGGAAGGTGAACTCGGGCGGCTCGACGACCCTGATCCTGAGGTCGGTGATTCTCACGGCGACTTCCCTCTCTCGACGGCTTCGTCGCGACCGTGCGGTGCGACGACCGTCACCGTAATTCGAACTTGACATCAACGTCAAGAATTGTCAGGTTGCGATCCCCGGCCCTCCACCGCCCGCACCGCGGCCGGCGAGCCCCGGCCGGACGACGGAAAGGCTGCACATGAGCGCCCCCACACGCCTCCACACCCGCTTCACCGAGACCTTCGGCGTCGAGCACCCGATCATGCAGGGCGGCATGCAGTGGGTCGGGACCGCCGAGCTCGTCGGCGCCGTCGCCGAAGCCGGCGCCCTCGGCATGGTCACCGCGCTCACCTTCCCCGACCCCGACGCCCTCACCGCCGAGATCGCCAAGGTCCGCGAGCACACCGACAAGCCGTTCGGCGTGAACCTGACGATCCTGCCGTCGATGCGCACCGTGAACCACGACGAGCTGCGTCGCGCCATCGTGGAGGCGGGGATCAAGGTCATCGAGACGGCCGGCGCCAATCCGGCCCCCTACATGGACTACTTCGACGCCCACGACGTGAAGGTGATCCACAAATGCACCAGCGTGCGACACGCCCTGAAGGCGCAGGCCGCGGGCGTCGCCGCCGTGAGCATCGACGGCTTCGAGTGCGCGGGGCACCCCGGCGAGGACGACGTCCCCGGCCTGGTGCTCATCCCTGCCGCCGCCGCCCGGCTCGACGTACCCGTGGTCGCCGCCGGCGGGATCGCCGACGCTCGCGGGCTCGTCGCCGCCCTCGCCCTCGGCGCCGAGGGCGTCACCATGGGCACCCGCTTCCTGTGCACCCAGGAGGCGCCCGTCCACCAGCGCGTCAAGGAGGCCATCGTCGCCGCCTCCGAGCGCGACACCGAGCTCCTCTTCCGGCCGCTGCGCAACACCTCCCGCGTCCACAGCAACGCGGTGGCCCGCGAGGCCGTCGCCATCCTGGCCGGCGGCGGAGCGTTCGCCGATGTCCAGCACCTGGTGAACGGCGTGCGCGGGCGCACCGTCTACGACGACGGCGATCCCGAGGCCGGCGTCTGGTCCGTCGGGCTCGCCCAGGGCCTCATCGACGACATCCCCACCTGCGCGGAGGTCGTGGACCGCATGGTCGCCGGCGCCGTCGACCTCCTCGCGGACCGCCTGGGCGCCATGACGCGCGTGCCCGCCGGCGCCTGAGCCCCCGGTCGTCGTACGACGGGGCGTTGACGCCCCGCGGCGACCCGTCTACCGTTATCCGAACGAACGCTTAGTTAATTAAGGACCCAGCCGTGAAGCGCACCCTCTACACCTCCGACCACGACGAGTTCCGCTCCGTCGTCCGCGAGTTCGTCGAGCGCGAGGTCGTCGACAACATCGAGCGCTGGGAGGACCAGCGCCTCATCGACCGCGACGTCTGGCTCGCCGCCGGCAAGCAGGGCATTCTCGGCCTCACCGCCCCCGTCGAGCACGGCGGCGCCGGCCAGTTCCGCGACTACCGCTTCCGCAACGTGGTCCTCGAGGAGATGGCGCGCGTGCACGCCACGTCGCTCTCCTCCAGCTTCTCGCTGCAGGACGACATCGCCATCCCGTACGTCGCGAGCATCGGCGACGACGAGCAGAAGGCACGCTGGCTGCCGCGCATGATCGCCGGGGAGCTGATCGGCGCCATCGCGATGACCGAGCCCGGCACCGGCAGCGACCTGCGCGGCATCCGCACCTCCGGCGCCCGGGTCGACGGCGGATGGGTGGTCAACGGCGCCAAGACGTTCATCACCAACGGCATCCAGTCCGACCTGGTCATCACCGTCGTGCGCACCGACCCCGACGGCGGCTCGCGCGGATTCACGCTGATGGTCGTGGAACGCGAGATGGCCGGCTTCAGCCGCGGGCGCAAGCTCAAGAAGGTCGGCCTGCACGGCCAGGACACCGCCGAGCTCGTCTTCGAGGACGTCTTCGTCCCCGACGCCAACGTGCTGGGGGAGGTCGGCGGCGGCTTCGGCCAGCTCGTCCACCACCTCCCGCTCGAGCGCCTCTCCATCGCAGCCCACGCGGTCGCCGCGTCCACCTCGGTCCTCGACGCGACCCTCGCCTACACCGACAGCCGGATCGCCTTCGGGCAGCCCGTGGCCGACTTCCAGAACAGCCGCTTCGTGCTCGCCGACGTCGCCACCGAGATCGACGTGACCCGGGCCTACGTCGACCAGGCGATCCTCGCCTGGAACGACGCCGAGCTCAGCGTGGTCGACGCCGCCAAGGCCAAGCTGTTCGCCTCCGAGATGCAGAACCGCGTCGTCGACCGCTGCCTGCAGCTGCACGGCGGCTACGGCTACATGCTCGAGTACCCCGTCGGCCGGGCCTTCCAGGACGCACGCATCCAGCGGATCTTCGGCGGCGCCAACGAGGTGATGCGCCAGATCATCGGGCGCGACCTCGTCGGCCGGCGCTGACACCCGCCCGCGCCACCACTCGCACGACCGCCCGCACCCGC
>QFCS01000461.1_pt1 | contig 13959 bp, 9 predicted proteins | sample 3576561 | NCBI WGS metagenome assembly QFCS01 | reverse complement strand
GATCGAAGCCATTTCGACGTCGCTTCGCGATTTGACCGATTTTGCCCATGGCTTCGTCGAAAAGTCTCGAAATATATTCATATTCCCACGCCTTTCCTCCTCGCCCTGAGCAAAATCGCTTCAAACCTCGAGCGCGGAATCAATGGGTCCTGACCCTAGCGGCACAGCTGTCGCGGCTCGATCTGGTGGTGCTCGATGAGCTTGGATATCTGCCCTTTGCGCGCTCAGGAGGGCAGTTGCTGTTCCACCTCATCAGCAAGCTTTACGAGCGCACCAGCGTCATCATCACTACGAACCTCGCCTTCGGCGAATGGCCTACCGTGTTCGGCGACCCCAAAATGACCACGGCCCTGCTCGACCGCGTCACCCACCATTGCGATATCGTCGAGACCGGCAACGACCGCTGGCGCTTCAAAAACCGCAAATAACCCCCGGTTCGGCCGCTTCAAAATCTATATTGCGCTGCGCGCGTCTCCGGTCGGGCTACGCCCGCCCTCCGCCGCACGCAGCGCAAGGCCATCCTCAACAAACCAACATCATATCCGATAAGGGGGTCCCTCTTCGACGCCGATCGGGGGTCCCGTTTGAACGCCGTTTGACACCTTCGGAGGTCGAAAGCGCAACGCGCCTATCGGCGCCCCAGCATAGGGAATATTATGAAATATCAGCAGACTATCACGACTGACTCCACTGACGCGTCCCAGCCCCGGAATCTCTTGTTCGACGTCTCTTGCGTTCGTGTCCATCCATGGGGTCACTGTATTTGTTTCCAATCCTTGGAATAGTCGCCTATTCAGCAACTCATTATCCTGAATTCAGGAAAATCTTTTCCATCCGCGGCGGGAGACGCGATATGCCCAGAACGGACGACCTCATCCTGCTGTCGCATCTTGTCGAACGGGGGTCATTCTCCCATGCGAGCGTGGCGGCCGGCGTATCGACATCCTTCCTAAGCAGGCGCCTCTCTGAACTCGAGAATGATCTTGGGGTCCGTTTGGTCGAGCGGACGACCCGGGCATTTCACGTGACCGAGATGGGCCACCAACTCTACCGGCATGCTTGCTCGCTTCGGGAAGCACGGGAAGCGGCGCTTGCGCTTGTCGACAATCGCCTTGCGAAACCATCGGGCCCACTTTGCATTGTTTGCCCGGTGGTCCTGGCCGAGGCGCTGATCGGCGAGGCCGCGATAGAATATGCCGTGAAATTCCCTGACGTTCAGCTCACATTTGACGTCGTCAGCAGTTTGCCAAATGTCATGCCGGAACATTATGACATAACATTCGTGCCTTCCTACGGGTCGCTACCGAATTCGGAAATGATCGCTCGCCGCATCTTGCGGACGCCCTATACACTGGCCGCATCTCCACACTGCATGGAACAAATGGGGATGATTGAACATTGGAAGGATCTGCAGAATCGACCCGGCATCGGGTGGTGGCAAGGCAGCACCAAGCCGAACTGGAGCCTTATCGATGAAAGAGGCGAACAGGTCGAACTGTCCATCCGTCCGACCTTCCTGACCAACAATCTCCGGATCGCGCGGAGTGCGGCGCTCGCTGGCTTGGGTATGGTACGGCTGCCGCTCGCTCTGTGCGCGGACGATCTCGATGCCGGGACACTGGTAGAAGTGCTGCCCGGACTGACGCCCCGCCCGATTATCATCCATGTTGCCTATCCGTCGCGGCGATCCCTCAATGCCGCCGGGCGAGCGTTTCTCAGTCTGCTCGATCAGCAATCACCGAACCAGTTCCGCGAGTTCAGCGATCTCGCTTCTCCCGCGGTATCAGAGTCTATGCCGGCTTCCGCGCGAAAACGCCGAAGGACGCAATGATGAAGTAGCATGTTGCAGGCAGTGCGAGCGCGACGGCGAGGCTGCCCGTCACATCTGCCAGGGCGCCAGTCGCAAGCGGCACGACGGCGCCGCCAAAGATCGCCACATTGATAATGCCCGAAGCATCGGCGGCACGGGAACCGAGCTTTTCGCACGCCAGCGAAAAGATCGTCGGAAACATGATCGAATTCATGAAACCGATGGCCAGCAAGCTATATCCCGACACAAAGCCCACCGTGTTGGCAGACAGCAGAATCAGCGTGATGGCGCCGCCGGCAGCGCAGGACAATATTTTTCCGGGGCTGAAGAGGCGCAGCGCCGCCGAACCGATGAAACGCCCCACCATGGCACCGCCCCAATAGAAGCCGATGAGCTTGCCCGCTGCCTGTTCGGGCAGCGCCATTACGTCGGGCTGCATTAGATAGCTGACGATCAACGACCCGATCGAGACCTCCGCGCCGACATAAAGGAAGATACATAATGCGCCAAAGCCGAAGCGCGGCCGTCGGAGTAAATCAAATCCGGCGAGGCTCGATCCGGGTTCGTGCTGCTCACCCTTCAAGCGGTTTCGAAACACCCAGACGGTGGCGGCAACCATCGCCAACATGATCGCCAGACCCAGATAGCCGTGAACGATCGCCTGGCTTTCAGCGGTGCGATAGGCATCGAGTTGTGCACCCGAAAGCTCGTCGGCCGTTACCGTCGCCAGGCTGCCGAGGATCAAGACTGCTCCGGCTATCGGGAACAATGTCGTACCAAGCGAATTGAAGGCCTGGGCAAAAGTCAGTCGGCTGTGTGCGGTCGAAGCCGGACCAAGCAAGCTGATCAGCGGGTTGGTGACGACCTGGACAATCACGACACCGCTGGCGAGCACGAACAGCGCAAGGAGGAACAGGCCATAGAGCGCCGTTCGGCTGGCCGGAATGAACAGCAGGCAGCCGAACATCGAAATCAGCAGCCCCACCACCGCGCCGCGCATATAACCGATCTTCCGGATCAGCCGCGCGCCGGGAATGCCGACGAGCAGATAGGCGGCGAAAAAGCAGAACTGGACCAGCATCGCCTGCGTGTAGCTGAGCGTGAACAACTCCTTGAGTTTCGGAATGATCACATCGTTGAGCGACGTGATGCCCCCGAAGATGAAGAAAAGTGCAAAGATAAAATATTTGAGCCCGGGCGCATCGACATGGCTAGCGTCTCGCACATCATCTTTCGGGCTTGCCGCACCCACTTCAACAGAAGAAAACGCCATTGCCATTCCCACTCGTTCAAATTCACTCTGCGGTCCAAGCAATCCGGTGGTTGCTTATGTCCCGTTTTCGGCCTGGGTTGCGGGAAAGCTGCTGACCCCGAATATCGAGCGCCCCAAGCCATGCGACATCCAATCGAGCAGCAAATCGAGTTTCCCATCTTCCGGATGATAGGTGGAAAATTTTCCGCCTAGCTCCATGACGACAGGCTTTGCGCGGTCGAAGCGTTGCCAGCGCGGCAAATCGGCGCCGTTCGGATCGGAGGACTTCACGAAGTTCGTCCAATAGGCGGACATATTATGCGCGATCAGACGATCCTCATCGGTGAAGTTACGCCACGGTGAGGCGCCGAGCGAGTTGAAGACATAGGGAATCTCGGCCGAGTGGAAGGCGCCGAACATATCGGACCCAGGCCCCGGTTCGCTATGCGTGTAATAATAGGCGAACAGCGGAGCACGATACCCCTTCGCCCAATCGATCACCGAGGCAAGACCATAAAGGCGAGACAGTTTCCGAGTGGCGGCGACTGCGGCGACATCGCTATCGATCGCCTCACCCGCCAGCAGGCGTTCAGCCCGCTGCTCACCGAAGGCTTCCCGAAGCTGCGTGACAAGCGCTTCCGGCGTCGTTTTGAAATAGTCGGGATTTAAAACGCCTTCGTCGGCGTTCAGCCCGATCATCACGGGCACCGCTTTGCGCTGGCCCGATGCTTCGAGAGCTGCAACCTGGTCGGGCAGGATGCGCCCGTCGACGACGGGGCCTAGCAGCGAGGTGCCGCCGATCTGCATCGTCCCTTCCAGCGGCCCTTTGGTGAGAAGCGCCATGACCTGTTCGGCGGGAAGGCGTCGGAGCGCGGAAACGCTGCTCACCCCGCCCTGCGAGGCAAGATCGTCGCCGCGGCGAAAGCCGTCATCGCGCGTCGGTAATGGTGTTTCGATCAGGCCGCTCTGTGCGATCGCCCGCGCGAAAAGCCCGTCGGACGCTGGCGACACCAGCAGCATATGCACGGCCATCGCTCCCGCCGATTGGCCCGCGATCGTCACCTGCCCGGGATCTCCGCCGAAGGCAGCAGCATTGCGCTGGACCCAGCGGAGCGATGCGACGATATCCTGCAACCCGAAGTTCGTACCGCCGCCGACCTCACTCGATAGTTCACGGAATCCGGCAAAGCCGAACACACCGAGACGGTAGTTGATCGAGACGACGATCACACCCATTTTGGCGAGTTCGCTGCCATCATAAATGGGAACCGAATTCGACCCCGACATGAAAGCACCGCCGTGAATCCATACCAGGATCGGCAGGGGCTTCGCGTCGGCCCGTTCGGGCATCCAGATATTGGCGTAGAGGCAATCCTCCGACACCGGCGGCGGCGTGACATACTCCTTGGTCCACGGACCAAAACCATCGGGTGTGACGGGTTGAAAACAGCCCGGCGCCTGCACGGTGGCATCGCGGTGCCCCGTCCATGCACGCGCGGGTTGGGGCGCCGTCCAACGCAGATCGCCGATCGGCGGCGCAGCATAAGGCACGCCCAGAAAGCGGACCACGCCATCGACGACCTCGCCGCGCAGTTCGCCGCTGTCGATGACAGCGGTTGCGTCGCGTGCCGCAGCCGACGGCGACTGCACAAGAAGCACCGCGCCGAAGAGTACGACAAACATCCTTAGAAATTGCACCAAACCTGCTCCCATGTCCGTCGATAGTCGCTGTTATTCCGCCCCGGCGGGCTGGGCTTTCACCGTCACAAGATGCTCGATGAAATCCAGCCTGTCGCGGATCGGGTCGACCTTTTCCTGGGCGCCCGCAGCATCGAAGACCATGATATTGTCCGATGTCCGATCGTAGCGCGACCATGTTCCGCCATTCGGCGACGACGGCCTGCCCGTCTTGACGAAATTGACCCAATAATCATGGATCAGGCGCGCCGCCGCACGGTCCTTGTCGGTCGTCATCGCACCATGACGGACTTCCACGGTTTCAAAGACGAACGGAAGTTCCGAAGCATGATACGCGCCGGGCATCTTGTCGCGCAGATATTCGGGCACGTAGCCAAAGCGGTAAGCATAGACCGGCTGCCCCTTTTGGGCGATGATCCGCTCGACATGACGCGCGGGTTCGAGGAACATCAGATCGGCGGCAATCGCCACGCCGATCCGCGCCGCATTCCTGTCGTCAGCCGGGTCATAGACTTTTTCTGCCGCTGGCCGGGCGGGGCCAAGCGGCGCATAGGCCTTGTCGAGATCGCCGCCGAAGAAGAAGCCATCGGCATCGTTCGCGCCGATCATCATCGGGATCGGGGCGCCCTCCCCTGCTTCATAAGCCTTGTCGACCGAGGTCCGCACGATCTGGCCGTCGGCATATAACGGCGTGAAATTGTTCGGCGCAAACAGGCTTATCAGGTTCAGTCCGTCCATCACGCTGTCGGCGGGCAGCGCGCGTAACGCCTTCAGGGCGACAGCACCGGTGCCTTCGACACCCTTTGCGCGCGCAAAATCGCTACCGAACGCCTCGGCCTCCGCAGCGCTGCGTAGCGGTCCCATCAAATCCCGACCACCGCCCGACATGGCGATCGCCTTGTCGAAAAGTCCGTCAGCAAGCTTGGTGGTGGCCAGCGCGTGAACCGACCCGCCACCTGCGGATTCGCCGAATATCGTGACATTGTCGGGGTCGCCGCCGAAGGCGGTAATATTATTCTGGATCCATTTCAAAGCGGCGATCTGATCGAGGATCGCATAGTTTCCGTGCGGCGCGCCCGCGGCTTCCTCAGTCAACGCGGGGTGCGCGAAGAAGCCGAAACGCCCGAGGCGATAGTTGAAACTGACGAAGACCACGTCGGATTCGGCAAAGCTTGTCCCCGCATAGACGGGCGCCGAACTGCCTCCGTTAACGAAGCCGCCCCCATAGATCCACACCATGACCGGGCGCTTCTTTTTCGCCGATTTGGTCGGCGCCCAGACATTGACATAGAGGCAATCCTCCGACGGCTTGGCACCGAGCGGGGCCGCGTCGGCCTTGTAAGGAATTTGCATGCAGTCGGGGCCATAATGATCGGCCTTCTTGATGCCGGTCCACCGATCGATCGGCTGCGGCGCGCGCCACCGCAGATCGCCGACGGGGGGCTTCGCGAAAGGAATCCCCTTAAAGGCTGTCACATCGCCTTCGACGACGCCCTGCACCGTGCCGCTTTGCGTCGCGACGGTCGTCTGGGCATTCACCGTCGCGGGCAGCGCCAAAACAAATGCCATCGCCAGCGGGGCGACCAGATCCATCTTCTTCATGTTTCGCAATCCTCTGATCTTCGCCAAGTCGCTCTTCACGGGCGCCCGCAGTTGATCGATAATTCGGTGATCTGGATGCAGTGTCCATCGACCTCGTCCGTTGGCGGCGCGCCCATCAAAGCCGCCAGCGTCGGCGCCAGATCGGCAACTTCGATCGGCAAAGCCCGTTCCTGCGACGACGCGCCGGGCCACCAGATCAACAGCGGCACGCGGCGGTTGAAGTCGCTCGGCCCCGAATGCCCCATCATGAACAGCCCTGGCATGGCGGGCGCGGGGACTTTCAGCGGGTCTGCCTCCAGCAGCACATCGCCGCTGCGTTTCGGATAGACGGACAGCGCCATGCGGTCCGGAACCGAAAGCAGGTCGGGCGAGACCCGCATATCCACCTCGCGGGCCGCCAATGTTTCGGCAGTCCAGGCACCGGCGACGCCCGGAAATTCGCGTGCGCGGGCGACCGCGGCGTCGGCAATCCGGCGTTTCAATGCCGCATCCGCCAACGTCCGACCATCGCGGTCCACAACGACCAATTGGGTCGGATCGAAGAAGGCGGGGCGCAGAGCGGTCCAATCGATGCCAATTGCTTCGCGTACCGCCGCGTTCAACGCCGCAAGCAGGCCGGCGCTGTCCAGTCGGCCCGCATCCGTATAGCCGCGGGCGGAAAGGCGTTCTGGAATATCCCCGCCGCCATGGTCGGCCGTCACCGCGATCACGACCGGGATGTGGAGGGCCTCGACGCGCTTGACCAGGCGGCCGATCTGATAATCGAGCCGCGCGATCTGGTCGCACATCTCCGGCCCCTGAGTTCCATAGGCGTGGCCGACCATATCGGTCCCCGACAGGCCGATCGCGAGCAGATCGGTCGATGCCGAGCGTCCGAGACCTTCGGTTTCCAATAGGCTCAACGCCGCGTCGATCGTGACGCTGTCATAGAGCCAGGGAGGCAGGGCCGGGCCGGAAGCGGCGGGCAGGCCGGGCGCGGATGCAGCGGCGTCGGGCGGAAGATGGGCGTGGAATATCCTGCCGTCCGCAAGCGGGAACCGGGCCTCGCGCGAACGGCAGCTTTCCCGGTAATAGGTCCACGCGGGCGGCGGCGCGGCGAGGCGGCGCGCCAGTTTGGCATTGAGGTCGAGCAACGGCGACAGGCGCCCGCGCGCTTCCTCGCGCGTCGTCCCCCAACTATCGAATCCCTGCTTCCCGTCGAACCAGAACGCGCCGTCCGGATGGTGGCCGCCCATCATGATCGCTGCACGATCCTTCCCCGCAACCGAAAAAACGCGGCTTGCCGGCGACGCGGCCTTCAGCCAGTCGCCGAGCGTAGAGACTTCGAGCAGCCCCGGGCCGACGCCGCGCGGGCGCTTCGCGTTGGCCGCGACATGGACCTCGTCGTCGGTGCAATAGCGAACGAGCGAAGCATCTTGATCATACCATTGGTTGGCGATGATCCCCGTTGCATTGGGATGGCGCCCGGTGGCGATGACGGCATGGCCCGCGCATGTTTCGGTCACGCCATGCGCATGAAAGGCGTTGGAATAGACGATTCCGTGTGAAAGCTGTTTCAGACCGGTATTATAGCCGTCGCGAAACCCGTTGAATAAATCGGCCGAAAACTGGTCGATCGAAATCAGGATGACGAGCTTCGGCGGCTCGGCTTTCATATCATCGGCGGCGATGACGGGGGTGGCGCCAAACGCCAGCGTCAGGCCCGCCAATACAGCCCTTATCGCATTCTTCATCATCCAAATTCCCATCATGGTATGGGCCCGTTGGGCCGGACATCTCTTGGAACGCCCGGCCCCACCTGGTTAGAACCGGCCCTCGAGCGACACGCCGAGCGTGCGGAAGGAGTTAAGGCCAAACATGTGATAATAATCGCCTCGCGACTGCGAGTTGGAGTTGATGAAGGTCGGCTGACGCTTGTCGAAACAGTTGCGGCAAAAGAGCGTCAGCTTGTATTTGCCGTCGATCTCCTTGACCCCGATGCTGGCATCAAACAGCGTATAGCCGGGCAATTCGGTGTTCGGATCCTCGGTCGAACTGAAGTTCGACTTGGTACGGCTGTAGAGTGCGCCCTGCAAGAACACCGCCATGCTTTCACTGATCGGCGTTTCATAGCGGCCTGTCAGGCTGACCGTCCATTTGGGCACGTTCGGCAGGCGATTGCCCGAGGAATCGATCGTGCCATTGGCGCGGCAGTCGGGCTGGAAAGGATAGCATTTGTCGGCCTGGAAGTCCGAGAAGAAGGCATCGACGTAGCTGACCCCCAGATTGAACACGAGCCCCTCGGCCGGCAGTGCCGATGCCTCGATCTCGAACCCGCGCGACTTGAGCGCGCCCGCGTTGAGCAGAACATAGCCATTGCTCGCGGTATCGAACGCCTGCGCCTGGAAATTCTTGAAGGTCGATGTGTAGCCCGAGATGTTGAAGATGAGGTGACGATCGAGCAACGTCGACTTGAGCCCGGCCTCATAGGACGTCGGGATTTCGGGCATGATGAGCGGAGCGTTCGGATCGATCGTCAGGTTGAAACCCGGCCCCTTGTACCCGCGCGCTACCGACGCATAGGCCATGACGTCGTCGGTGAGGTCATATTGCGCACCGACGCGCCACGAGAAATTCTCCTCGCTGATCCGCTGGTCGCGCGATCCCGCCGCTCCGAGCGGCGTGACGAACCCCGTCGCATCGCTGACCGAGTTCAGCTTGAGTTTATCATAGGTATAGCGCCCGCCGAAAGTGAAGCGGAGTTGGTCGCTCAGGTTCAGCGTACCCTGTCCGAAGGCGGCGTAGCTTTTCGAGTCCATCGAGCCGCTAGAGCGGATTCCCAGCCAGGCGTCGAAGCCGGCGGGCGGCGGCGCCGTCAAGCCGAAGGCGCCGCTGGCGGTGATGTCGGAATCGCTTCTGGAATCGAAATAGTAGAAACCGAGCTGATATTCGAGAAACTGGCCAAGCGGCGATGCCAGACGCAATTCTTCGGTGAATTGGCTGATCGTCGAAAGCTGGTGGTTGGTGTCGAGAATGTCGATCCGGTGCTTGTCCGAATCGAAGAGATTATCCGCATCGAACTTGCGCCACGCGGTGATGCTGGTCAGCGTATGGCCGCCGGAAAATTCATAGTCGATATTGGCCTGCACGCCGCCGACGTCGAAGGTCGCCCTGGTCGGCGCGCCATAGCTCGAATAGAAATTGTCGGGGCTGGCGACGATGCCGAGATCGGCATTTTCGGCGGCGAACAGGCTGGTCGTCCGCACGATGCGGTCGGCGCTGCCACCCGAGCCGACGCCCGAGGAATGGGCATAATCGCCGGCGATGTAGATGCTGAGTTCCGGCGTCGGTTCCCAGAGCAGCTTGGCGCGCAGACTGGTCTGGTCCTGGCCATATTGACTGCCGGGCACCGTCACCAGATTCTTGATGACGGGATCGGTATGCGTCTGCGAGGCGCTGACGCGCAGCGCGGCCGTGTCGCCCAGCGGCACGTTGACGATGCCTTGCAGGCGATAGAGCAGTCCTTCGCCCGGCACCTTCATCTGCGCGATCTCGCCCATGAGCTGTCCGTCGAAACGGCCGATCTCCGGCCGCCGCGTCGTGATGTTGACGAGACCCGCAGATGCGTTCTTTCCGAACAACATACCTTGCGGCCCGTTGAGCACTTCGATCTGCGCGAGGTCGAGATAGTTCATGAAACCGAGCGCCGGGTTGCCCATCACCACGCCGTCGATCACCGAGGTCACGCTCGATTCGATCGTGTTCGAGAAGCTGAGCGTGCCGACGCCGCGGACCGAGAAGTTCGACGCGCCGAGCGCGGCGTTGAAGCTCTTGACCTGCAGGCTGGGGGCGACAAGCTGAAGCTGCGATGGGTCGAAGATCTGGCGCGACGCGAGCTGGTCAGCGCTGACGACGGTCGCCGAGATCGGCACATCCTGCAGGTTCTCGGCGCGTTTTTGCGCCGTGACGATGATGTCGCCGAAGCCGCCGCCCGGCTCGTCGGTCGCCGCCTCCTGCGCCAGAGCCGGTGCCGCGGCCGCGAGAGCGGCGGTGAGCGCGATGGCGGAAGTCCAAATCCTGTTCATGTCGATCCCCTGTCCAGATTATCTATTTGCGGTAGTTCCAAGTCCTTCCAGCGAGCGTGGCGCTCGTTTCCTCGATCAGATCTTCGGCCGATGCGCCGAGTGCGAAGCGATAGGTGCCCGGCGCGATGGTCCAGCCCTTCGCGGTCCAGTCGGCGAGCAGCCGCGGGTCGATCGGAACGTCGATCGTGCGGGATTCGCCCGGCTTCAGGTCGATGCGTGCAAAGGCGACGAGCCGGCGCGTCTTGCCGTGCGGCGTTTCGACCAGATAGACCTGTCCGACGTCGGCGCCGTCGCGCGCGCCGCTGTTCCGCAGCGTGAAGGATGCGCTGGGATCGGCGCCACCCGATATGGCAAGGCCCGAGCGTTCGAAGCTGGTGTAGCTGAGCCCGTAACCGAAGGGATAAAGCGGCTTTTCCTGTTTGCGCGCGAACCAGCGATAGCCGACGTCCGCCCCTTCGACATTATAGTCGATGTCGAGCGTCTGGCCGGGTTTGCCGTGCCCGCCGAAGCTGGGCGCGACGGTTTCGGCGCCTGGCAGCGCGGGTCGGGGAAGCTGTGCGACCGAGGCCGGGAAGGTCACCGGCAGGCGTCCCGATGGATTGACGTCGCCGAACAATATCGCGGCGATCGCTTCGCCGCCGCGCGCGCCGGGATACCAGGCCTCGACGATCGCGCCGACATCGTCCTTCCACGGCATGGCGACCGGCCCGCCGGTTTCGAGGACCACGATGCTGTTCGGATTGGCCTTCGCCACCGCCGAGATCACCGCATCCTGCCCTTGCGGCAGCGACAGGTCGGCGACGTCGAGCCCCTCGGTCATCCACTGGGTGCCGAAGACGATGACGAGATCGGCGTTCTTCGCCGCCAGCGCCGCCTCGGCGGGATAGCGGCCATCGCGAAAGGCGACCTCGGCCTGCGGGGCGCGGGCGCGAATGGCGGCAAGCGGCGAGGAGCGATGGTAATTCTGCGCCATCATCGCGGTGAACGGCCCATCTTCGATGGTCGGCAGAGAAACCGCCGGGCCGCCCTGGCCTTGCACCTGCGACGACCCGCCGCCCGAAAGCACGCCCGCATCGGCATAGCCGCCAACGACGAGAATGCGCTTGGCGGAGGCGGCCAGCGGCAGGATGCCGCCGCGGTTCTGGAGCAGGACGATGCCCTTTTCGGCAATTTCCTGCGCGACCGCGGCGCCGGCGGCGCCATCGATCGGCGCCTCGCGAGGCGGGTTGCTGTCGACGCCGACCGCGTAAATGGAGCGCAGCACGCGCCGGCTCATGTCGGCGATGCGGTCGCGGTATCGCTTGTCGCGCTTCGCGGCGTCGAGCAAAGGCTGACCGAAGAACATCGCCGCGTCGAGCTGCGCGCCCGATTGCTGGTCGAGCCCTTCGAGCGCGAAATCGGTCGCCCGAACCGCACCCCAGTCGGACATCACCCAGCCCTTGTAGCCCCAATCCCTTTTGAGGACGCCGGTGAGCATCCGCCCATTGCCACATGCCTGCGCGCCATTGATCTTGTTATAGGCGCACATGACCGACCCGGGCTCTCCCTTTTCGATTGCGATTTCGAAGGCGAGCAGGTCGCTCATCCTGAGGGCGCCCTCGTCGATGATGCCGTTGTGGAACTGGCGTCCGGTTTCGGTCGGATTGAGCACGAAATGCTTGACGGTCGAAATCACGTGGCGCGACTGGATGCCCGCCACCGCCGCGCCGCCGAGCAGCCCCGAATGGAGCGGATCCTCACCCAGATATTCGAACGCGCGGCCGCCGCGCGGATCGCGGACGAGGTTGATGCCGCCCGCGAGCAGGACATTGAATCCCTTGGCATGCGCTTCGTCGGCGATCCGGGCGCCGCCCTTGTGCATCAGTTCCGGGCTCCAGGTCGATCCCATCGCCATCCCGGAGGGCAGCGCGGTCGCGCCGTCGCCACGCAATCCGCCGACATAGGAAACGCCGAGGCTGGCATCGGTTTCGGTAAGAGGAGGAACGGCGAGGCGTTCGATGCCGGGAATATAACCCGCGCCGAAAGGGACGCCTTCGGGTATCTTCACGTCGCCATAGGGCATGGCCATGATGCCGTGGAGCAGCGAGACCCGTTCGGCGTCGGTCATCGCCGCTTCGGTCGCGGCGGCGCGGCTGTCGGCGTTGTTCGTCGTATCCTGCGCTTCTGCCCGCTGGGCGACGGCGAAGGTCGAGCAGGCGGCAAGCAGCCCCGCGCAGCAAAGCCACGATTTCATGAAACTCTCCCCGATTTATGTCTTGAATCGATAGCTAACTAATAATGTCAGCGCTGACAACGATAAAATGTCAGCGCTGACATTTGTAGCTGGACTGGATACGTATTCCCTGCTTATCAAGGCGCGATGAAACCCCTGCCCCCCGCTTCCAAAAAGCCCGCAACGCTGGACGATGTCGCTGCCATCGCAGGAGTGTCGGCCAAGACCGTCTCGCGCGTTGTCAACCGCAACGCCAATGTCAGCGCGGCAACGCGCGAACGTATCGAAGCGGCGATCCGGGAATCAGGCTATCAGGTGAACCAGGCGGCCAGATCATTGGCGGCCGCTCGCTCCTATCTGATCGGCACCTTCATGCCGAACATATCGTCCTTCTATCACGGAGAGATTTTCCGCGGCGCCGCCAAGGCATGCCGCCAGCACGGCTACCACCTCGTGGTAGAGGAATATGACCATGGAGCCGAAACCGTGCTTCACAGCTACGAACGGGGATTACGGGGCGCCGGTTGCGACGCCCTGTTGCTTACGCCGCCCGTTTGCGACGACAAGGCGCTGCTGGATGCCCTCGACCGCGACGGGGTTCGCTATGTTCGTATCGCCCCCGCGTTTCAGCCTGGACGTTCGACGGCGCTGTTCGCCGACGATCGGCAGGGAGTGGAACAGTTGGTCCGGCATCTGTGGGATCGAGGACGCCGTAACTTCGGACTGATAGCTGGGCCCTCCGATCATGTTTCCGCAATGGTCCGTCAAAGCACGTTTGAGCAGACCGTGGGAAGTCTGGGCGGAGATATAGCGAGCATCACAAGCCATCGACCGGACTGGCAGGGTCCGATGTCGGAGGAAGGACGTGTTGCCGCCATGTCCTTGCTCGAAGATATATCGCGCCGCCCGGATGCAATCTTCGCCTTCAATGATGAAGCCGCAATCGGAGCTATGGCCTGCGCACGAGACATGGGTCTTTCGATACCCGAAGACATCGCCATCGCCGGTTTTGATGACAGCTATATCGCGCAGCTTACATGGCCCCAGATGACGACCATTCACCAGCCGATCGCCGACCTCGCGATCAAGGCCATCAAGGTCATTTCCGAGTCGAAGGACGAGGAAAAGGAGCAAATCTATTTGGCTACCCGTCTCGTTATCCGAAAGAGCAGCTAAGCTGTTCTGGACTGCCCGCGATGACTGGTCCGGTTGCATAGTTAGTTGAAGATCGCCTCCGATGCCAGCCTGGGCGGGAGGCGGAGCGCAGCGGAGCCGAGCGGCCAGGCTGGCATCTTGATTGTTTCCGGAGTCGGTGGTTGGT
>QFCS01000737.1_pt1 | contig 13981 bp, 20 predicted proteins | sample 3576561 | NCBI WGS metagenome assembly QFCS01 | reverse complement strand
GAGCGAAGAGCTCAACATCGTGCCGTCCTTCCTGGTCGTGCCGGCGGCCCTGGAGCAGACGGCTTACCAGCTCACCAGCAACCAATACGTCCCCGCCACCAAGGGCGAGATCAACGAATTCCGCACCGGCGGGCGCACCGCGCTGGAGCCGGTGGTGGAGCCGCTGCTCGACGGCTCCAGCGCCACGGCCTGGTACCTCGCCGCGCAGAACTCGCAGATCGACACGGTCGAGTACACCTATCTCGACGGGGCCGAAGGCCCGGTGATCGAGAGCGAGCTGGGCTTCGAGGTGGATGGCGTCTCCTACAAGTGCCGTCTCGACTTCGCCGCCAAGGCGGTGGACTTCCGCGGTCTCTACAAGGCCAACGGCGCCTGATGTCATGAAGTCGGCCTTCGGCCGGCCTATCTCCACACCACCAACCGCAAGGAACCACCATGAACAACACCGTGCAGGCCGGCAAGGTCATTCCCTTCACCGCCGGGGCGGACGTCGTCTCCGGCCAGGTCGTTCGCATCGGCAACATCCTGGGCGTGGCGACGGCAGCTGTGGCCAACGGCCAGCAGGGTCTGGCTGCCATCGATGGCGTGTTCAACGTGCCGAAGGTCTCGGCGGCCGTGATCGCCGCAGGTGAGTCCCTCATCTGGGATGCGTCCGCCGCGGCCTTCGACGACAACGCGGCCACGCCCGCCACCGGCGACGTGACCGGCGCTCCCGCAGTGGCCTTCGAGGCCGCCGGCAACGGCGTCACCACGCTGGCCGTGCGCTTCACCGGTGTGCCCGGCACGGTGACCTGATCGATCTCGCGCGCCGCCTGCCATGCCTGCAGATTTCGACCGCCTGGAGCAGCGCGTCAACCGCGCTGTGGTGAGCCGTCTATCCAACGCCATGGCCGTCATTGACGCCGCCATGGTGCCGGTTGTTTTCGACCGCCTCTATCTGGAGGCTCTGGACGGTGATGCGGCGGGCTACGCACCGGTGGTGTTGGGCAAAGACGCGGATCTTGTCGGTGTGGCATATGGCACGGGGCTCACAGTGCGCGGCGAGGCCTACACGGTCACCTCCGTCGAGCCCGACGGCACCGGCCTGACCCGGCTGCAATTGCGAAAGGCCTGACATGCCGCACGCTCAACAGCAGATCCTCGATGCCGTCAAAGCCGCCCTGGTCGTCGCCCCGCAGACCTCGGCCGCTGACCGCGTCTTCGTCGATCGCGTTGACGCGTTGCAGCCCACGGAGCTGCCTGCGATCTTGATCGAGGAAGACGACGCCGGCGAGACCACGGATCAGGAGACCGTGCACGGCCTGCTGCGCCGCGAACTGCTGGTCACCGTCTCCGGCGTGGTGGCCCACGGAACCGCTGCCGCTGCGAGCGCGCGTGACCTGGGTCTCCAGATCGAACAACGTCTGGCGGCCAGCGCCGCGCTGCGTGCGCTGTGCAAGGCCGGTGTGCAAATCGCCAGCAGCCGCCATATCAACTCCGGCGAGGCCGATCGGCTGATGGCTGCTCGCCAGCAGGTTTGGCGCATGACGTACATGGCGCGAGCCACCACCCCCGAAACCATTTTCTGACCCCTCAGGAGTCCATCATGTCCTTCGACGTCAACGTCTGGTCCAACGTGCAGGTCGCGGTGCAGACCTTGCTCGGTGCGGCCAAGACCATCACGGCCATCACCAAAGCCAATCCGGCTGCGGTCAGCAGCACCGCCCACGGTTTCAGCGATGGCGACATCGTGCTGCTGAAGATCAAGGGCATGCGCGAGCTGAACTGGCGCCTGGCCCGCGTGGACGCCAGCACCACGGACGCCTTCGAACTCGAAGGCATCGACTCCACCGACTACGGAACCTTCATCTCAGGCACCGCCGAAGAGGTGACCTTTGGCGCCCAGGCCTCCACGCTCCAGGACTTCACTCCGAGCGGAGGCGAAGCGGCCGGCATCCCCGTCGCCACCATCCACGATGACCAGGACTTCGAAGTGCCTGGCAACCGCAGTCCGCTGGTCATGCAGTCGAACTCCCTCTGGGTGCCGGACGATCCGGCGCTCCTGGCGATGAAGGGTTTCGACATGATCAAAACCCCGGGCTGCGCGCTCATCGAGTTCGCCACCGGCGCCCGTGTGCTCATGGCGGCGTTCATGAGTGCGAACCTCGCGCCTGGCGGTGCGGCCGGGGGCGTGGTCACCACCGGAGTGAGCCTTCGCGTGCGCGGTCAGCTGACCATGTACCCGAACTGAGGAGGTCCGTGTGGCGCTTCTCAATCGGAACCAAGTCAAGACGCCCACCCTGCGCAAAGAGACAGTCGCGGTTGCGGCGCTGGGTGGCGATGTGGTTGTGCGCGGCCTGCTACTCAGCGAGCTGATCGAGCTGCGCCAGTTCGTTCAGTCTCAGAAACAGCCCGCGGTCGGCGAGACGCCCGAGCAGGCCGCTGCCCGTGCCGGCGCCCAGACCTGCGCGATCACCCTGGCCAAGACCGTGTGTCTGGCCGACGGCGAGCCGCTCTACAGCGTGCGCGAATGGGAGGTGTTTGGCGCCCAGCACCCAGGCCAGGCGATCGATCTGTTTGGCGTGGCGCAGCGGCTGAGCGGCCAGGTGGCGGAGGCCGTCGAAAAAAACTAGCCACCCAGCCGGATCGGCGTTTCGCCTTTGTTCTCGCCCTCCGGCTGGGCTGCACCGTCGAGGAACTGGGCGAGCGCATGAGCGCACTGGAGTTCGCCGAATGGAAAGCCATCTTCACGCACGAGGGGCTGCACCCGGCGAGCCAGCGCGCACGCCACGCGCAGTTGCTGGCGTCCGGCCTCAACGGCCCGGCGCTGCGGCGCGACAAGCGCGCCTGGCGCGCTGGCGATCTGACGGAAGCGGACCCCTGGAGTCAGCTTGTCGCACGTCGCGAGGCGCCCAAGAAGATCTCCACGCAGCAGCTCGCATCACAGGTGGCCGCGCTCAACCGGCTCATGAAGCACTGACCACGCCATGAATCCGCGTATCAACCTCACCGCTCAGGACCGTACTGCCGCGGCCTTCGCCGCTGTGACCAAGCGGGTGGAGAGGCTCGGCTTCAACCTTGACACCTTGCGAGGGACGGCGATCGGTGCCCTGGGCGCGCTCGCCATTCCTGTCTCGGCCGCTGGCCTCATCTCGATGCTCAACAGCACTCGGGATGCGGTCGATGGCTTCAAGGATCTGAGTGACGCCACCGGCTCCTCCATCGAGAACATCAGCGCGCTGGACCGCATCGCCCGCGAGACCGGCGGTAACTTCGAGCAGGTCAGCACGACGCTGCTGAAATTCAACCAGGTCTTGAAGGATGCCGACCCGGACACGGGTGTCGGCGCCGTGCTCAAAGCGTTGAATCTGGACATCGAGGATCTCAAGCGCCTCGACCCGGCCGAAGCGCTTCGTCAGACCGCCATTGCTCTGCAGGGCTTCGCGGACGACGGCAACAAGGCCCGAGCGGTGCAGGAGCTGTTCGGGAAGTCGGTGAAGGAGGTCGGTCCGCTGCTCAAGGACCTGGCCGAGGCGGGCGGTCTGGTTGCCACGATGAGCACGCAGTCTGCCGAAGAGGTAGACCGCTTCAACAAGGAGATCGCGCGCCTGCAGGCCAACACAACGGACCTGTGGCGCAGTCTCAGCGTGGACGGCATTGCTGCGCTGAACAAGATCACCGACCGGATGAACGCCGCGCGCAGCAGCGGCAAGAGCTTCTGGGAGACCCAGAGCGAGGGCTACTGGGAGTGGGTCCGCCAGATGTGGGGGATCGAGAGCAACGCGCCAGGGGGCTTTCAGCCTACCTTCAGCGTCGACGACCAGAGCAGCGCCGAGACGGCGCGCCTGCGTCGGCAGAGCCAACGCCCCAGCCTATCGGTGCCAGACAAGCCGGACAAGCCCAAGGGCACGCCGAAGGACCCGCTGGCCGAGTCGAAGCGCTATCTGGAGAACCTGCAGCGTCAGCTCGAAGCGCTGGAAGAATTGACTGCCGTTGAGCAGGCCCGCCGTGATTTGGCCCTCGGGCGCCTGGGCAAGGTCACTGCCGAGCAGGAACGCCAGATCCTGGCCACGGCCCAGCAGATCGATATGGAGCGCGAGTTGGCGGCGGCTACCAAAGAGGCCGACGAGCTGCGCGAGGACAGTGCCCGGAAGGCCCGCGAGGCGGCCGAAGAACGCCGCCAGACCCTGGAAGACCTGGTCAATGCAGGAGCCACCGCTCAGCTGGAGAAGCAGCGCGCTGTGATCCAGCAGCTCACAGATGCCTACGTGCGCCAGGAGAAGGGCCTTTTCGATGGCGCCGACGCACAGCAGAAGTACACCGAGGCGGTTCAAGCCTACCTGGGCATTGCCGACGACCAGGTGGAGAAGATCTCCGAGGTCGATCAATTCACCAGGCAAGCCGCCGAGAACATCCAGGACTACCTCGGCGAGAGCCTCTTCAATGTCCTCGAGGATGACTTCGAAAACATCGGTGACAGCTTCGTCAGGATGCTGAACCGGATGGCGTCTGAGGCGGCTGCCGCTCAGTTGGCGCGCCAAATGTTCGGTGGCCTTGTGAGTGGTGGCAGCGGGTCGGGCTGGTTTGGGGACCTTCTTGGGCAAGCTGCCGGCGCATTGTTTGGCACCGGCGGCACAGCTGCAGTGGCCAGCGCCATGCCGGGCAACTCCCTCGACAACTTCCTGAGCCTGAACAACAACTTCAGTGTTCCGTCCTACGACGTTGGCACCGACTTTGTGCCGCGAGACATGCTTGCCATGGTGCACGAAGGTGAAGCCATCATCCCGGCCGCGGAGAACCGCCGCACGCCGCGTGGCGTACGCGGCGGTGATACCTACAACATGAACTTCTACCAGCCGGTGGACGGCCGTACGGCCAACCAAGCTGCGCAACAGGTGTCTCTGCAGCAACGACGCTCCGCGAGGTTGTCGGCATGAGTTTCATTGACTTTCGCCTGAGCGACGACGTCAGCGTGGGTTTCCAGGGGGGGCCAGAGTGGGCCACGGTAGAGGTGCCGCTGAAAAGCGGCGTATCCGACTTCTTCCGGCGCTGGTCGATGCCTCGCCACAAGTACGTCGCCGACTTCCGCGAAATCGTCAAGACGGGTGGAGGTGACGGAATTGTTCACGCCTTCATGGCTGCTCACGGGCGAGAGAAGACGTTCCGGTTCAAGGATCACCGTGACTACGTTGCGCATGCGGAACTGATGGGAGCGGGAGACGGCACGACTGACCCCATGCAACTCGTCAAGACGTACACCTTCGGCCCGGCTTCCTATGTGCGCAGGATCGTGCTGCCCATTGCTGGCACGGTGGTTGTGACGGAGAACGGCTCACCCAAGGCGGTCACCGTTGATGCGGTCAATGGGCTGGTCACGCCTGGCAGTGCTTGGGCGAACGGAGCGGAAATACGCTGGTCTGGGGAGTTTGACGTGGAGGTTCGATTCGGTTCGGACTACTACCCATTCTCCATGCCCTCGTCGCGGGTCACGGATTGTTCCATCGACCTCGTGGAGCGCAAGCGACCATGAGCCAGACGATTCCTTCAGACCTGCAGGAGTACCTCGACGCCGGCGGGGCGACGTGCCTGCTGCTCAAGGTCGTGCCGGTTCTTCCGGAATACGACGCCTTCGGCGTCACGGACCTCGACAAAAACGTGGTGTTCAACGACGGCGGCGGCGCGTTGACCTACTACGCATCGATCGGCGCCGATCTGTCGGCATGGCAGACGAAGAACTCGATGGACGTGGACAACGCCGAAACCACCGGCTTGATGCCCACCTATGACCTTCCGGTCACCGAGGAAGCGATGCGGGCCGGTGCCTACGATGGTGCGCAGTGGATCGCCTATCTCTACGCCTGGGACGGGGAGGGCATCAGTCACGTGCTGCTGCGTCGCGGGGAACTCGGTCAATTGCGCATTCTCGACGGCGAGCGCTGGACCACCGAACTGCTGGGACTCACCCATCGCCTCGGCAAGAACGTCGTGCGCCAAGCCACGCGCTCCTGTGGCGCCACCTTCGGCTCTCAGCCCATCGGCACGGGCGGCGGCGTCGAGGAGCGCTTCCCGTGCGGGAAGGACACGTCCGCCATGTGGGTCGAAGGCGCCGTGACTGCGCTTTCCGAAGACCTGCGCTACGTGCTCGACACGGACCTCGCTGCGGCGGCCGGCACCTACACGCCCGGCCTACTGAAATGGCTCACTGGTGCCAACGCCGGGCGGTCATACGAAATCGAGCGCCATCTGGCTGATGGGGTGCTGTCGTTCACCTTCCCGCTGGCCTTCGACCCGGAGGTCGGCGACGAGTTCGAGATCCGCGCGGACTGCACGAAGTGGACCGAAGGTGCCAACGGGTGCAAGGCTCATTTCAGTACGGAATGGGTGCTGCACTTCCGTGGGCGTCCGCATATCCCCAACGGTGAGCAGGACCGCTTGAACTCCCCGGGGGCATCGGGATGAGCCGTCTTGTAGAAGCCGCCCGCAAGTACCTCGACGTGCCGTTTCGCCACCGTGGTCGGTCGGCGCGTGCGCTGGACTGCGCGGGTCTGGGTGTGCTGGCGTTTGCCGACTGCGGGGTTGCGCTGCCCGACATCAAGCACTACGGCCGTGAGCCACACGACGACAGGCTCATGCAAGCCCTGATCGCAGCGCTCGGCGAGCCTGTGGGCCATGGGCCGCTGGCCGAGGTCCAAACCGGAGACGTGGTGGTCATCAACTACAACGGCGAGCCTCACCACGTCGGAATCATCGGCGAGACGCCTTACGGAGCCCCGTCGCTGATCCATGCCGACAGCCGTGTGGGTAAGGTCGTTGAACACCGCTTCGATGCGGTGTGGCGCGCACGCATGTCGGCCGTCTTCCGGAGGGCTGTGCCATGATGCTCGCCCTTCCCGCGCTGGGTGCGGTTGCCGGTTGGGCGACTGGAATCGCTGGCGCCGCATCATGGGGCTGGCTCGCCGGGTCCCTGCTGTACTCGCTCACGTCAGGCCCTAGGAAGGGCCGCCCGTCCATCCACGAAACCGGCGCTCAGACAGTTCAGGAGGGTGCGCCGATCAACATCGTGTATGGGACTGCTCCGGTCACAGGGAATGTCATCGCAGCCGGCCCCATTCGCAAAATCGAAACGCCGATCAAGCAGGGCAAGGGGGGTTCTCAGACGGTTGGGACCGAGGTCCAATACTTCTGCACCTACGCTGTGGAGTTATGCGAAGGCCCCCTCAACCTTGAGACGGGCATCGTCGTGGCCAAGCGCGACGGAAAGATCGTCTTCGACGCCAGGCCTGGCTCTGGAATGGAGGCCGACAACCAGGCGTTTCTCTCGCGCTGCACGATCTACCTGGGCACAGAGGACCAGCTTCCCGATCCCTCGCTGGAGGCGATCTATGGCGTCGGCGAGGTGCCGGCCTACCGAGGCGTGGCCTACATCGTCTTCAGAGACGACGACCTCACAGCGCGTGGCGGTTCGCTCTCGCAATGGGAATTTGTGATTGGAAATGGCTACGTTCCACCGCCTACTCCTGACGAGCGACTGAGCCGCTTGGTATCCGTCCAGGCCGCCATTGAATACTCTGGTGTCCAGGCTCAGGCCGCCGAGAACTGGGCGGACCAAAGCCAGCCGACATGGGAATCGTACTTCTCGGAGTTCGGTGACGCGGCCGTGGTCAGCTTCCTGTCCTATACGCCGTCGACCACTCCTGGGGACACTGGAATTTCGCCTACAAGAACCCTGCCCATCGACCCGACGCGCAAGTATCAGTTGTCAGCCTCGCTGATGTTCTACATCGGCGACTATGTGAACTTCCAGTTTGAGTTTCTTGATGCTGATGGGGATACGGTTTGCGTCGTCAAGATCGATGAATCGACCATTGGAAGCTACCAGTACCGAGTGCAGTACGGTACGTCTCTAGGCTCCCTCAGCTATGCGGGTGGAACGGCGGGTCGCTCGCTTGGATATTTCGATTTCATTGACGGGCTGTTTCGATACACGAATGAGTCGATCTCGCCATCGACATCCAGCTTTTCCCTGGCCTGTGACGCTCTTTCAGTCAGTTCAATTCGGATCAGCAACTGCCGGGCGCGCAGCACCTACTCCGGAGCCAGTGCTTATGCAGGCGTAACGCTGTACCGTCTGCCCGCGGGTGGCGAGCCGCCGCCACCCCCGGAGATGCCGACAGGGTACGCGAAGCTCTCCGACATCGTGGAGGACATGCACGAGCGTTGCGGTGCTGTGGTGCCGGATGTCTCTGCAATCGATGACACCTACATCAAGGGTCTAGTTCTTGGGAGCCCAGACTACTCAGGCGCGAACGTCATCGACATGCTTCGCGGCGCGCATTTCTTCGACCGTGTGGAGGTCAACGGAGAAATCCAGTACCAACGCCGAGGCGGGGCGTCGGTCGCCACGATCACCGAGGACGACATGGTGGACGTGGGGGAAAGCGCCGAGCGGGAGGCAGTGAACGAGTTCCCGCGCAAGGTGCTGCTGACTGCGATCAACATCAACGCGAACTACGAGACCAGCACCGTCCCTTCCCTGCGGTACTCACCCGATATCCGCGTGAGGGGAGAGACGAGCGCGCAAGTACCCATCGTCATGGACGAGGAGGAGCAGACCACTCTAGTGGCGATCCTGCACAAAGTGGCATGGATGGAGGCTGAGGGGGAGGTGAAGTTCTCACTCCCGATGCGCTGGATTCGCCTGACGCCAGGAGATTGTGTGCTGCAGACCGTGCGCGGCCAGACCCGCCGCGTGCGAATCGAGGAGATCAGTGACGCGGACTTCGTGCGTTCGATTACCGGCCGACTGGATCGGGCCAGCGCCTACCAAGCCGAGCCGACCTATGTCCCTCTCCCTGCACCTGAGCCTCCGGTCTCCAGTGTTCCTGGCGACGCGACGCTGGCCGTGCTCGATGTGCCGGCGCTGGTCGAGCAGGACGACTCGCTGCTCTACTACGTTGCGGCCACCGGGGATCGCCCGGCGTGGACTGGAGCTGTCGTGCAGCGCAGCCACGACGCTGGCGCCAACTTCACCGACGTGGTGCCGCTGGGTCCGTCGGTGATGGGCCTGCTTCTGGACACCGTGACCGAATCGCCGGAGTTCTACACCGACACCACGAACGTCGTGCGCGTGCAGTTGATCCGGGCAGGGCAGGAGATCGACCCGAGCAACGAGACGGCCTTCCTGAGCGACGGCGGTGCGTTTGCCGTGCGTAACGCCGACGGTTCGTGGGAGATCATGCAGTACCTCAACGCGACCGACGAGGGAAACCGCATATTCGCGCTTACCACGCTGCACCGCGGACTGCGCGACACGACGCCAGCCGGGCACCTGGCGGGGGCGCTGCTCGTCATGCTGGACGGCGTGACTTCGGTGCCTGCTCAATCTGCGTGGCTGCAAACCAATCTCACCCACCGCGCGCCCAGCATCGGTCAGTCTCCCGAAGAAGCCGACGAGCAGACGCAGACCTTCGTCGGTCGGTCGCAAATCGAATGGCCCGTGGCCTTCTTCGAGGCGGCCATCGACACCGGGACCGTCACGGGTTCGTGGGTGCCGCGTCACCGATTCGGCTCTGACGTGAACCCGGTGGCTTCGGTGAACTTCGAGGGCTACCGTGTGACGCTGGACGACGGCGTGGACACAGTGGTGCTCGATGTGACTGATCCGAGCTTCACCTACGACGCCAGCGCGATGTCCACGCCGATCGACGTGACCGTGCAGGCGCTCAACCGCATCACCGGGCCTGGCGAGGCCGTTACCCTGGAGGTCTCCTAATGGCAGCAACCGACATTCTCCCTCTCGACGTATGGCCCGAAAACGCGGCGCAGGCCAGATTCCCGGCGAACGACAACGCGCTGCGCATGGAGGCGGCATTGGGTGCGGCCATCGACGTGGCCGACTCCGCGCCGGGTGCCCCGACCGAAGGCGATCAGCACATCGTCGGCACGACGTGGGGCGGCTTCGCGACGGACTCAATCGTCATCTACAAGGGCTCGACTTGGCTCGAGTTCGCGCCCTTCCTCGGGCAGCTCAAGCGCATCGGCTCCAGCGTGTACCAGTTCACCGGCTCAGCGTGGTCGGCATTCGGCGGTGGCGGTGGAGGATCGGCGCCCGTGGTCACGGAGAGCGGCACCTCACTGACAGCCGACGACACCAACGCCGGCAATTACACGCGCTTCACCAATGCTGGGGCCAAGACCTACACCTTCGACGACGCTGAGACCTACTCCGTCGGCGACGAGTACCACGGCCGCAACGTCGGGGCCGGCGACTTGACTCTCACCGAGGCGGGGACGTTCACGCTCAACGCGCCGGCAGGCGGGAGTCTTGTCATCTCCCAGGGCGGCACCTTCACCGTGAAGATCGTGGCGGCTGACGAGGCCGACGTGTTCGGCGCCACCGTGGAGGCCCCGTGATTCCGGGAATCGTCGCCGGTGCACGACAGGTGGCAGGCGGGGGTGGCGATCCCGACTTCGCCAATGTGAACTTGCTGCTGCACATGGACGGCACCAATGGCTCTACCACGTTTACCGACAACAGCGGTACGCCGAAGACCATGACCGTCAACGGAAACGCACAGATCAGCACGGCGCAAAGCAAGTTCGGCGGGGCATCCGGTCTGTTTGACGGGACTGGGGACTTTCTCAGTCACGCGACGGCGGCAGCGTGGCACTTGGCCAATGGAGACTTCACGATTGAGGCGTGGGCGCGGCCGACGCTGGATCTCACGCGAATTCGCATCATCGCTGCCACGCGCGCCGACAACCCGACAACGAATGGGTGGGAGTTTGGAATCAGTGCGACGAACAAGCTCTTTTTCAACGGCTACTCGGCAGGCTCCGCTCCGATCTCTGTCACCAGCTTCGGCGACGTGGCCGCCAACGTTTGGACGCACGTGGCCGTCTCGCGCGTCGGATCGAACTGCCGTCTATTTATTGATGGTGTAGCAGATGGTATCGATTCGAGTCTGTCCGCGATGGGGCAAGGGGGCTCGCTCAACATCGGTCGAATGGTCATCGTGACCAGCCGTGACTGGCCTGGCTATCTTGATGACGTTCGCATCACTATCGGCGTCGGTCGCTACACGTCGAACTTCACGCCGCCCACTGCGGCATTCCCGAACTTTTGATCTCGAAGGAAGCCGTGGCATGAGTTTTACCCCTCATCAAGTGCAACAAGCAGCCGGCGAAACGGCGTGGGCCGGAGCTGCCACCGGGATCATCGGTGTGCTCACCAGCTCCTACTTCATCGGCCTGCTAGGTGTGGCTGTGGCCTTCCTTGGCGTGGTCATCAACTCGGCGATGAACTGGCACTTCCGCAGGCGGGAGGACATGCGCCGGCAGGCTGAGCACGAAAAGGCTATGCGCCGACCAACCATCCCAGGGAGCCTCGAATGAACCTCGTCAAGAACTGGCGCGATGCCTGGAAGTGGTACTCGGTTTGGGCGCTCAGCGCTGTCACCACCGTGGGCACCGTGAGCTTGTACGTCACGCCTGCCATGCTGGCCGCGCCGATCCTGTTCTATCCAGAGTGGACTTGGGGCGAGCTGGTGGCCGCTGTCACGGCATTCCTCGGGGTCACGGGATTGATCGGACGCGTGATCAGCCAGGAGCCCGCCGTCGACATTGAGGTGCCGTGATGAGTGGCCGCGCGAAGCTCGCTGGCATGGTAGGAGCGCCGGCCGCCGCCCTGTTGCTCGCCTACGTGCCGCAGTTCGAAGGGGTTGTCCTGCGTGGCTACAAGGATCCGATCGGCATCGTGACGGCATGCGCTGGTCATACAAAAACCGCAGTGCTCGGCAAGCCATACACCCGGGCCGAGTGTGAGAGGCTGCTAGTTGACGATCTCGCTGAGCATCTTGATGGTGTGCTGAAGTGCACGCCGAACCTCAAGGGTGCCACCGGACCGCTGGCCGCCGCTGGTTCATTCGCCTACAACGTCGGCACAGGCGCCTACTGCGGAAGCACCATGGCCCGCCTGTTCCGAGAGGGCAAGGTCATGGAGGCCTGCGCCCAGCTCAGCCGCTGGACCTACGCTGGCGGCCGGCAGCTCCCGGGCCTGGTCACGCGCCGCGCGACCGAGCGCCAGATCTGTGAGGGGAATCTGGGGTGACTCCCACGGCGGCCGACATCGACAGCGGTTTCGGCAAGCTGGAGCGCGAAGCCGCAGATGCCTGGTCGAACATCGTCATGGTCGATCGCGTGCGCACGCTACGCGCTCAGTTCCGAGTATTCGCCGGCATCGCGCCAGAACAGGTCGAGGTCGAACCCGTCCACGTGGACGACAACACCCGATGGGGATGACCATGAACCCGATCATGACCGTGCTGGGCGTCCTGCTGGCCGTGAGCTTGGCCGGCAACGCCATTGTGGGCAATGCCTACCTCGACGTTCGCGACCGGGCCAACCTTGCCGAGCGGGCGCGGGACACGGCTGCCAGCGCTGCCGGAGCCTGCAGCCGTGGGGTGGTGCTGCTTCGCGAGGCTGGCCAGCGCCAGAAGGCCGAGAACGAGGCCGCTATCGAAGCTGCTCGCGCTGCTGGCATGGAAGCCGGTCGACGTGCAGCGGGTGAGCGCAATCGGTCGCAGGCCGTGCCCGGCAACGCCTGCGCCAGCGCCCAGGTGGAGACGGACGACTGGCTCAAACGCCGGAAGGGAGGTCGATGATGGACGGCAAATGGGGTTGGCTCTGGGCGCCGGTCATCGTGCTGGCAGTCTGCTTCGAGTGGCTGTGGCGTTGGTGGCGCCCGGTCGCGCTCGTCGTGCTGATGGGTGGCATTGCCTTGCTGGCCGGCTGCAGCACGCCGCCCGAGCTCGTCGAGGTCGCCGTGCCCGTTCCTGTGGCCTGTCAGGTGGCTGAGCCCGCCAGGCCTTCCCTGGCCATCGACGCCATGCCGACCGGCCTGCCCGTGGACGTTCAGGTGAGGAACCTGCGCGCCGACCACGACTTGCGGGACGGCTACGAGGGCGAGCTGCGCGCCGCCCTGAAGGCCTGCAAGACCATCCGGCCACCCTGATTCGAGGTTGTCTCCTCGCGCGGTGGCGCCACCTCAACCGCCATCAAGTACCGCGCGTTTCACCCCCGGCCCTAGTGGTCGGGGGCTTTTTCCCATCCTAGGACGTCCCTGATGCAGTCCGCCAAGCGTTCGGCCTTCATTCGGTAGCCTTCAGCCGTGGGGTGTGCACCGTCGCGCAGCGGCACGTCGGGCTGTTCGCAGTAATGGGCGCCGATAGACGCGGCGATGTCGCGTGTGGCTGATCGGCGCTCGTTGAACCTAGCCAGGCTGAATAGCGGGTGAGCCACTGCGTTGTTGGGCTGCTCAAGCAGGAACCGCTTCCCATGGGATCGGGCGATTCGCTCCATCTCGCGAAGGTAGGACTTGTACTTCTCAACGCCCATCCCGCCGTCGTTCAACCCCCCGTTGTAGATGACGATCTGTGCCTTGGTGGACTTCATCTCCTCGGCCCAGGCAGTCTTCCAGTGAACAGTGTTGGAACCTCGGATGCCCTTGTTGATGATCGTCCAGCCGGGGCGATTCGAGGCGTGGGGATCGCCCTGGGCAAACTGCGTGCTGTCACCGTAGGCGGCGATCAAAACGACGCCATCTGGCTTGCTGTCGCAGGCCACGAGCGCACAAGCGATGAGAGAAAGCACGAGGCTTCGCATCGATGACACCCAGGCAGTCGAGTGGATCGGAGTGGACACCATATTCTTCGGCCGCTCACGTCCTTGATGGTGCGACTTTCTCCTGAGCGGTTGATGGCATAGGCTCCACGGTGTCGATCCGGCGCAGCGGCGCCACCGTCCATCAAGTGCGCGCCCCAGGCCTTCGGGTCTGGGTGGCTTTTTCTTCTGGACTTCAGGCCACGCGGCGCAGGTGCAGGACCTTCGCATCTCTGGCCGGTGCCGGCACTCCCTGCTGGCAGCTCACCAGGAAGTCGGCCCACTTCGCCAGCGCCGCGCGCCGCTCGGGGATTTCCTCGCGCACGTCGTAGATGCCCTCGAT
>QFCS01002161.1_pt1 | contig 13987 bp, 15 predicted proteins | sample 3576561 | NCBI WGS metagenome assembly QFCS01 | reverse complement strand
GCCGCCTTTTCCGGCCTGCGCTCGCGCACGGCGCTCGGCACCTACAATTTCACCGGCGATGTCGGCAAGGTCGCCCTGCCGGCGCTGTTCGCCGTGGCTGCGGCCGTGCTGGGCTGGCAGCAGGCCCTTGTCGCCGTGGCTGCCATCGCCACTTTCGGAGCGGGCGTGATCCTCGCCTGCCTCAGGCCGGCAGTGCTACGCGGCGACGGCAACGAAGGCCGGCCGGCAGCGGCTGGACGGGATCGGCCGCAGGCCTACTGGCTCCTGTTCGCCATACACGTGGCAGACAGCCTCGTACGCACCGGCTTCATGATCTTCTTTCCGTTCCTCCTGCGCGACAAGGGTGCCGACCTCCCGACGATCGGGCTCGGCCTGTCGCTGGTCTTCGCAGGCGGCGCCGCCGGCAAGCTCGTGATGGGGTGGATGGGGGCGCGCATCGGCGTCGTGCCTTCGGTGATCCTGACCGAGGCGGCGACGACGGCGCTGATCGTGGCGCTGCTGCCTCTGTCGTTGCCGGCGATGCTCGTGCTGCTGCCGCTGGTCGGCTTGGCGCTGAATGGAACCTCATCGGTGCTCTACGGCACCGTCCCCGAGTTCGTGAGCCCGGAACGACGGACCCACGCTTTTGCGGTGTTCTATACTGGTGGATCGGTGGCAGGTGCCGCCGGGCCACTGGCATCGGGTTTCCTGGGCGATGCCGTCGGCTTGCCGATTGCCCTCGGTGCCGTGGCGTGCATCGCCCTCGCGACCCTGCCGATGGTGTGGGCGCTGCGCCCGGCGTTCCGCAATGGCTGAACGACCGAAGGTCAGGCCGGTCCGCCGCTCCAGACCGGTCCCAGGGGCTTGAGCCTGATGCCCTTGCGCAGGTTCTTGTACGGCATGTCGAGCGGGTCGGTCATATGCGCCCCCGGCGACTGAACCACGAGGATCGTCTCGGCGATCGGCTGGAAGTCGGCGCGGAAATGCACCGTCGACTTGAGGCCGAGGATCGGCACCTGGGCCGGCTCGACGCCGACATGACGGAACATCTCCTGATCGGCTGCCTGGACGCGCTTGCTGGCGAGCACCGCCGAGACGCCGCTGACCTCGTCGGTCACCAGCGCCATCGGGCCGATCTGGAACTTGGCACCGCCATAGAATGGGCCGGTGCCGGTAAACCGACCGTCACCCACCTTCACGACTCGCCAGTCGGCCACGACCGGCTTCTCGTCGGCATAGCCCACGACCGCGCCGATGCCGCGGCGCATGACATTGCCCTCGCCCGTCGCCGCGGCCTCCTGAGCCGCCTCCTCGTCGACGATCATGCCGATGACGGCGCCCTTGGCCTTGTGCCGCATCAGGGCGGCAAGCAGACCCACCGTATCGGATGTCCCGCCGGCGCCGGGATTGTCCTGGACGTCGGCCAGCACGATCGGCTTCACGGCGGCTTGCGACAACTCGATGGCACGCAACGCTGCGGCGTCGGGATCCAGCAGCTCTCCGGCAAAAGCCTGCTCCTGGGTCTTCACCGCCTGGGCGAGTCTGTCGGCGGCAGCCTCGACGGCTTCCTTGTCGTGGCCGTAGACGACCAGCGCCGGCCCGCACTGCGCGATGTCCGCCGGCGGAAAGCCCGGCGTGTGGGTGACGCTGACGATCCCCTGGTTATGGCTCTTCTCGCCGGCCTCGAGCTCGCCGACCAGATCGAAGATGCTCTTGGCCGGCTCGATGAAGGTGCACTGCCACACCAGCGGAATCAGGAAGTCGATCTGCCGGTAGGCCTTGTAGACCGGCCGCTTCTCCTTGAGCAGGCGATCGAGCAGCTCGACCGCCCGTCTGCCCGTCACCGCCATATCGACATGCGGATAAGTGCGGTAGCCGACCAGTGCCGTGGAGAGGCCGGCCATCTCGGGCGTCAGGTTGGCGTGGTAATCGAGGCTCGCCACGATCGGCAGGTCGTCACCGACCACGCCACGGATGCGTCGCAGAAGCTCACCCTCGCCATCTTCGGTATGCTCGGCCACCATCGCGCCGTGCAGATCGAGATAGATCGCATCGAACGGGCCGAGCTTGCGGATGTCCTCGTCGAACAGCTTCCACATGCGCTCGAAGGCATCCTCGGTGACATAGGAGGCCGGTGCCGCGGCGGCCCAGGCCAGCGGCACGATCTCGTGGCCGAGTTCGGCGAGACGCTTTACCGCGCCGGCGATCGGGATATTGAAGCCCTCGACGCCGTCGATCATCTCTGATCCGCGCAGCAGCGGCGGCCAGGCGTCGGCTCGGACGAACTCCTCCCAGGTTGCCTGCTGCGGAGCAAACGTGTTGGTCTCGTGCTGGAAGCCGCCCACCGCGATACGCGCCATCAATCGATACTCCCCGTCTTCGTCACGACAACGGCTTACTTCCGTGTTGCGTCCTCGATCGCCTTCACGAGCACCGGCCAGTATTCCTTGCCATGCCCCAGTTCCACCGCGCGCTCCATCAGCTCGCGGACAACATCGGCGCCCAGTGCCGGCACGCCCTTCTCCTCAGCCATCTGGATGGCATAAGACAGATCCTTGAGGGCGTATTCGCAGGAGAAGGCCCGCTCTGGGAAGACACCCGGCAGCATCGCCTTCATGCCATGGTTGCGCAGGGCGAAGGAATCGGCCGAACCCTTGGTCAGGGTCTCGAACAGCACCTTGCCATCGACGCCATGCGCGCGCGCGATGGTCAGCGCCTCGGCGAGCGCGACGCCGGTCTGGAACAGGATCATATTGTTCAGGATCTTGACCGCCTGGCCGCTGCCCGCATCGCCGCAATAGGTCACCTCGCTCGCCATGTGGCGCAGCAGCGGCTCGATGCGAGCGAAGCAATCGGGCGTGCCTCCGACCATGATCGAGAGCGTGCCGTCGATCGCCGCCTGTCGTGTCCGCGCCACCGGCGCGTCGGCGAAAGCGGACGCCTTGCCTTCGAACTCGGCATACAGCCGTCGCGCAAGGCTGACGGGCGCGGTGCTGAGGTCGACCACCGTCCAGCCGAGCCTGGCCTTCTCGACGAGGCCGTCCGGGCCGAGGCACACCTGCTCGACTTCCTTGCCGCCCGGCAGCGACAGCAAGATGGTCCGGCAGCTCTCGGCGATCTCGGTGATCGACGCTGCCTTCACGCCGTCGGCTGCGAGCCGCTCAAGCGGCGCCCTGTCGCGATCCGCAGCCAGCACCTCGATCCCGCTCTTGCGCGCGAGGTTGCGGCACATCGGCTCCCCCATGGTGCCGACGCCGATGAATCCGATCCTGTCTGTCATGGTCAGTCCACGATGAAGAGCTTGGCACCGCCCTCGGTGCGCGAACGATGGGCCAGCGCGCCATCTGCGACTTGGTAGCTCTGGCCCGGCTTCAGGACGACGGTGCGTCCGTCGGCAAGTTCGGTGGACAGTTCGCCCTCCAGCACCAGCAGAACGTGCCCCTTCTGGCACCAGTGGTCGGCCAGATAGCCGGGCGTGTACTCGACGATCCGCACGCGGATGTTGTTGAAGGTCCGGGTCCGCCAATAGGCCTTGCCCGTTTCGCCGGGATGCTCGGTGCGTTCCACCGTCTCCCAGTCCGTCGTTCCGAAAGGTATGTCGAACATCAGCATGGTTGATCCGTCTAGCACGGTTTCGAGCGGTGCGGAGCAGGCTCTCTTGTTCCGCCGCGATTGACCGCCGGCCGCCAAGCATGGAATAAGGGCGCATGATAGCTGCAAAAATGGCGGAGCGTCGAGGCAACAAGGCCGCGCGCGTATCCCGGGTTGGGAAGCTTGCCCGCGGCAAGTTCGTGGCGCCTGACAAGGTTCCTGAAGTCCTGAAGCGCATCATCGAACCGGGCGACATCGTCTGCCTCGAAGGCGACAACCAGAAGCAGGCGGACTTTCTCGCCAACCAGCTCGCCGGCCTGGACCGCAAGGACCTTCGCGATCTGCATCTCGTGATGTCCTGCATCACCCTGCCGGCCCATATCGAACTCTTCAAGAAGGGCATGGTCCGACAAGTGGACTTTTGCTACGCGGGTCCACAAGGCACTGCCATAGCCGACCTGGTGCGGCAGAAGAAATTCCCGGTCGGCGCCATTCACACCTACAACGAACTCTACGCGCGCTACTACATCGACCTTACGCCGCGGGTGGCGCTGATCGCCGCCGCCCAGGCCGACCGCAAGGGCAACCTGTTCCTCGCGGCCAACACGGAGGAAACGCCGGCGATCGTCGAGCCGACCGCGTTCTCCGACGGCATCGTGTTCGCTCAGGTCAACGAGGTCGTCGACCGCCTGCCACGCATCGACATCCCCGCCGACCAGGTCGATTTCGTCGTGCAGGCGCCCTACCCTATGCATCTGCAAGCGCTGTTTACGCGCGATCCCGCTGCCATCACCGACGTCCAGGTGCTCATGGCGATGGTCGCTCTGCGAGGGATCTACGAAAAATACGAGGTGCAGTCCCTCAATCATGGCGTCGGCTTCAACACCGCGGCGATCGAGTTGCTGCTGCCGACCTACGGCGAGCGGCTCGGCCTCAAGGGCAAGATCTGCAAGTACTGGATGGTCAACCCGCTGCCCACGATGATTCCGGCGATCGAAGCCGGCTGGATCGAGGGTGTCTTCTCGGTGGGCGGCGAAGTCGGCATGGAACGCTACACCGCCGCGCGCTCCGACGTGTTCTTCACCGGCCGCGACGGGAGCTTCCATTCCAACCGCGCCATGGGCCAGCTCGCCGGCCACTACGCCATCGACATGTTCATCGGCGCCTCGCTGCAGATCGACATCAACGGCAATTCCTCCACGGTGTCAAAGGAGCGCATCACCGGCTTCGGCGGCGCACCCAACATGGGTTGCCAGCCGACCGGCCGTCGTCACCCGACCAAGGCATGGCTGAAGGCCGGGGCCGAGGCCCGCCCCGGCCCCGGTTCGCCGCCCGGTCGCAAGCTGGTCGTGCAGCTGGTTGAAACCTTTCAGGCGGGGCGTGTGCCGACCTTCGTCGAAGAGCTGGATGCGCAGGACGCCAGCATCCGCAAAGCCCTGCATGGCGTAGCACCGGTCATGATCTATGGCGATGACGTCACACACATCGTCACCGAAGAAGGCATCGCCAACCTCGCCGCCTGCCGTTCCATCGAGGAGCGTCAGGCCGCCCTTCGGGCCGTCGCCGGCTATACACCGGTGGGCCTCAAGCGCTCAAAGCGGGCCACCGAAGATCTGCGTGCCCGGGGCATCGTGCAGTTTCCCGAGGATGTCGGCGTGTCACCGCGGGAGGCCAGTCGCGGCCTGCTCGCCGCACAGGACATCAAGGGTCTCGTGCGCTGGTCCAACGGGCTCTACGACCCGCCCTCTCAATTCGTCGACTGGTAGGAAGTCGAAGCATGGAAATGTTCGAGAAGGCTTTTCCCTCCAAGCCACTGAAGGCGAAGACCGGCAAGCCATGGGCCCTTGCAGGCGTCGTCGGCTCAGGCAACCTCGAGGTCCTGTTCGAGCGCGGCTCGCGTCCGGCAGGGACCATGGAGTGCCGGGTCGAAACATCGATCCCCGGCTACAAGTCTTCGTGGCTGGCGGCGCTGGGCGACTTCGCGCGCAACTATCCCGTCGGGGGCACGAAAGTGACGATCCACGACCAGGGCGCACCACCGGTCCTGGTCAATCTTCGATTGCGCCAAGCCTACGATCATCTGATCAAGGGTGATCGCTGATGGGCACTCCCCTCTTCCACGAACAGAACGCTCGCCAGCGCATCGCGGCGATCGTCGATGCCGGCTCCTTCGACGAACTGCTGCCGCCGCCGGAGCGCATCACCAGCCCCTATCTCGCCCAGCTCGGCATTCCCGTGTCGTTCGACGACGGCCTCGTGATCGGCCGTGCCAAGATCGCCGGCAAGAAGGTCTATCTGGCGGCGCAGGTCGGCCAGTTCGTCGGTGGTGCCGTCGGCGAGATTCATGGCGCCAAGCTCACCGGCATGTTCATGGCAGCAGCCCGCGACCGGGTCCCCTGCATCGTCATCATCGAGAGCGGCGGTGTGCGTCTGCATGAAGGCTCCGCCGGCGAGATCGCGATCGCCGAAACGATGCGGGCAATCTTCGATTGTCGCGCCCGGAAGGTCCCGACCATCGCCGTCATCGGATCCGACATCGGTGCCTATGGCGGCATGGGTATCCTCTCGACCTGCTGCGACTTCAGGATCATGACCGAGCATGGCCGGCTGGGCATCTCGGGGCCCATCGTCATCGAGAAATGGATGGGCAAGAAAGCCTACGATTCGGCCAACCGCGCGCTGGTCTGGAAGACGAGCGGCGGCAAGACGAAGTATCTGCTGGGCGACGCTGACCTGCTGGTCCACGATTCGGCGTCAGCCGTGCGTGACGGCATTGCCAAGCTTCTGGCCAAGTCGCGCGCCGTGACGCTCAAGTCCGTCAAGGATCGCCACAAGGAGCTGGCCGGTCGGCTCAAGCGCCTTGGCGGAACATCCGCGGCCGACGAGCTGTGGAAGCGGCTCGGCATCAGGGACATCGAGGCCGCCTCACTGGCTTCCGGACCCGAGTTCGCCGCCATGGCGAAAAGCGGAAAGGCGGGGCGGCCGTGAACAAGAAGTCGACGAACGGATCGGCAGCAGACAAGAAGGCGCCCACAAAGTCGGCCTCGCGTGCCGTCCTGACGCGACTGTTCGGCGCATCGGCGCGCGCGATCGCCAGCGACAGCTCCGTGCTGACGGGCTATGCCACGGTTGGCGACACGGCGGTTTGCGTCATAGGCACCACGAACGGCACCTATGTCGACAATGCCGCCGCGCTCCGCCTCGCGGCGCACGTAATCGACTGTATCGAGGGCCATCCGCGGATGCCCATCGTCATGCTGGTCGACAGCGCGGGCCAGGAGCCCAACAGGGTTGCCGAGATGCTCGGGCTGGCAAGCTACTTCGGTCATTTGCTGAGTTGCCTCGAACTGGCACGCCGCAAGGGCCACAAGCTCGTCACCGTGGCGACCGGCAAGGCGATCGGTGGTGCCTTCCTCTGCTACGGCATGTTCGCCGATCGGATCTACGCCCTGGATAGCGCCAGCCTCGGCCTCATGCCTGTGCAGGCCATGTCGGCTGTGACCAAGATTCCGGTGCCGGTCCTTCAGAAGCTGTCCCGCACCATGCCTTCGCTGGAGTTCGGTGCTGCGCCGTTCGCCTTGCTGGGCGGCGTCGAGGAGGTCTGGTCCGCCAAGGACGATGTGCAGCGCAAGCTTGCCGAGGCGATTGCCAAGGCGAGCACCGATGACAACAGGGCCGAGCTCGGCAAGAAACGCGGCGGCCGCAAGCTCGCGCTCGACATCCGTAAACGGGTGCTCGCCCAATCGGCCGGGTGAGTCGGCTGCGGCGTCATGTGCTGGTCTGTCTGTCGCGCGCGCCGATCGCACAGACCGACATGGATAGCCGTGCTGCAGCGCGCTGGCACGAGCTGGGACGGCCGTTCGTCACCACCCGCCAACAAGAGAGCCAGACGGGCCTCGCCCTGGCATTCTGCACGGCGGACGAGACGCGGCCGCTGTTGCGGCCGCGCCGGATCGCCGTTCTCGCCGATTGCCGCGACGTGATGAAGGTCGACCTGCCCCCTCTCGCCGACGCCGTCGCGCGCTGTCCGGCCGCACAGGCGCGTGCCCGTTCCTTCGCGTTTCTCGCCGAGAGAGCCGCAGCCGACGGCATTGCCATTCGGGTCTACGGAAGCTGGATGTGGCAGTCCCTCACCGGCGAGCAGCACGTCCATGACGCTTCCGACCTGGACGTGCTCGTGGAGGTCGAGAACATAACTGCGGCCGACCGCGCTGCAGCGTGCCTCGCGGCAGTCGAGCCGATGCTTGATTTCAGGCTCGACGGGGAGCTTTCGTTCCCGGACCTCGGTGAGGTCAACTGGCGCGAATATCACGGTGGCGCCGCCGAGATCCTCCTGAAATCCGTCTCCTCCATGCGGCTGGTGCGGCGCTCGGAGCTGCCGTCTTGAGCGGCCGCGCCGTATTCGACGCCCTGGCAGCGACATCCACCATCCGGACCATCGGCCAGGACGTGGAGCTGGCACAGCTGGCCGTCAATGCCCTGCGCGAGGAGCTCGAGGCCTACCCCAAGCCAGGCCTGGTGAGCGCTGTGGACTCCGGCGCCCACGACGACATGGATTTCGTGCTCATGTGCCGGTCGGCCGAGGCGCTGACGCAACCCTTCGCCCACTTGGCTGCGGCCGGCCGCCAGGGCCTCTCTTTCGACCGCGCCCTCAAGCCGCTCGGCATAGAGGCGGAGCGGCTCATGCTGGCTGCAACCGGCGGCGTGAACACCCATCGCGGCGCAATCTTCTGCATGGGGCTTGTGGTGGCGGCCCTCGCCCACCGGATGGCGAGTGGCGGCGAACTGACAGGTCCCGGTGTACAGGCAACGCTCACTGGAAACTGGGGAACCGCCCTCGTCCGTCACGCCGCTCTTGGCCACGACGATGGCAGCCACGGCGCCTTCGTTCGTCAGCGGACGGGCCTTGCCGGCGCTCGGCGAGAAGCGGCCCTTGGCCTGCCCAGCGTGTTCGAGATCGGGCTCCCGGCTTATCGTGCGGCCCTTGCCGATGGTTTCGACGCCAATGCCGCTGCGATCGAAACGCTCTTCGTGCTGATGGCTTCGGTCGACGACACGACGGTGCTCTATCGAGGTGGCATCGAGGGTGGCCGTCTGGTTCGCGAATCGGCTTCGGCATTCCTCGCCAGCGGCGGCTGCCGGCGACCGTCATGGTTCGAGGAGGCTGAGCGGATCCATCGCCGGTTCACCGCTCGCGGCATTTCGGCCGGAGGATGCGCCGACCTGCTCGCCTGCACGCTACTGCTCTCGAAGCGCTGCAGCGACTAACGGTCAGCCCCAGCTGGCCAGCGCGGTCTCCAGGCTTTCCGGGCCGCGATAGAGCATCGCCCGCCAGCCGCAAGCCCGGGCGGCATCGACATTGGCGGCCGCGTCGTCGACGAGGAGGATGGACTGGGCCGCGTTTACGCCCATGCGAGCCTGGGCATTGGTGAAAAACACGCGGTCCGGCTTGCAGACGCCGAGCGCCGCCGAATAGATGATCTCGTCGAAATGCCCGTCGAGCCCAGCCTGCTCGCGCAGATAGGCGACGCGATGATGCTCCTGGTTGGTGGCGGCGAAGCAGCGTCCGCCGGTACGCCGCCGCCAGACATCGGCCTGCTCCAGCACGCCGCGGTCGATGACGGCGTCGTGCTCGAACCAGTAGGCCACGAACTCCTCCAGCCGGTCTGCCAGCCCCTTGGATGCGAGCCAGGGCTGCAGCGCGACGTAGAGGTCCTCCCGGCCGCGCAGGACCTCCATGAAATCTCGGTGGAAGAAATCCCGCGCCATCTCGTCGTGGTCGAAGCCCCAATCCGCCGCCAGAGTGGCGTACCAAGGACGGGCAGAGCCGGGAAAGGCCAGCGAAACGACGCCATCGATGTCCAGGACGAGCACGGGGCTGGAACTCATGATCGAACATGCTACAGCAGCCGACCATTGCCGAGACAGTCCCTTGCAACTCGTTATCCCCTCCCCGGCGTATCTCGACGCCTATGCAGATGCCCTGAGGCAAGGCTGGTCACCCGACAACCTCCGGCTTGAAGAAGCCGCGCGTGAGGAACTGGCGCTGATCGCGGCCGATGCCGGGGCATTCCTCACCCGCCTCGACGATCGCGAGGCCAGGGGCGGACCGATCACCCTTCCCGACGGCTCGCAAGTGCCCCGCCTGCCGGGCTACCGGCGTTGGATATGGGACGGTGAGTTCTGCGGGTCGATCAATTTCCGATGGCAACCGGGCACCACGGCGCTCCCGCCACACTGCCTTGGCCATATCGGCTACGCCGTTGTGCCTTGGAAGCGTGGCCGCGGCTACGCCACCCGAGCGCTGGCTCTGCTGCTGCCTGAGGCTCGCAAGGAGGGACTGGCCTATGTCGAGCTGACGACAGATCCCGACAACGTCGCCTCGCAGAAGGTCATCACCACCAATGGCGGCATGCTGGTGAGGCGTTTCCGCAAGGATCCAGCCTACGGGGAAGCCGAGGCCCTGCTCTTCCGCATCTCGCTGGAAGGTTAGGCCAGCGGTTCGCCACCGGCTCGCACCACAGCCTCGACCATCGCCGACAGCACCGCCAGCCCCCGCGCATTGAGCGTCTTGGGCGAGTCCTTCTCGCCAAGCTGTCCTTCGAGGACCAAGGTAATGAAACCATGGACCGCGGACCACGCGAAGTCGGCCATGCGCTCCCGCGTTTCGGCGGCCGCCTGCGGAATCACCGCCGCGACCGCCTCGAGTTGGAGCCGATAGGCGGTGCGCGAGGCTTCGGCCAGCGCCGACGTCTCGAACCGGTTGCCCTCACGGCTGAACATGAGCTGGAAGAGCACCGGATGGGCTGCTGCAAAGGCCATGTAGCCAACGCCCAGCCCGACCAGCCTTCTGACCGGATCGGCAGGTGCCCGGTCGGCCTCCGCCTTCATCGCCGCTGTGAGCTCGTGGTAGCCGCGGGTCGCGATCTCCGCGAGCAGGGCATCGATCGAGGCAAAATGGTGCGCCGGTGCTGCATGCGAGACTTCCGCCCGTCGCGCGCATTCACGCAAGGTGAATCCACGCAGCCCCTTTTCCTCGAGAAGCTTGCGCCCGGCAGCGACGAGAGCCTCGCGCAGTTCGCCGTGGTGGTAGGGTTTCGTAGCAGTCGACTCGGTCATTGTGCCATCCCAAAGTCACGACCACGCCGGAGTGTCAAGGAACGACCTCGTTGACATCGAAAAGATGTCGATTGGCCACATCTTTCTGTTGCCAAAATACAGATTCTGCTGACGCAGGCCCCGCCCCTGTGGCTTGATCGCCGGCGAAACTGGGGAGAAAAAGCGCCATGAGTTTCGAAAGCTGGGCTGCCTTCGCAGCCGCCTCTGCAGTCCTGCTGGTCATTCCAGGGCCGACTGTCCTGCTCGTCGTCTCCTATGCGCTCGGCCAGGGGTGGCGCACCGCGCTTCCCATGGCGATCGGCGTCGCCCTTGGCGACTTCACCGCCATGACGCTCTCGATGCTCGGCTTGGGTGCCCTGCTGGCCACCTCCGCCTCGCTGTTCACGGCACTCAAGTGGATCGGCGCCGCCTACCTGGTTTATCTCGGCATCAAACTGTGGCGAACCGGCGATCATCTGGAGGCTCGTCCGCGGACGGACGCGGTTTCCGCCGCGAAGATGCTGGGTCACGCCTGGCTTGTCACCGCCCTCAACCCCAAGAGCATCACCTTCTTCGTCGCCTTTCTGCCCGCCTTCATCGACGCCAGGTCCGACTTCTGGACCCAGATGATCGCTTTCGAAGGGACATTCCTCGTGCTCGCTTTCGCCAATGCGTTTGGCTATGCCGTCGTCGCCTCTCGGGCCCGCCGCTTCATTTCCAGCTCTCGCGCCATCGGCGTCGTCAACAAGGTGGGGGGTGGGCTGCTGGTCGGCGCCGGCGCAGCCACTGTAACGCTGGCCGGTTCGCGCACCTGATCGTCTCAGGCTAGCCGTCCCTGAATGCGGCGACGAGCTGTTCACGCAGCCAGCAGCTGGCCGGGTCGGCATGCACCCGATCGTGCCAATAGAGGAAGAGGTCCAACGGCGGTGTCCTTACCGGCATCCTGAGGATCCGCAGCGCCGGGTCGCTTCCCAGGAGGGCGACGTAGCGTTCGGGCATGGTCAGCACCAGATCGGTCTGCCCGACCACCCGGAACGCCGAGTGATAATTTCGACAGCGCAGCCGGATCCGGCGATGCAGACCATGTTGGCCGAGCTCGATATCCTCGACGCCCGGCCCGCGCCGGCGTGACGTGACCATGACGTGCTGCCCATCGAGGTAAGTGCCGAGCGTCAGGCGGTCACGAATGGCGGGATGCCCCTTGCGGACGACGACCACGAACCTGTCTGCGCCGATCTTCTGCCGATGCACATGCTCGGATAGTGGCAGCGGCACATCGAACACCGCGTCGAGCGTGCCATCCGCCAGCCCTGCCTCGACGCTGCGGCGCCGCACCTGCACGATGCGCAGGTCGACCCGCGGTGCTGCCTTGGCCAATCGGCGCATGAGCGCCGGCAGGACGAGCACCTCGAGCGGCCCCTGCATGGAGATGGTGAATCCGGCTTCGGTGCGTGTCGGATCGAAGCTCGGACTCCGTTCGATCAACTCGCCGAGCGTCCGCAGCGATCGGCGCAGCGGCCCGATCAGTCGGCCGGTCAACGCCGTGGGCACGAGCTTGCGGCCATCCCGGACGAACAGCTCATCACCCATGGTAAGCCGCAGACGAGCAAGAGCGTGGCTGACGGCCGGCTGAGTCAGGTTGAGCTTCTCGGCCGCTCGGCTCACGCCACCTTCGTCAGCGATCGCCTCCAGCACCACCAGCAGATTGAGATCGACGCGCGATAGATTAGTCATGGTCATGCAATTCTATGCAAAACATTCAGTTCAGTCATGGTTTTGCCAAGCCTAGGGTTGGCTCATCTTCACCCGACGAGAGATGGTCCGAGGCATTCCATGGATTTCACGCACTCTGCCAAGGTCACGGCACTGCAGGAACGGCTGACCGGCTTCATGGAAGCCGAGATTTACCCCAACGAAGCGCGCTATCGCCGCGAGGTCGACGACGGGGATCGCTGGCAGCCACCCGCCCTGATCGAGGATCTCAAGCGGAAGGCGAGGCTCGAAGGATTGTGGAACCTCTTCCTGCCGCATTCACCGCATGGTGCTGGTCTCAACAACCTCGAATACGCGCCGTTGTGCGAGATCATGGGGCGCTCCCCGATGGCCCCCGAAGTGTTCAACTGCTCGGCGCCGGACACTGGCAACATGGAGGTTCTCGAGACCTACGGCACGGAAGAGCAGAAGGACCGCTGGCTGAAGCCCCTGCTCGCCGGCGAGATCCGGTCCTGCTTCGCGATGACCGAGCCGGCGGTCGCATCGTCGGACGCGACCAATATCGAGAGCACGATCCTGCGCGACGGCGACCACTACCTGATCAACGGACGCAAGTGGTGGACGACGGGCGCCCCCGATCCGCGCTGCCGGATCGCGATCTTCATGGGCAAGACCGACCCGGCGAATCCCGATCGCTATCGCCAGCAGTCGATGGTGCTGGTGCCGATGGACACGCCCGGCGTGAAGGTGCTGCGGCCGCTGTCGGTATTCGGCTACGACGATGCGCCGCACGGCCATGCCGAGGTGCTGTTCGACAATGTCCGCATCCCCGCCTCGAACATCCTGCTGGGCGAAGGGCGCGGTTTCGAGATCGCCCAGGGCCGCCTCGGCCCTGGCCGCATCCATCATTGCATGCGCTCGATCGGAGCAGCGGAGCGTGCCCTGGAAGACATGTGTCGGCGCGTGAAGTCGCGGGTGGCATTCGGCAGACCCTTGGCTGAGCAGGGCGTGACGCTCGAGCGCATCGCCGAGGCGCGCATCATGATCGAGCAGGCGCGCCTGCTGGTGCTCAAGGCCGCCCATCTGATGGATACAGTCGGCAACAAGGCAGCGCGCATGGAGATCGCGATGATCAAAGTGGCGGTACCGCGCATGCTCTCGACGGTCGTCGACATGGCGATCCAGGCCCATGGCGCGGCGGGACTTTCCGCCGACTTCGGCCTCGCCGAAGCCTATGCCGGCGCACGATCGCTGCGACTGGCCGACGGTCCCGACGAGGTGCATCGCGACCAGATCGGACGGCTCGAGTTGCGCCGGTACAACTGAAACGCCGGCGCATGCTGCGGGCCTGGCGTCAGCGGGCTGGCTCGCTGACGAAGGCGATTTTGGAGAGGCCAGCCTTGGAGGCGTCGGCGAGTGTCTCGGCGACGTATCGGTAGGGCACGGTGTGGTCGGCGCGCAGATAGACCTCGGGCTGGGGGCGCTTGAGGCCCTGCTCGGTGAAGCGGGCGACCGCCTCCTCGCGGGTGATGCGCTCGCCTTTCCAGAACAGTGCGCCGGCGGCGTCGATGGCGAACTCGATCTTCTCGGGCTTCTGGATGTCCTG
>QFCS01000460.1_pt1 | contig 14055 bp, 11 predicted proteins | sample 3576561 | NCBI WGS metagenome assembly QFCS01 | reverse complement strand
TTCCCTCTTCGTCATGCTGAACTTGTTTCAGCATCCATGGCCGAACCTCTCGGTCAGCGTTGCGCCGAAGGAAACGGCGGGCCATGGACCCTGAAACAAGTTCAGGGTGACGAGATAAGAAACGGCTGATGTCGGTCGCAAGCGACCGCTCCCTATTCGACGCTCTCGACCAGTTCCCCCAGCTTGCCGAACATCTCGTCGATCTGGCTCTTCTCGACGATCAGCGGCGGCGACAGCGCCAGGATGTCGCCGGTCGCGCGGACGAGCAGGCCGTTGTCGAAGCAGGCATGGAATAATTCCATTGCACGCGCGGTCGGCGCGCCGGGGCGCGGTTCGAGTTCGATGCCCGCGACCAGCCCGACGGTGCGGATGTCGATGACGTGACGCCGGCCTTTCAGGCTGAACGCGGCGTCCTCCCAATAAGCGGCGAGGCCGTTCGCACGCTCGAACAGGCCTTCGCGCGCATAGATGTCGAGCGTCGCCAGCCCCGCCGCGCTCGCCAGCGGGTGCCCCGAATAGGTGTAGCCGTGGAACAGCTCGATCCCGCCCGGCGCGCTGTCGATCACCGCGTCGTGCAGGTCGCGCTTCACCGCGACCGCACCCATCGGCACTGCGGCGTTGGTCAGCCCCTTCGCCATCGTGATGATGTCGGGGGTGACACCCCACGCCCCGGCCGCGGTCGCGGCGCCGACGCGGCCGAAGGCGGTGATCACCTCGTCGAAGATCAGCAGGATGCCGTGGCGGTCGCAAATCTCGCGCAGCCGCTGAAGATAGCCGGCGGGCGGCAGCAGCACCCCGGTCGAGCCCGCCATCGGTTCGACGATCACCGCCGCGATCGTTTCCGCCCCGTGCAGGTCGACGAGGCGCTGGAGGTCGTCGGCAAGTTCGGCGCCATGCGGCGGAAAGCCGCGCGTGAAGGCGGTGCGCGCGAGGTCGTGCGTGTGGCGAAGATGGTCTGTGCCGGGAAGCCCCGGCCAGGTGCGGCGATTGCTGACGATGCCACCGACGCTGATCCCGCCGAAGCCGACACCATGATAGCCGCGCTCGCGCCCGATCAGCCGGGTGCGCGTCCCCTGCCCCCGCGCGCGCTGCACCGCGAGCGCGATCTTGAGCGCGGTATCGACCGATTCCGACCCGCTGTTGGTGAAGAAGATGCGGTCGAGCCCCGCGGGCATCAGCGCGCCGAGCCGCTGCGCCAGCTCGAACGGCGCCGGGTGACCGAGCTGGAAGGTCGGCGCGAAATCGAGCGTGCCGGCCACCTTGGCGATCGCCTCGGCGATCTCGGGCCGACAATGGCCGGCGTTGCTGCACCAGAGGCCCGCGGTGCCGTCGAGGATCTCGCGCCCGTCGCTCGATCGGTAATGCATACCGCTCGCCGCGACGAGTTGGCGAGGATGCGCCTTGAAAGACCGGTTCGCGGTGAAGGGCATCCAGAAGGAGGCCAGAACGTCGTTGTCACCCTGCATTGCGCATCTCCATGACCGTCCGACGCGCCCGCGCTGTTCCGTGCAATTTTATTCCAAAGGTCACGAAAGTCACGCTACGTCCCCCTCTTGTTTCGCTCCTGCCGATGAATCCGCCATGCAGGGCGCGGTCGCAGGAGACGGGATGCGCGGGCATCGACATGGCGTAACGCTATCGCGCCCGAATAAAGTAGGACAGTGAAAAATCGGGTGACGGAATGGCGGCTTTGGGGTGGGGAGCGGATATTCCCCACTTTCGTCATTCCCGCGAAAGCGGGAACCCAGTGTGGGGTTAGCCGACGCACGCTCTGGGTCCCCGCTTTCGCGGGGATGACAAAGTTAGGAGAGGCCGGGCGTCCCCTTCCGCTCGAAACCGGACATTCGCTCCCTGAAGATCCACGGAAAAATGGCCAATTACGGCCCCTCTGGCGCTTCGTCCGGGGTTGCGATAGGCTGGCCCTCCACAAGCGGGCCGGCTCCTCGGCCCAATCGGGGGCGCATGGCGGTCAATCTGGAACAATGGATCAGCGAGCACGCGATCGACGAGGTCGAATGCATCGTCCCCGACATCAACGGGGTCCAGCGCGGCAAGGTGCTGCCCGCGAAGAAGTTTCTGTCGTCGGTCAAGGACAAGTCGCTGCGCATCCCCGGCAGCGTCTTCATCTGCACGATCGACGGCCATTATCCCGAGGATATCGACGACATCTGGGACAAGGACCCCGACAAGATATTGCTCGCCGACCCCGACACCATCTGCATTGCGCCGGGCTTCAAATCGCCCACCGCCTTCGTGATCGCCGACGCCTATAACGGCGACGGAAGCGAGGTCGATATCGCGCCGCGGACGATCCTGAAAAAGGTGCTCGACCTCTATGCGGGCAAGGGCTGGCAACCGATCATCGCGCCCGAGGTCGAATTCTATCTCGTCTCGCCGAACACCGACCCCGATTTCCCGCTGACGCCGCCCACCGGCGAATCGGGCCGCAGCGAAACTGCAAGCCAGCCTTATGGGCTGGAGGCGATGAACGAATATGAGGACATCATCGATCATATCTATGACGATTGCGAGCTGATGGGGCTCGATATCGACACGATGATCCACGAAATGGGCGCCGCGCAGCTCGAGGTGAATTTCATCCACGGCGACCCGCTCCGCCTTGCCGACGAGGTGTTCCTGTTCAAGCGCGTGGTGCGCAATGTCGCGAAGCAGCACAATGTCTATGCGACCTTCATGGCGAATCCGATGGCGGGCCAGCCGGGCAGCGCGATGCATATCCACCAGTCGGTCGTCGACGCCGCGACCGGCAGGAACCTGTTCTCCACCGCCAACGGCCGCGATAGCGCGCTGTTCCGCAGCTATATCGCCGGGCTGGTGCGCTATATGCCGCAAATCTCCCCGCTGTGGGCGCCGAATGTGAACAGCTTTCGCCGGATGCGCCCCGACAGCGCGGCGCCGATCAACGTCCAGTGGGGCGAGGACAATCGGTCGTGCGGATTTCGGGTGCCGATTTCCGACAAGGCGAACCGCCGGGTCGAGAACCGCCTGCCCGGCGCCGACAGCAATCCCTATCTCGCGATCGCCGCCTCGCTGATCTGCGGCTATATCGGCATGGTCGATCGCATGGTTCCCGCCAAGCCGATCAGCGGCAGCGCCTATAACCGCGCGCGCACCCTGCCGCGCACGCTGGAGGCGGCGCTCGACCGTTTCGCCGCGTGCAAGAAGGTGCGGGGCCTGCTCGGCGACGATTTCTTCGAGATATTCTTCGCGGTGAAGGACCACGAGCTGTTCAACTATCAGTCGGTGGTGTCGAGCTGGGAGCGCGAGCATCTGCTGATGCGGGTGTGATGACCCCCATCACCCATCTCTCCCCTCCCCGTTCGCGTCGAGCGAAGTCGAGACGCCCATCATGTCTGCACGGTGTCTCGACTTCGCTCGACACGAACGGAATTAGGAGGTTGGCTCGTCCGTGAGCGATCCGCTCGCCAACAGCTATTATGCGGCGACCGCGCAGGATTGGCGGCCGCGTCCCTTCGATGGCGAACTGGCGTGCGACGTCGCGGTGATCGGCGGCGGCTTCACGGGTCTCAGCGCCGCACTGGCCTGTGCCGAGCGCGGCTTTTCGGTGATCCTGTTCGAGGCCGAGCATATCGGCTTCGGCGCCTCGGGACGCAACGGCGGGCAATTGATTCCCGGCCTCCGCTGGACGGCGTCGGAACTGGAAGCAGAATTGGGCCGCGACCGCGCCGATGCGCTGTTCGACCTCTGCTGGCGCGATAATCGGGTCAGGGCGAGGATCGCAAAACATGGCATCACCTGCGACCTCAAGACCGGCCATCTGGAAGCCGCATGGAATCCCAAGGGCTTCGACGCGATGCGGCGCGAGGCGGACTATCTGGCAAGGCGGTTCGGCTACGAAAGCGAGGTTGTCGAAAAGACCGGCATGGCTGTTCATATCGCATCTCCGCTTTACCACGGCGGCATCCATGACCCGCAAGGAGGACATTTCCATCCGCTGAATTACGCGATCGGGCTGGCAAAAGCAGCGGAAACAGCGGGGGTCCGCATTCGGGAAAACGATAGGGTGCGCGTGATCGATCGATCCTGTAATGATCCCATCGAACTCATCACCGAACAAACGATCATCGGTGCCCGCTATGTCATCGACGCGACCGATAGCTGGATCGGCGACGTCGAACCCGATCTCGGCCGCTACACCGTGCCGATCATGAACTATAATATCGCGACCGCGCTGCTCGCGAACGCCGATGAGTTGCTCCCCAGCGACGCTGCGGTCGCCGACAGCCGCTTCGTGCTCAACTATTTCCGCCTCTCGGCCGACAAGCGGCTGATCTTCGGCGGCGGCGAGCGCTATTCGCAGACGCCGCCGCGCGATATCGCCGCCTTCGTGCGGCCGTTCATGGCCGAAGTGTTCCCGCAGATCGCCGACGCACCGATCGATTATGGCTGGGGCGGCGCGGTTGCGGTGACGAGGAACCGCCTGCCCCATATCGGGCGGCGCGGAAATATCTTCTTCGCGCACGGCTTTTCGGGGCACGGCGCGCTGGTGACGACGCTCGCGGGCGAGTTGATCGCCGAAGCGCTCGCCGGCACCGCCGAACGGTTCGACGTGCTGGCGAGCCTGCCGGCGCGGCCGTTTCCCGGCGGCAAATGGCTCCGGCGACCGCTCGCCACGCTCGGCCTGCTCTGGTATGCGCTGCGCGACCGATTGGGGTGAAGGAGCGTAATCCATGTCGAAGTCATCGGGCGTGATCGCCCCGCGGTCGGAGGCCGAAGCCTTTTTCGCGGCCAACCCCGACGTCGATTCGATCGAACTCATCTATACCGACATGGGCGGCGTTCCGCGCGGCAAGCGGCTGCGCCGCCACGAAGTGCTCGCGGTCTACGACAGCGGCCGGATGATGCCGGGATCGATCACCGTCGTCGACATCACCGGGCAGGACACGGTCGAGACCGGCCTGGTGTGGGAGGATGGCGACGCCGACCGCTCCATGAAGCCCGTCCCCGGGACGCTCGTCCGCACGCCGTGGGGCGGCGACCAGGCCGCGCAGTTCCTGACCAGCTTCTACGAGCTCGACGGCGCCCCGCACGACCTCGATCCGCGCCACGTCCTCGGCCGCGTGCTCGACCGCTTCGCCGCTGACGGGCTGACGCCGGTGCTCGCGATCGAACTCGAATTTTACCTCGTCGATCCGCGCCGCGCACGCGACGGGTCGATCCGCCCCGCCCGCCCCGGCTACAGCCGCGCTGCGCCGCGCAACGTCGAAGTCTATGGCCTGCGCGAACTCGACGATTTCCGGCCCTTCTTCGATGCGCTTTACGGCGCGGCCGATGGGCAGGGCCTGCCGCTCGAAAGCGCGATTTCCGAGTTCGCGCCGGGCCAGTTCGAGCTGACCTTGCGCCACAAGCCCGATGGCCTGCGCGCCTGCGACGATGCGATCATGTACAAGCGGCTGGTCAAGGCGGTCGCACAAGCGCACGGGCTCGAGGCGACCTTTATGGCGAAACCCTTCGCCGAACAGGCGGGCAGCGGGATGCACATCCACGTCTCGGTCGATGATGCAGACGGCGCGAACATCTTCGCCAGCGACGATCCCGAGGGCACGCCGGCGCTGCGCCACGCGATCGGCGGCATGATCGCCAGCGTCGGCGACGGCTTCGCGCTCTTTGCGCCGCACGCGAACAGCTATCGCCGCTTCAAGGCGAACAGCTATGCCCCCGTCGCGCCGACCTGGGGCGTCAACAACCGCACCGTCTCCTTCCGCATTCCGGCGGGGCCGCCCGCGAGCCGCCATGTCGAGCATCGCGCCTGCGGCGCAGACGCCAACCCCTATCTCGCGGCCGCGGCGGTGCTGGCGGGGATGCATCACGGGATGACGAACGGGGCCGATCCCGGCGCGGCGGTCGTCGGCAATGGCTATGACCGCGAGAACAGCGGCGATGACAAGCCGCCGTCGAACTGGTTCGCCGCGGTCGATCGCTTTCACGCCTCGGCGCTGATGCGTGACTATCTCGGCGACCGCTTCGTCGATATGTTCAGTATCGTGAAGCGCGTCGAGCAGGACAATTATTTCAGCGTCGTTCCGACGCTCGATTACGACTGGTATCTCCGCAACGCCTGATCCATTCAAAAATTTGCGTGAAGCCGCAAAATAGCCTCTTTCCAACCCGCCATTATTGAGTCAGCTTGCCCCATTGAAACAGGGAGGCCGGCCATGGAACTGAAGGAACTGTTGGGGCAAAGCCGCGGTCGCCGCTCATTGCTTCAGGCGCTGGGAGTCGCGGCGGTCGGGATCAGCTTCGGCGGTCTCGCGGCGTGCGGCAAGGGCGAAGGCAAGAAGCTCGCGAACGGCGAGGAAGCCCGGCTCAACTTCTATAATTGGGACACCTATATCGGCGAGACGACGCTCGACGATTTCAAGGCGGCGACCGGCGTCGACGTCACGATGGACCTGTTCGACAGCAACGACACATTGTTCGCGAAGTTCAAGGCGGGCAATCCCGGCTATGACGTGATCGTGCCGTCGAACGACTTCGTCGAGCGCATGATCCGCGCCGACATGCTCCAGCCGCTCGACCATGCGCAGATTCCGAACATCAAGAATATCGACCCGAGCTTCATGAACGTCGATTACGACCCGGGCCGCAAATTCTCGATGCCCTATACCTGGCTGGTGCTCGGCATCGGCTATCGCAAGTCGAAGGTGAAGGCGAAGCCCGATAGCTGGAAGGTGCTGTTCGACAGCGACGAATATAAGGACCGCATCGCCTGGCTGTCCGAGGCGGGCGACATGTATCGCCTCTACGGCAAATATCTCGGCAAGTCGGTCAATGCCCTCACCCCCGCCGATATCGAGACGATTTCGGCGATGATGATCAAGCAGAAGCCCTATGTGAAGAAATTCCACGAGGACGACGGGCAGGATTTGCTGATGAAGGGCGATTGCGACGTCGTGCTCGAATATAATGGCGACATCGCGCAGGTGATGACCGAGGACGACGACCTCGATTTCGTGATCCCGAAGGAGGGCAGCCAGTTCAATTCGGACACGCTCGCGATCCCGAAGGGCGCACCACATCCGAAGAACGCGCACGCCTTCATCAACTATATGCTCGATGCCGAGGTCGACAAGAAGATCACCGAAACGATCCTCTTCCCGACCCCCAATGCCGCGGCGAAGGCGCTGATGCCCGAAAGCTACAAGAACAACCCCGTCATCTATCCGCCCGCCGACGTCCTCGCGCGGTGCGAATATGCGAAGTTCAACGAAAAGCTCCAGCCGCTCTACGAGGAAGCCTTCACCAAGGTGCGGGCGGCGTAAGCCGTGGGCGCGTTCACCAGCCTCGTCATTGCGCCTCGTCATTGCGAGGGCCGAAGGCCCGCGGCAATCCAGAGCGGGCGTAAACCGCCCTGGATTGCTTCGCTCCGCTCGCAATGACGGAGCGTAATATCGCCAACGCATCATAGTCTGGAGGCATCGGGGGGATGGCCGAGCAGGACTGGAAAGCCAACAAACGGGTCTTCGCGGCGGTATCGCTGCCGACGCTGCTCTGGACGCTCGTCTTCTTCGTCGTCCCGATGGGAATCGTCTGGTTCTACAGCTTCGGCGAGAACGCCGGGCTCAACGAAATCCACGTCTCGGGCACGCTCGACAATTACAAGCGCGCGACCGAGTGGCTTTACCTCGGCATCTTCGGCAAGAGCTTCGCGGTCGCCGCGCTCGTCACGCTAATCTGCCTGATCGTCGGCTTTCCCGTCGCGATGGCGATCACCTTTACCAGCGAGAAATGGCGGCCGTGGCTGCTGCTCGGCATCATGCTGCCCTTCTGGACCAATCTGCTCGTGCGCACCTATGCGCTGATGATCCTGCTAGGGCAGCAGGGCTATGCCAACAAGGGGCTCGGGGCGCTGTGGGGCGGCGCGAGCCGGGTGAAGACGCTGATCGGGCTCCAGCCGCTGCCGACGTGGGAGCCGGTGCCGCTTCTCTTCAACAATTTCGCGGTCGTCTTCGGGCTCGTCTATGTCCATTTGCCCTTCATGGTGCTGCCGCTCTATGCCGCACTCGACCGCCTCGACCGCAGCCTGATCGAGGCGAGCCTCGACCTTGGCGCCGGGCATTTCCGCACGATCATGCGCATCGTCGTCCCGCTCGCCGCACCGGGGATCGTCGCGGGGGTGATGATCACGCTGATCCCCGCGCTCGGCGCCTACCTCACCCCCGATCTGATGGGCGGCACCGACAGCCAGATGATCGCGAACGTGATCGAGCGCCAGTTCAAGAAAGCGAACGACTGGCCCTTTGGCTCGGCGCTGTCCTTCCTCCTCATCTATGCGATGTTGATCCTGATCGCGCTGCAATCGATGCGCCGGAAAGGACCGGAGGCGGGTTGATGGCCCTCTTCTCCCGAACCCCGATCGCCCCGCTCGAATATAGCCGCACGCTGTGGATGCGGCTCTGGGTCGGCGCGGTGATGGTCTTTCTCTATGCGCCGCTGATCGTGCTGATGATCTTCAGCTTCAACGACAGCAAGCGCAACGTCGTCTGGCGCGGCTTCACGCTCAAATATTACGACAAGGCGCTGAACAACGACGCGCTGATCGAGGCGCTGGTCAATTCGCTGACCATCGCGGCGCTCGCGACGATTTTCAGCCTGATCCTCGGCGCGGTCGCGGCAGTGATGCTGTGGCGCTTCCGTTTCCCCTTCAAGGGCGCGGTCGACGGGACGATCTCGCTGCCGATCATCGTCCCCGAAATCTGCATGGGCGTCGCCTTCCTGATGTTCTTCGCCAAGGGGCTTCACTGGCCGACCGATCTCGTCTGGCCGCTCAACCTGGGCGCGATCACCATCGCGCACATCACCTTCTGCTTTCCCTTCGTGACGATGGTCGTGCGCTCGCGCCTCGCGAGCTTCAATCGCGAGCAGGAGGAGGCCGCGAAGGATCTCGGCGCGGGCGAGTGGCAGATGTTCCGCGACGTGCTGATCCCGCACATGCGTCCCGCGCTGGTCGCGGGGGCGCTGCTGTCCTTCACGCTCAGCCTCGACGATTTCGTCATCACCTATTTCACCAGCGGGCCGGAGACGATCACCTTCCCGGTGAAAGTCTATTCGATGCTCCGCTTCTCGGTAACGCCCGAAGTCAACGCGGCCTCGACCATCCTCATCATCCTGACCGTCGCCCTGACCGCCATCGCGCTCAAGCTGCAGGGCGTGAAGGCGATCGCGGAGACGCATTGACCATGACCGACGCCCCACCGATCATCCAGATCCAGAATATCTCCAAGCGCTTCGGCAAGGTGACCGCGGTCGACAATGTCAGCCTCGATATTCAGGCGGGCGAGTTTTTCGTGCTGCTCGGCCCTTCGGGCTGCGGCAAGACGACGTTGCTGCGCATGATCGCGGGGTTCGAGCTGCCGACCGAAGGCCGCATCCTGATCGACGGGCAGGACATGGCGGGCATCCCGCCGAACAAACGCCCGGTGAACATGGTGTTTCAGAGCTACGCGGTGTTCCCGCATATGAGCGTCGCCGACAATGTCGCCTATGGCCTGAAGATCGCCGGCGTGCGCGGCGGCGAGGTGCGCGAGCGCGTTGCCGAAGCGCTCGAACTCGTCAAGCTCGGCGGGTATGAGAGCCGGATGCCCGACCAGATGTCGGGCGGACAAAGGCAACGCGTCGCGCTCGCGCGCAGCCTCGTCATGCGGCCCAAGGTGCTGCTGCTCGACGAGCCGCTGTCGGCGCTCGATGCCAAGCTGCGCGCGCAGATGCAGTTCGAGCTGTCGGAATTGCAGGAAAAGGTCGGCATCACCTTCGTCACCGTGACCCATGATCAGGACGAGGCGCTGTCGATGGCGTGCCGCATCGCGGTGATCAACAAGGGCGAGGTGTCGCAGCTCGCGGCGCCGTCCGACCTCTACGAATATCCGGTGAACCGCTTCGTCGCCGATTTCGTCGGCTCGGTGAACATCTTCGAGGGCAAGCTGATCCTCGACGAGCCCGACAAGGCGGCGGTCGATTGTCCGGGGCTCGGCAAGGTCTATCTGAACCACGGCGTCACCGGCCCGCACGGCGCCGACGTCTGGGTCGCGCTGCGGCCCGAGAAAATCTATCTCCACATCCCCGGCGCAGGGAAAGCGGTGAAGGCGGCCGCGCAAGACGCCCCCGACGGGCATAATTTCGCGCGCGGGACGATCAAGGGGATGAGCTACCTCGGCGACATCACCCTGTTCGAGATCGAACTCGAATCGGGCGCCCGCCTCCGCGTCTCACGCCCGAATCTGTCGCGCCACGACCAGGAGGATTTCACCTGGGACGACAAGGTGAGTATGCACTGGCGGGCGGATAGTCCGGTGGTGTTGCTGGGATAACCATCAACTCGTCATTGCGAGCGAAGCGAAGCAATCGCCAGCTATCGTCCTTGCGCAAGGTCGATAGCTGGCGATTGCGTCGTCGCTACGCTCCTCGCAATGACGGGCGTGTCAGTGCGCTGCCTTCTTGCCCGGCAGCAGGTGCAGCACGCCGACGATCAGCCCGCCGAGCACCAGCCCGAACACACCCGCGCCCGCGGCGCCGATCAGCCATTCCCACACGCCCGCCAGCGGCAGCCCGCCGCCGATCGTCTGCGCGAAGGCGTGCAGCGCATGACCGAGCCCGCCGATATGATATTCGTCGAGCCCGTGCAGGACGATCTGTCCGCCGACCCACAGCATCGCCGCGGTGCCGATCGTCGCGAGCGCGGCGAGCAATTTCGGCATGAACGCGACAAGCCCGCGGCCGATCCCGCGGCGCGCGGCATTGCCTTCCTTCGCCATATGCAGGCCGATGTCGTCCATCTTCACGATCAGCCCGACGACGCCATAGACCGCGATGGTGATCAGCACCGCGACCACCGCGAGCGTCGCGCCGCGCATGGCGAGATGCTGGTCGAGCACCTCGTTGAGGGCAATCACCATGATCTCAGCCGACAGGATGAAGTCGGTGCGCACCGCGCCCTTCACCATCGTCTCCTCGTGACTTTTATCAGCGACGATCTCCGCATCTTCGGCGAGGCTGGTCTTGTCCTCCTGCAGTGCGTGGAGCACCTTCTCGGCGCCCTCGAAACAGAGATAGGCGCCGCCGAGCATCAGCAGCGGCGTGATCGCCCACGGCAGGAAGGTCGAGAGCAGCAGCAGCGCGGGCAGGATCAGCACCAGCTTGTTGAACAGCGACCCCTTGGTGATCCGCCAGATGATCGGCAGTTCGCGGTCGGGGGTGAAGCCGGTGACGTAGCGCGGCGTCACCGCGGTATCGTCGACCACCACCCCTGCCGCCTTGACCCCGGCCTTCGACGCCGCGGCGCCGACATCGTCGATGCTCGCGGCGGCGACCTTGGCAATGGTGGCGACGTCGTCGAGCAGGGCAAAAAGGCCGGATGGCATGGGGGTTTGGTCTTTCTTCTATAGGGTTGTGTCTTGCCCCTTATCCGTTCGCCCGGAGCTTGTCGAAGGTCGTCTACCCTCCTCCGTCATCCCGGCGAAGGCCGGGATCTCACCCTGGCTGCCTGACGCACCGGCGAGATCCCGGCCTTCGCCGGGATGACGGAGGAAAGGTTTAGAGCGCCCGCAATTTCGGCTCGATCTCATCGAGCGATTTGCGGATAATGGCAACCATCTCGTCGATCTGTTCGGTCGTGATGATCAGCGGCGGGCACATGACGAGGCTGTCGCGGATGCCGCGCACCATCAGCCCGTTCGCGATGCAGGCGTCGCGCGCCATCGGCCCCGCCGTCCCTTCCGCCCCGCCGAAGCGCGCGCGCGTGTCCTTGTCGGCGACGATCTCGACCGCGCCGAGCAGCCCGATCGCGCGCGTCTCGCCGACGAGCGGATGATCGTTCAGCGTCGCGAGCGCCTTGGCAAGATGCGGGCCGGTGACGCGGCCGGTGCGCAGAGCCAGCCCTTCGCGCTCGATGATCTCGATATTCTTGAGCGCGACCGCGGCGCAGACCGGATGGCCCGAGTAAGTGAAGCCATGGACGAAATCGCCGCCGGTCTTGAGCACATCGACGACATGGGCGGCGACCGCGGTCGCAGAGATCGGCAGATAGCCCGACGACAGCCCCTTCGCCATCGGCATCAGGTCGGGGGTGAAGCCCATCGTCTCGTGCCCCCACATCCTGCCGGTGCGCCCGAAGCCGCAGATCACCTCGTCGGACACCAGCAGCAGGCCGTATTTGCGCACCACCGCCTCGACCTTCGGCCAATAGCCCTTGGGCGGGATGATGACGCCGCCCGCGCCCTGCACGGGCTCGCCGATGAAGGCGGCGCAATTTTCGGGGCCGACCTCGAGAATCTTGTCCTCGATGGCCGCCACGCAGGCGTCGCAATATTCCTCCTCGCTCATCCCCTGCCCTTCGCCGAAAGTATAGGGTTGACGGACATGTTCGACGCCGGGGATCGGCAGGTCGCCCTGCGCGTGCATCGCCTTCATCCCGCCGAGCGAGACGCCCGCGACGGTCGAGCCGTGATAGGCGTTCCAGCGGCTGATGAAGACGGTGCGTTTCGGCTCTCCTTTCAGCTTCCAATAATGGCGCACCATGCGGAAGACGGTGTCATTCGCCTCGCTGCCCGAGGCGTTGAAGAAGATATGCGGCAGGCGCTGGCCGGTGAGTTCGGCGATCTTCGCCGCGAGCGTGACCGTCGGCGGCGTAGCGGTCTTGAAGAAAGTGTTGTAGAAGGGCAGTTCGCGCATCTGCGCCGCCGCCGCCTCCACCAGTTCCTCGCGGCCATAGCCGACGTTGACGCACCAGAGGCCCGCCATGCCGTCGAGGATGCGGTGCCCGTCGCCGTCGGTGATATACGCGCCCTCGGCATGGGTGATGATGCGGCTGCCGCCGAGCGCCTCGATCTCGGCCCAGTCGGCCTGCGCGGGCAGATGATGCGCGACGTCGAGGCGGCGGAGTTCGGCGATGTTATGATTGCGGGGCATGGACTTTTCCTGATCTCCCCTCCCTGAAAGGGAGGGGTCGGGGGTGGGTGAAGACGTGACAGGGAAGAGCGCTCGCTTGCGGCGAGCCGCCCGCCCCTAGGATCAGGGAGAGAAGCCCAGCCGCGCGAGGTAGCGGTTATAGCGGGTGACGCAGCGGTTCATAACGCGCCCCTGAGCGCCCGGCCGAGCAGGTGGAAATAGGTCCGGCTATCGCCGCTCTCGTCGGTGTGCCATTCGGGGTGCCATTGCACCGCCAGCAAGGGCACGCCGTTCGGGCGCGCGCTATACGCCTCGACGAGCCCATCGGGCGCCCGCGCCTCGACCTGCAATCCGTCCGCAAGCTCGCCGATCCCCTGATAGTGGACCGAGTTCACGTCGAGCGATGGCGCCCGATAAGCCGACGCCAGCAAACCGCCCTCGACCAGATCGACCTTGTGACGGTGACCGAACATCGCATCGAACGCCACGCCGTCAGGCGCGTGATGATGCAGCAGATGCTCGTTTGCCGAGGTGTCGCGCCGCAGCGTCCCGCCGAGCGCGACGTTGATCTCCTGAAAGCCGCGGCAGATGCCGAACAAGGGCCGCTGCGCCGCGATCACCGCTTCGACGAGGTCCAGCATCATGCGGTCGCGGCCGGGATCGAACGGCCCCTCGCCCACCGCCGGGTCGCCATAGCGCGCCGGCTCGACATTCGACGGTGTGCCGGTGAGCAGCACCCCGTCGAGCCGACCGACCACCTCGCCCGCGCGCATATAGTCGGGCAGCGACGGGATGATCAGAGCAGCGCAATCGGCGTGGCGCATCGCCGCGGTCGCATAGCGGTTGATCACCACCTGCGCGACCTCGTTCCCGACCGCGCGGTTGCAGGCGATGATACCGAGGACGGGGCGTGCGGACATGCGCCTAGGGTCCGTACTCCATTAGAGCGGCGTCGAGGCGTCCAAATGGCGAACATATCGGGCTGAAAGGCGCGCCGCGAGGGCTGGTGGCCCTTGCAAGCGGCTTTCGGCCCGATATGGAAGCCATTTGGACGTCCCGGAGGGATTTGATCAAAATGGCCCATTGCTTCGTCGAGAAGTCTCGAAATATCGACATATGTCTGCGCCTTCT
>QFCS01005425.1_pt1 | contig 14080 bp, 11 predicted proteins | sample 3576561 | NCBI WGS metagenome assembly QFCS01 | reverse complement strand
CTGCCCGGCGGGGCGCCCCCACGGCGATCGAGCCAGCCGATCGCGATGGGCAGGGCGAACTTCGCCATCAGTGACCAGACGATGAAGAACATCAGCATCGCCCCGAGTATCTTGGGCAGAGATACCTCCATGCCCGTGCCGCCGACCATGAAGGCGAAGCCCATGATGATGCCTTCCTTCAACATCCAGGGCAGAGCCCTGGACATGAAGTATCTCGTCACCAGAGAGATGATCGCCGCCAGGACGGCCAGGCCGGCAAGCATGCCCGGAAAGCCGAGATCCACGAAATTCTCGGCGATATAGCCTACGCTGATCGACGTGCCGGCGCTGAGCTGCACGTTGGGGTCGGCTTTGGTGAGCCGCATGAAAACGTCCGAGTCCGAGAGCACCGCCTTGTCGGGAAACAGGAAGCGGGGTTGCAGCACGTGGGACAGGGCCGCCTGCCACTGCGGCATCAGCTCCGCATCCTGTCGACTTTCTGTGACGCCGATGACTTGGCCGAAGATATCGATGTAAGCGAAGCGTATCAGCAAATCGTAAGATGCTTGCTTCCAGTCCGTATCACCGATCGACACGGCCTTATCCAGAAGGTAGCCCATGCGCTCATCAAGCGGCACCTTGGTCTGCTGGACGGTCTCGTCGTAGCCAGAGACATAGCCGCGGTACTCCATCTACACCGAAGTCCAGAACAGCGCCAACACGACCAGCAATCCGACCCAGCCGATGGCGGCGATGGTCGTGGCGCCGGTCCATCTGATCCGCGCGGCGACGGCTGCAAACGCCAGATAGATGAAGACGGCGCAGAAATCAGAGAAGAAGCCCGTGAAGCCGACCACGATCTCGGCGAACAGCGCCAGCATCAGCATGCTCACGCCACGACCGGTCGTCAGTACGTACGTGCAGAGCATGAACAGCGTCACGACCTTGATCTGCGCCGCTGCCGTGAAAGGCTGATCCAGTCCCGAAGCCAGTCGCGCGACGAAGGTGAAAGCCAGCGACGCCGCGATGCTGGCAAAGTAGGCCATGACGAGATCCGAGGCTCGCCACCGCTCGTGCCAATAGTACTCTCTGGCTGTCGGGGGCCTGATGCCCCCCAGCATCAACCTGTAGACGGCCGCCATCACGACAAGCCCGCTCAGGACGTACCAGTAGGCCCGCAGGACATCGCCGCCGTAAACATTCGAAGCCATCGACTCGCCGTCGACGACCGCCTGGAGCGCGCGCGCGAACGTCTGCGCCCACTGCCAGAACAGCAGAAATACGATCCCCTTCGGCATTGTCGGCAGACCGATCAGCACAAGGATAATGAACGGCGTGAAAGCACCGGCAATGTACGACCACGGATCCGGGACCAGCGGTGCGACCAGCGCGTTCAACAGACCAAAATACAGCGCACCTGTCCTCAGCAACCTGAGGTCTAGTCTGGTTTCCTTTGGCGAGGTGATCGCGACGCTCGTCATCCTACGCTGTCCCTCGCTTCACGGCGCGGCCGTGGCCGGACCAGTCGCCGCCGGAACTGGTTCGATGTGCATTCGGCCGGTCGGCTGCAAGGCAATGATACCGTGCCCCAGCCGCTGATTGAAATCGTATCCGACATCGCCGGGGCAGCAAGCGGCGACCCGAAACGGAATCGCATTGGGGACCGAATGGTCCACGGCAAACGACATGGAATTGGTGGCTACATCGATGCTGTAGTCGCCCGATGCCAGAAACAACGGCTGAAGGCTCAGGGCGCAAACATGGCGCCCTGGCCGGTTCGGCAAGGTGATGCCCGAGAAGGAGTTGGACGAGTAGAAGGCGATGGGCAGATTGTTCTCGTCGCGCAGGCCGAATTCCAGGGCCAGCCCTGGCATGTTCGACGTCTCTACCTCGATGCGGAGATTGAAAGGCGTTCCTGGTTCATAGGTGTCGGTAGGCTGACCTTGGCCGTCCAGAAGATCGGCGGAAAGGATAGCCGAGTGGGCGCCGCGCCCCCAGTCGCGCGCGACCTTCCCCTTGCTGAGCGACGCGGAGTAATGCGCAACGGCATCCTCAATGCGCCCGTCGAAGACGAGCCGACCTCCGTTCAGGACGATGCCGCGGCGCGTAAGAGCGGCCACCGCGGCAAGATTGTGGCTGACAAACAGGACGGTCCGCCCGGCGTGGGCGACTTCGGACATCCGGTCCAGGCAACGCTTCTGGAACTCCGAATCGCCCACGGCCAGAACCTCGTCCACGAACAGGATCTCGGTCTCGAGATGGGCCGCCACAGAGAACGCCAGCCGCGCATACATGCCGACCGAGTAACGCTTGACAGGTGTATCAATGAACTTCTCGACCCCGGAGAAATCGACGATCTCGTCGAAGCGGGCCAGCACCTCTTTCCGCGTCATGCCAAGAATGGCGCCGTTCAGGAAGATGTTCTCGCGGCCAGTCAACTCCGGGTGGAAGCCGGTGCCGACCTCGAGAAGGCTCGCTACGCGACCGTTGATCGCCACCCTGCCCGTCGTCGGCTCGAGGATACGCGACAGGATCTTGAGCAGCGTGGTCTTCCCAGCCCCGTTGTGGCCGATGATGCTCACGACCTCGCCGCGCTTGATCTCGAAGTTGACGTCCCTGAGTGCCCAGAACTCCTCGATCTCGTCACCCTCCACGACGGCCCGTCCACGCAACATATCCGCTCCCTTGCGCAGCAGGTTACGGGCGCGACGCATGACCGCCTCGCCAAGGATCGCGGAATGCGGAACCTCGTGTCCGATGATGAAGTGCTTACCGAGTCCTTCGGCGCGGATGATGGTATCGGTCATCTAGAGTATGTCGGCAAAGCCGCGCTCGGTGCGGCGGTACGAATGGATGCCGAGCCACAGCAGCGCCGCGGCCACAACAAGGCTCACGGCGAACCCCGGCAGGTAGATCGGGCTTTCACCCCCCAGAATGGCCCACCTGAAACCGTCGATCACGCCAACCAGGGGATTGATGCTGTACAGCAGCTGCCATTGCTCGGGAATGACGCTGGAAGAGAAGCCGACCGGTGAAACGTACAACCCTATCTGAATCACGAAGGGAATCACGAAACGGAAATCTCGGTACTTCACCACCGTCGAGGCCGCCCACAAAGCGGGCCCGATGGCCACCAGCACGGCCAGCACCACGAAGGCGGGCAAGAGCAGAATGTGCCAGGTCGGCATCATGCCGTACCAGATCATCACCCCTGCCAGGATGAAGAGACTCACGCAAAAGTCGATCAGGCCGACCATCATCGTCGCGAGGGGAATGATCAGACGCGGGAAATAGACCTTCGTGACGAGCTGTCCATTGCTCATGACGCTGTTGGACGCATCGTTCAATATTGAAGAGACGAGAGTCCATGGCAACAGGCCGGCGAAGACCAGGACGGCGTAGGGTGCGCTGCCCTCCGTCGGCAGCTTCGCGATCTTGCCGAAGATGATCGTGAAGATCACCATGGTCATGAACGGCCTGACGAAGGCCCAGGCGACGCCGATGATCGTCTGCTTGTAGCGTACCGCAACGTCACGCCAGGCAAGGATGAAGAAGAGCTCCCGATAACGCCAGAGATCCCGCCAGTATTGCCGATCGGCACGCCCCGCCTCGAGGATCAGCTCTTCGGTCGGACCTCTACTCATGGCAGCCACACCGGCTGACTGCGATCCGCTCCGCCCGCCCCGCTTCGTGGCCGCCCTCAGCTCGTCTGTTCATTTCCACCGCTCTCCGCATCTCAATGGCGCCTCAGGATTACCTGCAACGATCGGGCGGCCTTCCATCCCAGGACGGCCGCAATGACATTGTAGGCAGCTCCCCCCGACAGGCGCAGACGGTCGCCATGCAAGATCTTGGCGCGCCGCTCCGCCTCGGTGCCCAGAGCGCGGGCGTAGGGATAGCAGGCATTTGCAAAGCGCTGCCAAACAAAGGAGGACGCCCGCCGCGTGCGGTCCGATCTTTCGGCTTCGAGCAGCCTTTCGGTGCACAGTTCGATCGATCGGAATGCCGACTGCCAAGCCGCCTGCGTCTTCAAGCCCGACATGCTCGAATGACCTTTCCGATAGTAGCAGACCGCGTCGGGGCAATCGATGATTGCCTCTGCCGCCAGGACGAGCCGCGTGAAGTACTCGGTGTCGTTACCGAGCGTAAGCTCCTCCCGCCAGCCACCGGCCCGCTCGACCACACCCCTGGGTGCCAGCCACATCGCCGGAAACATCATGCCACCGCCGTCGTGCCAGTTTTCGACTAGCCATTCGACCGGCGCCTTCGGCTCCGGCACCGGCCTCTGTCCGACCGAAGGCGCGTCGCCGACCGGCACGGCCGCCGTCGTTGCGATGACCTCCCAGCGCGCCGTCGCAACGGCCGCTCCCGCGTCGCGGAGCCTTTCCATCTGTCGCTCTATCTTGGTCGGCGCAAGGGCATCGTCCGCGTCGATGTACTGGATGAACTGGCCTCTGGCCCTGGAGAGTCCGACATTGAGCGCCGCGGTCTGGCCACGATTTTTCTGGTCGACGATGGTGGTTGCGGCCGTCTTCAGCCGATGAATCTCCTCGAGGCTGTTGTCCGTCGATCCATCGTTCACGACCACCAGCTCGACCGACCGCCATGTCTGCGCGCGCACCGATTCGATCGCGGCGCCGATCCAGCGCTCCGCGTTGAAGCACGGTATGATGACGGAGACGAGAGGCCCTGGCATGGCCATCACCACCTCAATCGCCAGCCCAGAAAGCCTGCGCGGTATCTCGGCTTGAGCAGCCTGATCAACCACTCGCGCAGACGGAGCGCACTCCGCGGTCCCAGCAGACAAAGATTCCGGAACAGGCGCGACTGCTGCCTCGGCCGGCCGCCGAGGCGAAAGGCGAGACGGCCTGATGCGTCCGCCGTCGGCCAGTCGAGAAGAGCAGCCGCGCTCGTCGCATTATCCCAGAGGCTCTCGGCGATCTCCTGATGGTATTCGTTCCGCTTGTCATGCTCCAGCGCCTTCAGCATCACGCGATAGTGCGCTCGCAGGCACTTCGCCGGATCACCCGACGACATCGAACCCAGCCGTCGCCAATTGACCATCAGCACCGTCGGCTCGGCCGCAAAGCGCAGCCCGGCCCGCGCAAGCGAACAATGCATCGCGACGTCCTCGTTGTAGAGAACCTCGCGGTCCGTATCGAACCCTCCGGCAGCAAGGAAGGCAGTCCGGCGATAAATGCCCGCGTTCGCGCTGATCTTCGTGCTGATCGTGTACCGCACGGCATCGGCTGAAAGTGCATCGTTGTCGTGAACAGCCTGAGCTATGAAGCGGCCCGTCCCATGTTCGCGTTCCATCGAGCCGAAGACGACCACATCATGCTCGTCCCTTGCGATCCAGGCGCGTGCGTGCTCAACGAACTGCGGCAGGATCTCGTCATCGGCGTCATGGAAGTGAAGCCAGTCGCACGTGGTCATGGAGGCAAGCGTATTCTTGGCGTGACTGCATCCCATGTTGACCGTGCCGCGGACGACTTTGGCGCCGTACCCGCGTGCGACCTCCACCGTGTCGTCGCTGCTGCAATCGTCGTAGAGCCATACCTCGTCGAAGGGCTGCGTCTGTGCCGTCACGCTCTCGAACAGCCGGGACAGGTACGGCGACGCATTGAATGCCGGAATGAGAAGAGCGAGAGTGCCTTTCGTCATAGCCGCGTCACCCGACCGATGTTGATGTCATCATTCGCGGACTGGACCGTCGCCCCAGGCCGGCAAGCGACGACACCGCATCGACGATCCCCGACGCCGCCTGCGCCGGCGAATAGATCTCCATCTTGGCCATCAGATGGTGGCGTACCGCTTCGCGATCCGCCGACAGAATCCTGCCGATCGCCTTTCCAAGTGCCTGGACGTCGCGGACCGGGAACACCTCACCCGTCTTCCCGGACTCGATCAGGTCGGCACCACAGCCGACAGCGTCCGACACCACCGCGGGCAGCCCACACGCCATGGCCTCGTTCACCACCAATCCCCAGGTCTCCTGCTCGGACGGCAGGACGAGGACATCGGCGGAGGCATATACGGCCGGCAGGGCGCTCTGATTGACGAAGCCGAGGAAACTGGTGCGCACCCCCATTTCGCTCGCGGCGCGCCGGAGACTGGCCTCCATGCCGCCCGCCCCGACGAACGCGACTTCGACCGAGGGCATACCCAGTCCGGCGACGGCCTGGAGAACGTCCGCCGGACGCTTTTCCTCGATCAATCGCCCGACGAACAGCACCCGCCGGACGGATTTTCCGCCGGCCGACCTGCCGTCGTGGCGGGCGACGGCGGCTGCTTCCGCAAATGCGCGATTGTCGATGCAGTGCGGTGAGAAGAAGAGACGATCCGCCGGGGCCCCGTAATGCTGCAGATATTCTCGGTGCCGCTGCCCGACATAGAGATAGCCGTCGAACCGGCGAAGGATCCGCGGCAAAATCACTGCCTTCGCCATCACCAGGGCGATGCTGCGCCGCCCGGCGAGTTGCGAATCGCCGCGGACCAGCACGGGAACGCCGTGCCGGCGGCAAGCAAGCGTCGCCTGCCAGTACGATCGCAACGACCAACCCGGAACAACGAAGCCGTCGAAGCCGCCTTTGGCGATCTCCTCGGCGATGCCCGGCGTATCGCAGCCGTTGAATCTGCCGACCCCGGGCTTGCGCGCAATGTTGACCAGGAAACGGCTCTCGAAGCCCGAAAGCAGATCGACATCCCACTCGAAGGACACGCCGTAACCCGCCTTCGCCTGTTGTTCGGCCGATTGCCGGTGGGCGAAGAACACAGTCAGTTCGCAGCGCTCGGCAAGCGCTCGAAACAGCGGTGCGTAGTACTGGATCGGATGGCTGACCAGGAAGCCGATTCGCAGTCTCATGCGCGGCCTCCTTGCGACGCCCGCATGCAGGCGCGATCAAGGGCCGTAGCCAAGGCACGCGCCGAAGTCCGCGCGGTATGCGCGTCGAATGCCGAAGGATCCGCGCTGCCGGCGCCACGAGCGCCATCAAGCATGAATGCCTGCAGCGCGGCGGCCACGTCGGTGGGGGCCGGAAGCGCTGTTTCAATCAGCGTCAGCACCTGTCCCGCCCCGTTTGCGCGGATGATGTCCACTGCCGTGCTTTTTTCGTGGAGCATGGCGAAGACCGGTCTCTGCGACAGCACCGCCTGAAATACCTTGGACGGTGAATAGTGCGGCTCGACCGAGCCCAAGATCAGGACGCCATCGCACAGGGTCAGATGGTTCAGGACATCGAGATACCCGATCCGCTGAGGATGCTCGTCGACCATGTCCTCCACGCCGGCCAGTGCCGCCCGCTGGCGCACCTGATGGCCCTGCGGATCGTCGGGCGACCGTCCGGTCCCGACGAAATGCACCCGCAGACGGTCCGCCAAGTCCGGCCTGCGTTGCCGCAACACCTTCAAACCGGCCAGGAAGGCGTCGACCACGACACCGCCTGCCGGCAACAGCGCGCCCGCGTAGACCATGTGGAACCGGCCGTCCGCACGATCGAAGAGGAAAGATGCACGTTGCAGACCGCGAACCATCTCATACGCCTCGGGCTCGCTCCCCATGGCCATGGACGCGATGACCGCCGTCTCCGAGACGCGCGGATTGCGCTCCAGCATGCCCGCGATGTAGCCGGGCGAAATGCCGGTCACCAGGGTGGCATGCCGGACCGACCATGGCTCGAGGATCAGAGCCAGCCGATGCGACAGCCAGGCCTTGCCGAAGGCCACCTCGGAGGGCGACGACCGCGCCACCCAAGGGTCTTGGTAGTCGATCCCATAGGGCACCCCATAGCGGCAGTGAATCAGCCTTCCGACCGGCGCCAAAAAGTTCGAGGGTATGGTGATCAGCACGAAATCGATCTCGCGGTCGGAGGCGAGCCGAGCAAGCGCGCGATAGCATCCCCAGAAGGCGCGGATGCCGACGTCGCCCACCAGCCGCAGAGGCCGGGTCGGCAAGGTCCAGGCATGGATCACCCTCAGATCCGACGCCACCAGGCGAAGAAGATCGGGATCCGGGCGTTCCTCGTAGCGCTCGGGATCGCCGGTGATGACGATCGGCTCCCAGCCGAACTCGGGAAGATAGCGCGACCAGAGTCTGGCCCGATGCGCACCGACCAGGTTGCTGGGAGCAAAGTGCCCGCTGACCAGAGCCAGGCGCTTCATCGGCGGCCAGCCAGCGCCGCACGGGCGCGCTCATAGAGATCGAGATAGCGGGCGACCACAACGTCCGGGGTGAATTCCTGCTCGGCGCGGCGGCGGCAGGCGGCCCTGTCGATCGAGCCGATGCGGGCGACCGCTTCGCAGCCCTCTTCCACCGAATTGATCAGGAAGCCCTCGATGCCCTGCCGTATGATCTCCGGCAAGGCACCACGTGGGCAGGAGATCACGGGCGTGCCGCAGGCCAGCGCCTCCGCGAAGACGATGCCGAACGGCTCGTTCCATTGGATGGGAACCACCATCGCGCGTGACTGGCCGAGCACCCTGTCCTTCTGGACATCGTCGACCGGCCCGACATATTCGATGCCATCACGGCCGATCCACGGCTCGATCTGAGTCCGCCAGTACTCGCCCTCTTCGCCCACCTCGGAATGGTTGCCAGCGATGATCAGACGGCTTCCCGTTCGCCGCGCGATCTCGATAGCCCAGTGGGCGCCCTTGATGCTCTCGACCCGGCTGAGAAAGCTGAGGGGCGCGTCGGGCGCCACCGTCGGATGGAACGCGAGGGCGTCACTCTCGAAGAAGTTCGGGATACCGACCCAGTCGCCACCCGCCCGCCGGCCACGCCCGGCGATGTAGTCGCTGCAGCCGGTGAAATGGAGGACCTCGGGTGCGGCGAGCTTGACGGCGGCGCCGACCGTCCGAAGCGTCGGCTCGCGACCATATGTCATGATCACCGGAATCGACCCGCGCAGATGCGGCACCAGGTAGGCCAGTCGCGAGAAGCTGTGGATGACGTCCGGCTTGAAGGCTCGCACGGCCCTCCACAAGGTCCAGGTGTCGGCCAGCATCGTGGTGCCCGAGCGGATCGCCGAGCCCGGGCGTGGCCAGGGATGGAAGGCTTCGACCGGACATTGCGAGCCGGCTTCCGCGACGAGGCAGACCTGATGGCCGCGCTTGCGCAGACCACGCACCACGCCATCGGCCACCCGCTCGACTCCACCGTAGAGTCTGGGCGGCACTTCGATGCCTGGGTCCACGCTCAGCACCACGCGCATCAGCGACGGGCCTCCATGTAGAGGGACGACCGACGATGCTCCTCCCGGTCGATCGGTCCACCGGGAAAGGAACCTTGCCGCCAGTCAACCTTGCGTACATCGACGAAGCCTGCCTGTTGCAACGTCTGCCGAAGGTACTCGGCATCGAATCCGCCATAGTGCTCTCCCTCCTGAATGAGCACATGGTTCAGCGCCTCCATCTTGGCACCGCACCCCTCCCAGCCAAGGGCGTTCAACGCGGTCCAGTCTTCCGTGAGATAGGCTTCGACGTATTTGCGCACGTCTGGCACGATGATGCGCAGGATGCCGCCCGGCGCGAGGCAGCGCCGGCACTCGGCAAGGAAGCGCGGCCGCTCGACGCGCGGCTCGAGATGCTCAAAGTAATGTTCGACGTGGATGCCCCTCGCAGCGCCGTCGGCGAGCGGCAGAGGGTAGCGACAGTCGACGCGCATCGTGACGCCCGGCGCCGCGATCAGATCGAAGTTGACCCACCCCTCCTCCCCGAACGGACCGCAGCCGAGATTGACCAGGATGTCGGACAGACGTCGCAACATGCGTTGCTGGGCCAGCCGACCGGGATGGCAGCGATTCAGAAGGCGTAGCAGGAACGCATTCAGCTCTCGACGAAAGCACTGAAATATCCACGGATTGACCGGCAGGCGAGGCACGAGCCAAGCGCCCAAGCGCTGCTTCAGCGTCATCGCATGGCCCTTCTTCCGCGGCGCGGCTGCGCCAGGAGACGGGCGAGAAGACGCCGCGAAGCCGCTGCGAAATGCGGTCGCCGGTAAGCCTGGATCGCCGCCGGATCGACCGGGCCTTCTGTCAGCAGTCGCGTCACGGTCTCGACGAAGCCGCCACGATCCACAGGGTCGATGAGGGCGCCCACGCGACTGTCTGGCACCGCATCGGCGCTGCCGCCGCCGGCTCCTCCGAGCACCCGCAGACCGCACGCCGCCGCCTCAAGATAGACGATGCCGAAGCCTTCGTCGGAACTCGGCATGACGAAAAGGTCGGCGAGACGATAGAGGTCCGGCAAATCCTCATCTGGAACATAGCCCAGAAAGCGGACGGCCTGCGCATCGCCGGCAAGCTCTGCCGCCTTCCGTTCGAGCCGGGGGCGGTCGTCGCCATCGCCGGCGACGACATGAACCAAGTCCGGAAATCGCCGGCGCAGGGCAGGCAATGCCGAAAAGACAAGCTCGTGGCCCTTGTACAATTCGCTGGCAGCCAACCTGCCGACCGTAAGAAGGACGGGTCCCGGTCCCAGTTGCAGGCGCTGACGCAGCGCCGTTGATGGCGGCCCTGGCGTGAAGCGCTCGTCGACTGTGTTGGGCAACACGCGCACCCGCTCGGGCGCGAGATCGACCCAGTCGAGCAGACGACTGCGCGTCGCCCGGCTGACCGTCGTCACCTGGTCGGCGGCCTCGATCGCCCGTCGCACCGCATCGCGACGGTTGCTCCAGACATCGATACCATGGGCCTGCAACCAGCACCGTGCGCCGAGCATCCTCGATAGGGCCACAGCAAGCGGCGCCATGAAGACGTGTCCGCAGAAAACGACGTCGACCGGCCGGAATCGCCAGCCCGACCAGGCAGCCTCCAGCGAGTAGCGCAATTTGCCATAGCGGGCCGTCTTCTGGTGCACGCCGGTCGGCACGGCGAAACCCTCCTCCTCCACCAGCCTGGGCAGAATGAGAATCTCGGCGCCGGTATCGGCAAGCGACGCAAAGAGATCGCGGTTGTATCGCGCGATACCGCCGCGCGCGCCATAGGCGTCGCCGACCAATGCAAGGATGCGGGGCGTCATACCGGTCTCAGACTGCCGCCGGGCTCGTCCAACCGCTGCGCCAGACCCGCAATGCCCAGCTGCGCGAAGCTTCGGAGAAATTCACATCGCGCCCCACGGGCTGGTCGACCATCTCCCGCAACCATCGACCGACCGGCGTGGCGAAGCCCGTTTTGCGGCGGCTGCGGCTTTCCGCTGGAAGCGGCGGTGCCGGCACCTGTGCCATGGCATCCTTGGCATTGAGGCGCGCCAGCATCTCTCCCGGCGGCAGGGCGGCGAGAAAGAACGGATCGACGAAAGGTACGCGGATCTCAACACTGTGCGACATGCCCGCCCAGTCAGCATCACGCAGCAACTGGTTACGCATGTAGAGCGTCGTCTCCATCGCAGCGACCCGGTCGAAATCGCCCAGCGGCCGACCGGCGTCCAGGACGGCGGCGATACGGCTGATCGGCGCGAGGCGGCGCAGGCCGTCGCGCACCAGATCCGGATCGAGTATTTCGCCGAGTTCCCACGGCATATAGACGCTGCGCCGCAGCAGATACGCCCCCGCCCACGAACCGCCATACTGCAACACACCTGCCAGTTTCGGATGAACGCGCAGACCGGCGGTGATGGCGGCCGACGTAGCGCGGCGCGTGACCGCACCAATACCGGGCAGCCATGAAAATGGCCTCAACCAGTGCACACTGCGCGGAATCTCCGAGAACGACGAATAGCCACCGAAGCACTCGTCGGCGCCCAGTCCGCTCAGCGCCACCTTGATTCCTGCCTCACGGGCGGCTTTGGCCACGAACCACGTGTTGATCCCATCGATGGTCGGCAGGTCCATGGCATCGAGAAGCGCCGGCAGATCATCCTCGAATTCCCTCCGGTCGACCATCCGGACGACATGCCGCGCGCCGTAGCGCGCCGCGACCTTCGCTGCGAGCGGGGCCTCGTCGAGCGGCAAGCCCGCGAACTCGGTGAAGGCCAGCGTCAGCGCCGTTACCGATTTGGCGCCGAGAGTCGCCATCGTCCCGAGCAGCGCACCCGAATCAAGGCCGGCGGACAGGAAAACTGCGACCGGCACATCGGCAACGAGGTGATGGCGAACCGAGTCACGCATCGCATCAGCCAAGGCCGCGCACGCCTGATCTGCATGCTGGGCGACCGCAGTGTCGGCGCGACGCACGAGCGCCTCCGCCACATCGTAGTAGCGCCGCGGCAGGCGGGGGCCGGTCGCATCTACAATCAGCGTGCAGCCGGCAGGCAGCGCATGGATCCCACGCCAGATCGAGAAAGGTTCCGGCACACTGCCGAACAGGTGGAAGCCGACGATCCCAGCGGAATCTGGATCACGGCTGACTCCGCCACCCGCCAGCAGCGCCTTGGCCTGCGAGGCGAACCGCACGGTCCATCCGTCGTCGGCCCAGTAGAGCGGCTTTATGCCCAGAGCATCGCGCGCCAGCAGCAGCGTGTGCCGTTCGGCATCCCAAAGGCCGAATGCGAACATTCCGCGCAGCCGCCCCACCATGTCGACGCCGTCCTCGGCATAGAGCTGCAGCAGTACTTCGGTGTCGGACCCGGTGCGGAACCGGCAGCCGCGAGCCTCCAGATCGGCACGCAGTTCGCGGTAGTTGTAGATCTCGCCGTTGAAAGTGATCGTGTAGCGCCCGCACGCACTATGCATAGGCTGAGCGCCATTGGGCGTGAGGTCGATGATGGCCAGGCGGCGATGGGCGAAGCCGGTACGGCCATCGCTGGACGTCCAGACGCCTTTGCCATCGGGTCCTCGCGCGGCCATGCGTTCGCTCATGCGATCGAGTTCTGATCGATCGATCGCTGGTGCGACGGCGAGGTAGGCGTGAATGCCGGCTATGCCGCACATGGTTCTTGCTGGTCCCAAGAAGCGAGCGCGCAGGACGGAATCCCCACCAACATCCTGCCGCGCATTGTTTGCATTTCGACTGAGTATATTTGATCTATTCCCGAGGAGTAAAGGCGGTCCGCTGACGCTCCCGCCCCCCGAAAGACTGAGCCCAGCCCATGCCGAGCACGGCGCTCACCACGAATCCGATGGCCGGCATCTGCAGGCTGAAATCGATCATCGAATGGAGGATGGGCACGGCTGCGACGGCGAAGGCCGCCACCGGGAGGTATCGATGGGCCGGACGACGCCGGAAGGCCCCGATCAGGCTGAGCCCCCAGGGAACCAACACGATGGCGAAAGCCACCAGAGCGACTGGAACGCCGACTTCGACCATTGTCTCGAGGGGGGTCGAATGGGCCAGATCGTTCGGGATTGGAAGGCTCGGCCGCTGCACCACGGCATAGATGTCGGCGAAGCTTCCCAGCCCCCAGCCGAACCAAGGCGACAGGCCGACTGCTTCGAGCGACGCCCCCCAGATGGCCCCGCGGCCCTCTCCCTCTGAACCGTCCGAAGTCTTCGTGACGATCCTGCCGCCGGCGATCAACATCACGGCGGCCGCCACCACGATCGCGGCGCCAACGACCCATCGGACGAGATCGGGCCGCGAGTGCCAACGGTCACGCAACATCAGGACCGCCACGGCGGCCCCCCCGGCACCGGTAGCAATGAGCGCCGCCCGAGACGCCGACCACAGCAGACTGCCCATCAGAAAGAGGCACACCGCCATCATGGTCAGCCGGAAGCCGGTCAGAGATGCCAGCAGACCTTCTTCCTCGTACTCGCCATAACCGTACGGCATTTCGCCTTGTCGCCGGCGATCCGCAAAAGCCAGGGTCATCGCGGCGACGATGCCCATGCCACAGTAGCAGCCGAAGGAGTTGCTGTTGACGAACGGACCCGACATCACGCAACTGTCGCCCGGCAGATAGTCACCGACCTTCTTGAGATAGCTTCCGACATAGCAGGAGTTTGCTGCAGCCTGCATCAGCAGGCCGTAGACTACAGCCAGCACCGCGCTGAGCACGATCATCAACAGGAGCAGACGCGCCCGCCTTCGATCCAGGCAGATGGCGCGAGCCAGGACGAAGATCGCCCCGCAGGTCAGGATCTTGAGGAGCGTGTTGCGGGCGGCGTCGATGGCGAGGGCGGGGACTGGAGCATGAGCGTGGCCCAGCAGCCGGGCCGCCGTCT
>QFCS01000736.1_pt1 | contig 14111 bp, 13 predicted proteins | sample 3576561 | NCBI WGS metagenome assembly QFCS01 | reverse complement strand
GCCCATCCTGGTGGTGTGGTTCGGCATCGGCGTGGGCCCAGCCATCCTCACGGCCTTCCTCATCTCGTTCTTCCCCATCATGGTCAACATCGCCACCGGCCTGGCCACGCTGGAGCCCGAGCTGGAAGACGTGCTGCGCGTGCTGGGTGCCAAGCGCTGGGACGTGCTCACCAAGGTCGGCCTGCCGCGCTCCATGCCCTACTTCTTCGGCTCGCTCAAGGTCGCCATCACGCTGGCTTTCGTGGGCACCACCGTATCGGAGATGACCGCCTCCAACGAAGGCATCGGCTACCTGCTGATCTCAGCCGGTTCGTCCATGCAGATGGGCCTGGCTTTCAGCGGCCTGCTGGTGGTGGGCGTGATGGCCATGGCCATGTACGAGTTGTTCAGCTTCATCGAGAAGCACACCACGGCCTGGGCGCATCGGGGATCGCAGAACGCATGACGGACGATCAGGTCGTGCGCCACCTGCGCCGCGCCAACGACATCGCGCGGCGCGCCGCCGGCATGGGCCGCCACCCCTTCGGCGCGCTGCTGGTGGCGCCCGACGGCGAGACCGTGCTGGCCGAGCAGGGCAACATCGACACCGTGAACCACGCCGAGTCCACGCTCGCGCGGCATGCGGCGGGCACCTACCCCGGCGCCTATTTGCGCGACTGCACGCTCGTCACCACCTTCGAGCCCTGCGCCATGTGTGCGGGTACGGTTTACTGGGCGGGCATCGGGCGCGTGGTGTACGGGGCGAGTGAAGAGGCGCTGCTGGCGCTCACGGGCGACCATGAAGAAAACCCCACACTCTCGCTACCGTGTCGCGAGGTGTTCACGCGCGGGCAGCGGGCGGTGGAGGTGGTGGGGCCGGTGGAGGCGCTGGTGAAGGAAATGCTTGCGCCGCACCAGGGGTTTTGGGCGGCACGCTGAGCAGCGAGACAGTCAGCCGGGCGAAAAGCGCCGGCAACGAGACCCGTCCGAGGGGGCGCAATACGCCCGAGGGAGCGAGCCAGGGAACCGCGGCGGGCAGCGGAGCTACGCAGGAAGCCGACACCTCGCAGCCAGCGCGGCATCGATATTTCTGGATCAATCCCTGTGCAACGTCTGAGCCATCCATTGACCGTCGCCCCCTACACCCTGGGCGACAAACGGCCACCAAGCCCCCGGAACCAGGAACAGACGATCGACAAGCGTCCGCGCATCGAGCAGCAACACGCGCCACCCCACGAGGTGCCGAACGAGCTGATCCACCGGCTGGCCATACTGCTCCTCACACCCATCGGGTCCCCTTGGCACCAGGAGGCGGAAAGGGCCATGCGCCTCAATCTTCGTCAGCTCGCCAAGCTGTCGGAGATCAATCGGCAGTGGAGGGGCGCCATGCGCGCCCCCATGCAAGAAGCCTGTGTGCGATTCACGCAGCCCTTCATCGAAGCCTGCCTCACCCCTGAGTCAGGCGACCGTCCCAGCATCACGCCCCGCATTCCTGCGCTGTTTCTTGACGCGGAAATCCGCCAGAGCGCCTTCAAGCTGAGAGAGTTCCTGAAAGCCCTTCTGCACGCGGATCGGTCGAGCTTCATGACCCTGATGACCTTGCGAGCGCTGCTGCCGGAGTTGGCGGAACTGAACCAGTGCCAAGGCGTGCCAGAGGAGGAGCAAGCGAACCTGGAACGTTTGCCCTTGACCGTTCTGGCGTTCGCTTACCAGCACGGCCTCGCTGCACAGCCAGAACGATTCCGCGCCCTCGTCGATTTGCTGGTCGCCCACATGGCTGCGTATCCCATCGCCACGCAAGTGCTTCTACTGGAGGATCTGAAAGCCATTTGCCAGGACGATCCGCAACTCCTGCCATGTCTCGGGGAAGCACTGCAGCGCGTGACCACCTCTCAACTTGAAGCGGCCATCGAAGCCCGGCACCAGGCTTTGCAGGCTGTGAGCGCGTCCTTCGCGGAAGACGCCAAGGCCGCCAGAATTTACGCCTTGCGCAAGGAGATGGCGGCCGAACCTTGGTACCCGAGTTCGCCAGCCCACGTGTTGACCCTGGCCTGGATCGCCCGTCATTGGGCAGAACTGCCGTGCCCGCACCAGGATGAGCACGTCCGCCAGCACGAACTGAACAAAGCGATCAACGACCTCTTCGATCAAGTCTTGATGGACATTGGCATGGACGCCAAACGCTCGCATGCCGCGTTTCTATTCGAGCGCTTCCCTGCTGAGGCGTTGCAGACGGCGTTCAAGCGGTTGACCCGGTCCAAGCTGGCCGTGCTGCTGCGGCGCATCCCAGTCACCGCCCATAGTCTTCCGCTCGTGGCCATCTACGCCAAGAGGTTCAAGGTCGATGCGCCCGAGCGCCGCAAGATGCTCAACGAGCTGCTGAAGGAGAAGCAGTCACCCGAGATGCACGAAGCGCTGCAGCACCTGCTCGATGGAACGGAGCGGGCCCCGTCCTGAGGCCCGGCGTCAGCGGTGCACCTCCGCCTCGCCCGCCGCCGCCAACATGCCCATCAACTGCCGCCGGATCAGGATCCCCGGCCGGTCCGAGTCCATCGAGAACTCCACCCCACGCCGCCGCAGGTCCACCACCGCGTCGGCGTCGGTGCTCTCCAGGATGTCCTTGTCCTCGCGCGTGATCTCGGCGTCGAAGTCGATCAGCATCTGCGCCGGGCAATCCGCTTCCGTGTCGTTGCGGAACAGCCATTGGCACAACTGCATGCGGGCGTCGTCGATCGGCGTGAAGCAATTGATGATGACGTGGCGCACGCCGCTGGGGTACTCGATGTCGAGCCGGCGAGAAAACGGTTGCATGTAGGCGTTGCGCATGTGGCGCTGCGTGATGGCGTCCTTCACGCCGCTGATGCGCTGGAAGCGCTCGGGGTTCGCGGCGTCGATCACCGTCTCGGCGTAGAAGCCTTGCTCGTTTTCGATGAGTTCGTACTTGCTGGGCTTGGGCTGCGCCGCCACGCCGAAAGTGGCGCGGTGCACGAAGCTGAAGTGCGAGTTGTCGAACGAGTTCTCCAGCGCGCGCACCGGGCTGGTCTGCCAGGTCTCGTAGAACTGGAAGATGGTGCGCCAACCCGGTGCACCGAACTCGGGCATCTCGGGAATGTCGGCCTCGGGCTCCTCCAGCGCCACCCAGGCGTAGCCGTGCCGCGCCACGCAGTGGTAGCTGGGCGTGCCGTAGTCCTTGGGGATTTCGCGGTCCGCGCCGTACTGGGGGATCTCGATCACGCGGCCTTTGCGGTTGTAGACCCAGCCGTGGTAGCCGCACTGCAGGTTTCCGTTCTTGCACCAGCCCTTGCTGAGCTTCGCGGTGCGGTGGCAGCAGCGGTCCTTCAGCGCAGCGGGTTCGCCGTGCTCGTCAAGAAAGAGAACGATGTTCTCGCCGAGCAGCGTGAAGGGTTTGGGTCCGTCCTGCAACGCCGTCAGTGGCATGACGGCGTGCCAGTGGCGGCGGAAGACGGCTTGTTGGGTGACGAGCATGGAAGCACTCCTGGGGAAACGGCCTGGGCTTGAACGTGGGGGCTCAAGAGCAATTTCCTGCCCGCGTGGCGCGGGCTGAACGCTTCTACTCTGAGCCCGGACTGTAGCAAGACACAGGCCATAACGAACGCCGGACTCGCGCACCGCGGCGGTGCGAGAAGCGGCGCCATGGGCTGGCACGGCTCATGCAAGCGCGCTGGGCAGGAGTAGAAGCGTTCAGCGGGCGTCCCACGCGCCCGCCCGGAAATTGCTCTGTAGCCCCCGCTGCGCGCAGCGGGGTAGCCAACAGCTTTGCCGGAGAACCGCCATGCAGCGCCGCCGCTTCCTTGCCCAGTCCCTCGCCTCCACCGCCGCGCTTGCGGCACCCGCCGTGTGGGCGCAGGGCGCCCCCAAGCCCACCCCCATCAAGTTCACGCTGGACTTCCGCGTCACCGGCCAGACCTCGCCCTTCTTCCTCGCGCAGCAGCGCGGCTACTACGCGGCCGAGGGCCTGGACGTGAGCATCGACGTCGGTTCGGGCTCGGTGGCGTCCATCACGCGCATCGTCAGTGGCGCCTATCAGATGGGCCTGGGCGACATCAGCTCGCTCATCGAGTTCCAGGCCGCCAACGGTGGCACGCCGGCGGTGCAGGCCGTGTACCAGTACTACAACCGCGCGCCCTTCGCCATCATCGGCCGCAAGGACCGTGGCGTCACCAGCGCCTTCAAGAGCCTGCAGGGCAAGAAGGTCGCGGCGGCCGCCGTCGAATCCACGCGCCGCGCCTGGCCCATGGTGGCGCGCCAGTTGCGCGTGGGCGAGGACTTCTTCCAGTGGTCCACCACCGACTTCTCCGCCCGCGACAACGTGATGGTGCGCGGCGACGTCGACGCCGCCACCTACTTCCACGACTCGGCCGTCTCGCTGTTCGCGCGCATGAAGCCCGAGGAGCTGTCGGTATTGAAGTACATCGACGCGGGCGTGAACCTCTATGGCAACGCGATCCTCGCGGGCAACTCACTGATCACGCAGAACCCTGCCGCAGTCAGCGCATTTCTGCGCGCCACCAACCGCGCCATCCAGGAAAGCTTCGCCGACCCGGTGGCCGCCATCGCGGCCACCAAGGCGCGCGAGCCCATCCTCAACGAAACGGTGGAACTGGAACGCTGGCGCATCACGCGCGAGTACGTGGCCGCCGCCGACACGCGCGGCCACGGCCTGGGCGACGTGCTCAAGCGCACGCTGGAGCAGCAGGTGGACGAGGTCAGCGAGGTCTTCAAGCTCAAGATGCGCCCCAGCGTGGAGGGCATCTTCCACCGCGGCTTCCTGCCCTCCCTTGAGGCGCGGGTGATCAAGGCATGAGCGTTGATTTGCTGGACGAAGTCGCGCTCGACGAACGCGACGGCCGCTACCTGCGCCAGGCCATCGCCTGGTCGCGCGTGGCGCGCGACCGCGGCAACCGGCCCTTCGGCGCGGTCGTCATCGCCGACGACGGCCGCGTGCTCGCCGAGGCGTACTGCAACACCACGGAAACCGGCGACTGCACCGGCCACGCCGAAACCAACGCCGTGCGCCAGCTCGGCCAGCGCGTCGACCGCGAGACGCTCGCGCGCGCCACGCTCTACTCATCGGCCGAGCCCTGCGTCATGTGCGCCGGCGCCATCTTCTGGAGCGCGATCGGCCGCGTGGTGTACGGCATCGACGCGGTGCGCCTGCGCGTGTTCCGCGGCGAACGCGCCGAGCAACGCGACGCCGAGCTGTCCTGCCGCGACGTCTTCGCCGCGTCACCGCATGCCATCGATTGCATCGGCCCCGCGCTGATCGACGAATCCAGCGAAGCGCACGAAGGCTTCTGGAAAGCCTGAGTTCCATCCCTGAACCCCACCCACCAGGAGCCTCCATGAAACGCCGTGCCCTCCTCCACTCCGCCGCCGCCGCGCCCTTGCTCGGCGCCACGCCCTTCCTGCGCGCGCAAGGCAGCCTGCAGCGCTTCAAGTTCAACCTCGGCTGGAAAGTGGAAGCGTCCGGCGCGGGCTTCGTGCTCGCGGCGCAGCGCGGCTACTACCGCCAGGCCGGCCTCGACGTGGCGGTGGACACCGGCAACGGCTCGGCCGCTGCCATCAGCCTGGTGGCCACCGGTGCGTACGACGCCGCCTCGGCCGACCTCGGCACCATGATCGAGTTCAACACCAACAACCCCGCCAACAAGCTCTCGGCGGTGGCCATCCAGTACGACCTCAACCCCAACGCGGTGATCGTGCGCAAGGACGGCCCGATCCGCAGCGCCGCCGACCTGGCCGGCCGCACCATCGTGGGCCAGCCCTTCAACGCCTCGCGCAAGATGTTCCCCGTGCTGGCCAAGGCACAGGGCTTCGACGGCAGCGGCGTCAAGTGGGAGAACGTCGCGCCCGATATCGGCTACACGCGCTTCGTCAAGGGCGACTTCGACGCCCTGGCCATCTTCTACTTCACCGGCCTGCTCAACCTCAAATCGCGCGGCATGGGCGCTGACCAGTTGCGCGCCTTCCGCTACAGCGAGCTGGGCGTCAACTCCTACGGCAACGGCATCGTCGCCGCACCCAAACCCATGGCCGAATCGCCCGAGGCCATGCGCGCCTTCGTCAAGGCCAGCACACAGGGCTGGATCGAGGCCATCGCCGACCCGCGCGCCGCCGCGTCCGCGCTCAAGGCGCGCGACCCGCTGCTCGACGAAGCCATCGAACTCGAGCGCCTGCAACTCATCATCGGCACCACCATGGACACGCCCGCCACCCGCCGCGACGGCTGGGGTGCGGCCACCACGCCACGCCTGCAGGCCACCATCGACGAGACCGTGGCGGCCTTCGGCCTGGCCAGCCGCCTGGCCATCGCCGACATGTGGACCGACCGCTTCCTGCCCGCGCCGGCCGATCGCCGGCTCAAGGCCTGATCGCCCGAGGTAGGCCATGGGCATTCCCGTCATCGACCTGAGCGGCGCCGGCGCCCCCGGCAGCCCACGAACCGCCGAAGTGGCGCGCGCCCTGCGCGAGGCCTGCACCACCTCGGGCTTCTTCTACCTCGTGGGCCACGGCGTGCCCGACGAGCAGGTGCGTGCGCAGTTCGAGCTCACGCGCCAGCTCTTCGAACTGCCGCCCAAGCGGCGCGAGGCGCTCTCGGTGCGGCACTCGCCCTCCATGCGTGGCTTCGAAACCCTGGGCGAACAGACCCTGGACGCCGAGGCCCGGCCCGACATGAAGGAGAGCTTCTACTGCGGCATGGCCTACCCCGACGACCACCCCTACGTGCGCGCGGGCCACCAGGGCTACGGCCACAACCAGTGGCCCGCCGAACTGCCGCACGCCCCGGCCCAGTGCGAGGCCTACATCCAGACCATGCTGGCCCTGTGCCGGCGGCTGATGCAATTGCTGGCCGTCTCGCTCGGCCTGGACGAACACCACTTCGACGGCAGCGACGCCAACCCCCTCGTCACCCTGCGCATGCTGCGCTACCCGCCGCATCCGGCCGACGCCGACGAGCGCAGCTTCGGCGCCGGCGCGCACACCGACTGGGGCGCCATCACCGTGCTCGCGCAGGACGCGCACGGCGGCCTGGAGGTGCGGATGCCCGACGGCCAGTGGGTCGCCGCCACGCCGCTGGCGGGCAGCTTCGTCATCAACCTCGGCGACATGATCCCGCGCTGGACCAACGACCTCTACCGCTCCAACCCGCACCGCGTGCGCAACCTGCACTCGGGCGGCCAGGCGCGCTACTCCATCCCCTTTTTCTACGACCCCGACTACCTCACGCGCATCGAGCCCTTGCCCGGCACCGTGCCCGAAGGCGAGGCCCCGCGCCACGAACCCTGCACAGCGGGTGAGCACCTGCGCGACATGTACTTCAAGACCTATGGTCTGAGAGCCGCGGCATGAAACTTGTCTACAGCCTGTTCTGCCGCGATGTCGAGGCCCAGCTCGCCTTCTATCAGGGCCTGCTCAAGCTGCCCGAGGCCACGCACAGCCGCTCGCCCATCTTCCGTGGGCTGCTGGGGCCGGGCTTCCTGCTCGGCCTGCACGCGCCGCCCGCCTACGGCCTGCTCGGCCTCGCCGACCGCGTGGGCGAAGCGCGCAACACGCCGGTCACCGCCTACGCCACCTTCGAGCTGCCCACGCCGGCCGACGTCGACCGCCTGGCGCAACTCGCCAGCGCATTGGGTGGCCGCGTGGTGCAAGGCCCCTTCCCGACCTACTACGGCCAATGGCAGGCCGTGCTGGCCGACCCGGAAGGCCACGTGCTGCGCCTGGCCTGCACGCGGCTGCCCGAGGGGGTGAGCGCGCCGGCGCTCGACTGGAGCGACCCTACACTCGCCGCATGCCCTGGCACGCCACCCTCGACCTGAGCTACCGCCGCGACGGCGAACGCACCACGCTGCAGCACCGCCACAACGGCCCGCTGCGCATCCTCAAGAGCCTGTACCCCGAGGGCGCGGGCATCTGCCACAACGTGGTCGTGCACCCGCCGGGCGGGCTGGTGGGCGGCGACACGCTCGACATCTCCGTGCGGGCCGAGCCCGGCGCGCACGCCCTCATCAGCACGCCCGGCGCCACGCGCTTCTACCGCAGCGACGGCGCCGAGGCCGCGCAGCAAGTGCACCTGCGGGTGGCCGATGGCGCGCGCCTCGAATGGCTGCCGCTGGAGACCATCGCCTACCCCGACTGCCGGGCGCGCAACGCGCTGACGATGGACATCGAACCCGGCGGCGAATGCCTGGGCTGGGACGTCTGCGCCCTGGGCCTGCCCGCTGCCGGCCAGGCCTTCACCCAAGGAACGCTGCTGCAGGAAGTGCAGTGGCCCGGCGTGTGGCTGGAACGCGCGCGCATTGACGCGGCCGACACGCGCTTGCTCAACAGCCCGCTGGGCCTGGCCGGGCAGCGGGCCCTGGGCACGCTGTGGCTCGCGCAAGGCACGGCCTGGCACGACGCCCGGCGCGAGGCCTTGCTCGACACGGTGCGCGCCGCGCTGGCCGGCACCGCGCCCGAGGTGCAGGCGGGCGCCACCAGTCCCGAGGCGCGTCTGCTCGTGGTGCGTGCGCTCGCGCCGCAGGTCGAACCGCTCATGGCCGCGCTGCAGCGCGTGTGGGCGGCACTGCGCGAACAGGCCTGGGGGCTGGGGCACACGGCACCGCGCATCTGGCGGGTGTGAACGCGCGGGCAGCGCCGTGCCTCGGGCGTTGCCCGAAGGCATGAAGCCGGTTGACCGGAACCGGCCGATGGCGGGTATGCACTCATGGCGGCTTTGCGCGGCTGCCGCCGCGTCTCCTCCGCCATCGGTGTGCCATGCAAAAAAATCAAGTCCACTCCAAACACTCCCCCTTCCTGAGTTCGACGAGCTTCCTGCGGTACGACCGGCGCGCCCCGGAAAAAAAAGAGCCCTCCGCGGAGAACGCGACCGAGCTCGAGGAGGCGCAAGCCTCGCTGGACAGGGAAGCCCCTGATCTGCCAGCGGACCTGGACGCCATCGTGCTCACGCACTGGGCTGAACCCAACACCCCGACCCAACGAAGCCCGCTGGTCGACCACCTGCTGGCCAAGGTACCTGAGGTTCGCACCCAGAAAGACCTGGACGCGTTCGTGCAGACGGCACTCGAGTTCAAGCAGCGCCCGGGCATGGGCGAGTTGGTGGAACGGCTTGTCCAGCACGCCGAAAACCAGTCACTGATCCTGTCGGGCGCCATACGCTCCCTGCCGGGCGACATGCGCTCCCTGGCGATCGCCACACTGGAACGCGCCTATCCCAACCCCTATTCCGAACACCGTCTGCTGAGTCTGGGCGACCGCTGGGGAACCAACCCGCGCCAGTACATGGAGGCCTTGCTGAAACCGCTGCGCGACAACCAGAAACGGCCCTGGCCCGGTCAGAATTTGCCCGCCGGCTACCTGCCCCCCGGCCTCCTGAGCGCCCTCACACACCTGGAGAAGCCTCTGCAGGAGGCGTCCATCAATCAGCTAAAGGACATGCTGGACTTGCTGGTCACCCAATGCCCGGAAGAGGCCATCCAGGTGGCCCTGCTACCCAGCCTGCTGAAGGGCATCGTGTCGCGCTTTGAACAAAGGGCCCGCACGGGTGCACCGACCCTTGTGCTGGAGCCAGCGGACGAAAGCCGCGACAAAGCGGCACGGATCCATGGGCTGTTGCTCTGGCTGTGCGAACCCGCCCACCTCGCCGCCAATGCGCCCTGCTTCATCGATGGCCATCTGCTGCAGCTCAAAAACAGGTACGCCGTAGAGTCCAGCGAGCCAACAAGACAGAAGCAAGCGGCCGAGCATTGCCTGGCCGGCCTGCGCGCATTGTTGCCGCACGTGGAGTCAATGGAGGAACTGGCAAAGATCGAGGCCCTGGCCCGATCACTGCCCCCTGGCATCGACGCAAGCGACTACATGATGGACGTGATCTGGACGGAGATTCGTTGGGCACTTGGCCTACCGGATGAGTCCGACGATCACCATCCCACGGTCAATCAGCTCTCGAACCTGCTTCGCATCCTGTTGGTGGCACCCACGGCTGCGGCCTGGTTGAACACGCTGGAGTTCCGCCATGCCAAGTACCCGGTGTCGGATTGGGTGACCCAGGTCTTGAAGCGCATGACGCTCACCGAGTGGCTCAGCAGCAGCAAGACCTTGATGGCAGCCATAGACCGCCAGGCTGACTCAGCCTGCAATGCCTGCGCGCAAAACGGCCATGAACGCGAGCTGGTGAAACAACTGGCCGCCATCGTGGAAGGCCTGTCGGTGCCGGCCCGGCAAGCGGTGTGCGACTCGCTGTGCCAAAACATGGGCGTCCCGTGCATCACACTCACCGGCGCCCCATCCAACGGCCTTGACCCCAACGGCTTCAACGGCGCCATCCCGATCGCCAACCCGACGCAAGACCAGGGGCTGAGCTTCTCCAGCGAAGCGATGCGACTCCATTGGGCCTTGCGCCAGACAAGAACCGACCGACAGGTCACGTACATCGAGGACTACGTGACACGGTTGATCAACGGACAACACGACTACGACAAAAAGAAGCTGCTGCGGCAAGACTTGCTGACCGCCATCAAAGAGCACATCACCTACCTCCAACAGCAACTCCTTGTCCACAAGGGAATGCATTTCGTATTAGAAGAAAACTTCGACAAAGACGGCAATTTCTTCTACGCGATAAGAGTGCTCAGGAGTGCGACGACGGATCTGTACGGCCAATAAGCCACGCCCCACCTCTGCAACCGCAGATCAGCGCGCTCCTTGCCCCGCTTTTCTCCGCATTCCCGCGCCGGCCCTCCCGCAGAATGCCCACACGGCCCACTGCGGACCGTGCCCCTTCATGCTCGTCGCCGACAACCCCCTGCACACCGCCGCCGCCCTCGTCATCGAGGGCAACGCGCAGTCGCGCGCGATCATCGTGTCGCAATTGCGCGACCTGGGCGTGGGCAACGTTGCCCAGTGCGCGCGCGTGCACGACGCCCGCCGCCGCCTGGAGGCCCAGCACTACGACGTGGTCGTCTGCGAACAAAGCTTCGACAAGGAAAGCTACTCCGGCCAGGAACTGCTGGACGACCTGCGCCGCCACCAGATCCTGCCCTTCCACACGGTGTTCATGATGCTCACCGCCGAGGCCACCTACAGCAAGGTGGCCGAAGCGGCCGAATCCGCGCTGGACGCCTACCTGCTCAAGCCGCACACCGCCGCGAGCCTGGGCGAGCGCATCCAGCTCGCGCGCCAGCGCAAGAAGGTGCTGCACGCCATCTTCAGCGCCATCGACGCGCAGGACTTCGACCACGCCACCGCCCTGTGCCTGGCGCGCTTCGAGACCCGGCAGGACTACTGGCTGTACGCCGCCCGCATCGGTGCCGAACTGCTGCTGCGTGCCGGCCACATCGGCGAGGCACAGCGCCTGTACGAGGCGGTGATCGAAGCCAAGACCCTGCCCTGGGCCCGCCTGGGCGTGGCGCGCGCGCAGCTCGAATCCGGCGTGCCGGCCAAGGCCGTCACCACCATCGAAAGCCTGCTGGCGGACGACGACAGCTACGCCGACGCCTACGACGTGATGGGCCGCGCGCAGTTCGAGCTGGGGCAGTTCGATCAGGCCCTGTCCACCTACGCCATGGCCACGCGCCTGACGCCGCATTCGGTGAGCCGCCTGCTCAAGCACGGCATGCTGGCCTTCTACGGCGGTGACCGTGGCGAAGGCGTGGCCCTGCTGGACCGCGCCGCGCGCCTGGGCGTGGACTCCAAACTGTTCGACCCGCAGGCCTTGGTGCTGCTGGCCTTGGCGCGCTTCGACAACAACGACACGCGTGGTCTGCAGCGCTGCGTGGACCAGCTCGCGCGCACGGCAGACCGCAGCTTCGAGCCCGAGCGCCCACGCCGCCTGCATGAAGTGGCCGCCGCCATCAACAATCTGCACAACAAGGTGAACGCGGCGGCGCTGGACACCACGGTGCGGCTCATGCGCGAGGTGCTCTCGCCCGGCTTCGACACCGAAAGCGCGTGCAACCTCGTCACGCTGATGGTGCGCATGGCGCAGCGCGGCGCCACGCCGCCCGACGCCGAGACCGCCATCACCGCCATCGCCCTGCGCTTCGGCACCAGCCGCGCGATGAGCGAGCTGCTGGCCTGCGCCGCCAAAGGCAACGAGCCCTGGGCCGAAACCCTGCGCCAGGGGCACGCGCGCGTGCTCGGCCTGTCCGAACAGGCCATGCGCCTGAGCCTCAAGGGCGACCCCACCGGCACCGTGGAGCAGTTGCTCACCGAGGCCGAACGCACGCGCAACGCCAAACTCATCGAATCGGCGCACCAGGTGCTGCAGCGGCACGCCGAACGCATCGCCACTAGGGAAACGCTTCAGCAGCGCGTGGACGCCATGCGCCAGAGCTACCGCGCGCGCCCGCTGCGGCTGGGCGACCACACCGGTGTGACGCCGGGCGGGGTGGCGCTGCCGGCGGGGTATCGGGCGCCGGAGCGCGTGGGCCTGCTGGACGCGCGCCCGGTGGACTGAGCCGGTGGGGGAACTCCGAGGGAGATCTGGTGACTGAGGCCCTCCCCTCTGGAGCCACCATGAACCGCACGACACCCGTATCCCAAACCCTATCCCTCGCCTTGCCCCGCACCGGGTTCAACGACCTGCATGCGGACGCCCAGTCGCAGGTCATCGAGCACGCGGCGGCGGATCCCTCCAGAGCCACCACCGTCGAAGACGCCTGGACCATCGCGCGCTTCAATGCCGGCCTTTGCACCGTCAGCAAGCAGTTTCAGGAACGCATCCAACCCTACGTTCACCTGTCCTGCTTCTACACGCTTGCACTCATCGGCTGCAAAGAGCCGACTTCCAAAAGACGCTTCCCGGTGAAGATGGATCTGATCAAAACAGCCCCCCGGATCCTGTTTCAGCGCCTGGAGAAGATGCCGGACCGCAAATGGCCATTGACACCCGTGCAACGGCTTCAGGTGTGGGTGGATGCACACATGGGCCTTGCTACGCCAGAAGATTTCGAAACTTGTCTCGGCCCATTGATGGGCCTTGTGAAAGCCGCGACCGCAGCGCCCAAGGCGCAATTGCCGTATCGCACCATCCCGACCCTGATGGCGATGTTTCTATGTCGGTCCTTGACGAACCCGCAGGAGGGCAACACCTGGCACTTGAGCGCGGTGCATCGGCTCATGGACGCATTGCGCGAGGTCCATGATGAAAACATCGCCGTTCCGGCACTGCTCCAGTTCGTGGTGATCGCCATGGTCTACGAACACATGGGCCGTCCGTTCATCAGGTTTCACGTTGGAAACAGCCAAGTGACGCTCACCACCCAAATGGTCCTCGATGCCTTGCGGAAGCATCTCGACTATCACAACGACAGCGATGTCGGCCTGCGCGCCGTGGCCGCGGTGCTCGCGGCCACACCCCAGGCCCCAGCGGACGCGAACACCATCAACATTGCCCTGAACTGCCTGGAAACGCTCGACCATCCTCTGATCGGTGTCTGGGCCGCGACGCTGAACAAGCTGGAGGGTCTCGAACTGCCGCACGAGTCCCGGCAACGCCTTGATCGATGCGTTCAAAAGGCCGAGCAGAACGGCTGCGCACGGGGCTCTGCACCGCCTGGCGAGCTGTTGATCAAGTGGGTCTGGGCGAACTCGCCCAGTTGAACCGGGATACTAGGCCATCACCACCGCGATGAACGCCAGCATGAACATCTGCAGCACGGCCATCAGCGGCAGCACGAGCGGCATGATGGGCGTCACCTCGTCGAGGATGTCCTGCGCGAACTCGTCGGTGTATTCCTTGAGCTCGGGATCGGAATAGTCCTTGGGGTGCTCGGCCAGGGCCTGGTCGGGCGGTGGGTACTTGTGCGTCATGGCAGGGCCCTCACGACAGTTGATGGGCATTGCGCGCGGCAAGCGGCGTTCCTGCACGAACGTCCAGGGCCCGCGCGCCGCGCAGACCGAGACATGACCATGTTGCGCCCCATTCCAGGGGCATGGCGGAGAAACCCCGCCAGCGGCGCGGTCGGGTGTGGCTGGCTTCAGATCGCCACGAGTTGCCGCACGCCCTTCTCCTGCATCTCGCTGCCCGGCCCGCTGGCGATGACCTCGCCGCGCTCCATCACCAGGTAGCGGTCGGCCAAGGCTTCGGCAAAGTCGTAGTACTGCTCCACCAG
>QFCS01001270.1_pt1 | contig 14163 bp, 12 predicted proteins | sample 3576561 | NCBI WGS metagenome assembly QFCS01 | reverse complement strand
GGGCGAGACCGCCTGGGGGCGTTCGCCCGGAGGCCGGGTGTCCGCGATCGAGCCCGTGGTGCGCGCCCACGACGGCGTGTGGATGGGCTGGCCGGGCGGCACCGAGCAGCGGCTGCGCCCCTTCAAGGACGACGGCCTCTCGCTGGTGCCGATGGCGATGAGCGCCGAGGAGGTCGAGGAGCACTACGAGGGCTTCTCCAACGGCACCCTGTGGCCGCTCTACCACGACGTCGTCGCCAAGCCGGAGTTCCACCGCGAGTGGTGGGACAGCTACGTCAAGGTCAACCAGCGCTTCGCCGAGAAGGCCGCGGACCTGGCCGCGGAGGGCGCGACGGTGTGGGTGCACGACTACCAGATGCAGCTGGTGCCGAAGATGCTGCGCGAGCTGCGCCCCGACCTGCGCATCGGCTTCTACCTGCACATCCCGTTCCCCCCGGCCGAGCTGTTCCAGCAGCTGCCGTGGCGTCGCCAGATCCTCGAGGGGCTGCTGGGTGCCGACCTGGTGGGCTTCCAGCTGCCCGGAGCCGCGCAGAACTTCATCCGGCTGGTGCGCCAGCGGGTCGGGCACAAGACGCACCGCGACCTCGTCTACCTGCCCGACGGCCGCACCGTGCGCGCCGCCGCCTTCCCCATCTCCATCGACGCCGCCGGATTCGACGACCTCGCCCGCTCCGAGGCCGTCGTGGAGCGTGCCGCGGCCATCCGCGAGGCGCTGGGCAACCCGACCAAGATCTTTCTCGGCATCGACCGGCTCGACTACACCAAGGGCATCTACGCACGCCTGCGCGCCTTCGGCGAGCTCATCAGCGACGGCGCGCTCACCGTCGACGACGCCGTGTTCGTCCAGGTCGCCGTCCCCTCCCGCGAGCGCGTCGAGCACTACCGCAACCTGCGCGACGACATCGAGCGCCTCGTCGGCCGCCTCAACGGCGACCTGGGGCGCATCGGCACGCCGGCGATCTCCTACCTGCACACCTCCTACCCGCGCGAGGAGATGGCGGCGCTCTACCGCGCCGCCGACGTCATGGTCGTCACCCCCTACCGCGACGGCATGAACCTCGTCGCCAAGGAGTACGTCGCCTGCCGGGTCGAGGAGGACGGCGCGCTCGTCCTCTCGGAGTTCGCGGGCGCCGCCGACGAGCTGCGCCAGGCCTGGCTGGTCAACCCCTACGACATGAACGGGATGAAGGCCGCGCTGCTCGACGCCTACCGGGCCGAGCCGAAGGACCTGACCAAGCGGATGCGGGCGATGCGCAAGCAGATCGCGCAGCACGACGTACGGGCGTGGGCGGACAGCTTCATGACCGAGCTGGAGACCGACGACCACGCCCATTCCAAGACGGTGCTCCCGGCGAACAAGTCCTGAGCGCCCGCCCGTTTGGCGGTACGTTGCGGACATGGAACTGGTTCCGCTCCGATCGGTGCCGGGCGCCGGTCTGCTCCCGGGCCCCGACCAGGTGGTCGCCGCCGCGAGCAATGTCGCCCACAAGGTGCTCTACGGAGGCCTGGCGGACCTGCGCCCGATGCCCCGCACCCTCATCGACGAGGGCACCCGGCGCGAGGTCTACCACTACCGGCCCTCCGGTCACGTCCAGGAGCAGGGCGACCCGGTCCTGCTCGTGACGCCGCTGGCCGCGCCGGCCAGCTGCTACGACCTGCGGCGTGGCTGCTCCCTGGTCGAGCACTTCGTCACCGAGGGCCGCCCCACCTATCTCGTCGAGTACGGCGAGGTGTCCTTCCGCGACCGCAACCTCGGCATGGAGCACTGGATCGACGAGGTCGTGCCCGAGGCGATCCGCGAGGTGTCGCGTCATGCCGGCGACCGGCCCGTGCACGTCATCGGCTGGTCCCTCGGCGGGATCTTCTCCCTGCTGTCCCTGGCCGACGAGCGCTCCGGATCCCTCCCCGTCGCCTCCCTGACCGTCGTCGGCTCGCCGATCGACGTCTCGCTGGTGCCGCTGCTCGCGCCCTTCCGGCCGCTGCTGAACCTGTTCAACGGCCCCGGCCCCATCACGAAGGGCTACCAGCTGCTCGGCGGGGCGCCGAAGCCGCTGGTGAAGTGGGCCTTCCAGCTCAGCGCCTTCCAGAAGCTCGTCACCAAGCCGATCGCGCTCGCGACGCACGTGGACGACCGGGAGTTCCTCGCGCAGGTCGAGGCGGTCGACCACTTCACCGCCAACATGATCGCCTATCCGGGCCGCACCTTCGGCCAGCTCTACCACCGCTTCGCGAAGGGCAACCAGCTCGCCAGCGGCGTCTTCGAGCTCGACGACCGGACCATCGACCTGGCCGCCATCGACGTGCCCGTCCTCGTCTTCGGCGGTGCCACCGACGGGATCGCTCCCGTGCCGGCCGTCCGCGCCGTCGTACCGCTGCTGAGCGGGTCGCCGGAGGTGCGCTTCGAGGTGGTCCCCGGAGGCCATCTCGGCATGCTGACCGGCCGCGCCGCACGGCGTACGACGTGGCTGGCGATGGACGAGTGGATCACCGCATGGTCCACCGAGGCCGGCTCCGAGCCGGAGCCTGCCGCCCCGCCGGAGGAGCCGATCGGCACCAGCCGCACCCGACGTCACTCCTCGGCCGCCTCGCGCGCCCTGAAGAAGTGAGCACTTCGGTGATCGAGTCCGACCTCGACGACGCCGCCAAGGACACCGGTGCCGTCTGGAGCCGCAGCGCCGCCCAGCAGATCAACCACGGGGCGCGGATCGGCCGCTACGCGCGACTCTGGGCGCTGGTCGCCGACGCTTGTAGGCTCGCCGACCGTGCGACGGTCTACGACGACAGCTCAGCCCGCGCCCCCTTCCGCGTCGTGGCCACCTACGACGGAGGCCGGCTCGTCGGCGAGGCCGGCTGGCCGCGCTGGACACCGGCCGCGCTGCGGACGTAGCGCCGGGTGAGCCTCAGCCGCCGCGTCCGCATCGGGTACGGCGCCGGGTCGGTCGCGACCGGCGCCTTCGGGACCGTGCCGGGACTGATGCTCCTGCCCTACCTGACCGACACCCTCGCCGTACCGGCGCTGCTCGCCGGCGCCATCGTGTTCCTGCCGAAGGCATGGGACGTGTTCCTCAACCCGGTGGCGGGCCGGATCAGCGACCGCTCCGTGGACCCGCGCGGCCCGCGCCGCCCATGGCTGCTGCGCTCCGGCGTCGCGCTCGCCGTCTGCTTCGCGCTGATCTTCGCCGGCCCCGACCTCGGCTCGCGCGCCTTCGACGCCGTCTGGGTGCTGGTGTGCTTCCTGGCCTGCGCCACGGCGTACGCCTTCTTCCAGGTGCCCTACGTCGCCATGCCCGCGGAGATGACCGACTCCTACGCCGAACGCACCCGGCTGATGACCTGGCGGGTGGCGATCCTCGCCTTCACCATCATGCTCGCCGGCGCGAGCGCTCCCGCGATCCGCGACGCCGTCGGTGGCCGCGACGGCTACCGGGTGATGGGCGTCGCGATGGCGGTGCTGATCCTCCTCGGCGCACTGCTGGCCTACCGCGGCACCCGCACGGCGCGGGTCGGGGACGTCGAGCCGGGCCCCGGCACCCTGCGCGACCAGCTGCGCGTCGTGGCCGGAGCCCGCGACTTCCGGCTGCTGCTGACCACCTTCGTCCTGCAGGCCCTGGCCACCGGCTGCATGCTCGCCGGCGTCGACTACCTGGCCGGCGACGTGCTGGAGCGCGACGGCGCCGCCACGATCCTGTTCGTCTGCTTCGTCGGCCCCGCGCTGCTCCTGACCCCCGCCTGGGCGGCAGTGGGACGCCGGGTCGGCAAGAAGCGCGGCTACGTCGCGTCCTCGCTCGTCCTCGCCGCCGGGGCCACGCTCGCACTCGTCGCCGGCAGCGCCCCCGCGGCCGTCGTGTTCGCCGCCGTCGCCCTCGTCGGCGTCGGGTACGCCGGCGTGCAGGTGTTCCCGCTGGCGATGCTGCCCGACGCGGCGGCGGTCGACGCGCGTCGTACGGGATCGTCGCGGGTGGGCGTCTACACCGGCGTCTGGACGGCCGGCGAGACCCTGGGCCTGGCGCTCGGGCCGGGCCTGTTCGCCGTGGTGCTGGCGATCGGCGGCTACCGCTCGAGCTCGACCGGCGACGTCGTCCAGCCCGACGCGGCCGTCACCGCGATCACGCTGGGCTTCTCGGTGCTCCCGGCCCTGCTCGTGCTGCTCAGCCTGTGGTGGCTGCGCGGCTACGCCCTCGACGAGGAAGAGGTGGACGCATGAGCCCCGACGAGATCCGCGATCGCCTGGTCGCCCTGCAGGCCGACGACCTGCCGGTCCACGGCGGCCGCACCCTCGCCTACGTGTACGACGCCGGGCTGGCCGAGGTCGACGCGCTGGCCCGCGAGGCGGTGGCCGCCTTCGCGGGCAGCAACGGCCTCGACCCGACGGCGTTCCCGAGCCTGCTGACGATGGAGAACGACCTCGTGGCGTTCGCCCGCGACCTCGTCGACGGGCCCGCCACCATGGTCGGCACGGTCACCTCCGGCGGCACCGAGTCCTGCCTGCTGGCCGTGCAGGGCGCACGCGACGCGCGCCCCGACGTGAGCGACCCGAGCATGGTCGTCCCGGACACCGCGCACGCCGCCTTCCTGAAGGCCGCCCACTACTTCGGGGTGCGCGCGGTCGTCGTACCGACGGGGCCGGACCACCGGGCGGATCCGGTGGCGACGGCGGCCGCGATCGACGCGACCACGGTGCTGGTGGTGGCCAGCGCGCCGTCGTACGCCCACGGCGTGGTGGATCCGGTCCCGCAGATCGCGGCGGCCGCCGCGGCCCGCGGGGTGCGCTGTCACGTCGACGCCTGCATCGGCGGGTGGGTGCTGCCCTACGCCGCCCGCCTGGGCCGCGCGGTGACACCGTGGACGTTCGCCGTCGAGGGCGTCACGTCGATCTCGACGGACCTGCACAAGTACGCCTACGCCCCGAAGGGCGCCTCGCTGCTGCTGCACCGCACGCCCGCGTTGCGCCGTCCGCAGTACTTCGCGCACGCCGGCTGGCCGGGCTACACGATGCTCAACGCGACCCTGCAGTCGACGCGCTCGGGCGGACCGGTGGCGGGCGCCTGGGCGACGGTCCGCGCGATCGGCCACGATGGGTACGCCGACCTGACGCGGCGCGCCCTGGACACGACGGACCGCATCGCCGCGGGCATCGCCGCGCAGGACGGGCTCACGCTCGTCGCGGCGCCGGACTCGACGCTGGTCGCGGCCGTCGCCGACGGACCCCTCGACGTGTTCACCGTCTGCGACGAGATGGCGGTGCGCGGCTGGTTCGTCCAGCCCCAGCTGTCCTTCGGGGCGCAGCCGCCGTCGCTGCACGTCGCGATCAGCGCCGCCACCGACCCCGACGCCTTCCTCGACGCGCTGGCCGCGGCGGTGGCCGATGCCCGGACCGCCGGTCCGGTGGAGGTCGACCCGGGCGTCGCGGACCTGCTGCGCACCCTGGACCCGGCGACGCTCGACGACGACGGTTTCGACCTGCTGCTGGCGGCGGGGGGCCTGGCCGGCGAGGGCGGATCGGCCGGGGAGGGCGGGGTGGCGCTGCCGGAGCGGATGGCGCCGGTCAACGCGCTGCTGGACGTGGCGCCGCCGGCGCTGCGCGAGGCGGTGCTGGTGGCCTTCCTGGACCGGCTGGCCCGGCCGACGCCTTCGCCCCACGCCCGGGACGAGGTCCCGATCGCCGGCCCGGCGTAGTCCCAACGGACTACCGGACCTCGGCCGCTATCCCGATACCCCGGCCGGGACCGGGGCCCTAGATTTCTCACTACCGACGCGGACCTCGAAGCCGCTGGAGGGAGCCCCACCGGGTCCGGTGCACCGCGAGGTCGCACCGCCGGAGGACCAGCAGGCTCGAGATCCGCGTCGGAGCAGTCGCGACGCCCGTGGCGCCGTCCCTCGGAGGGAGAGGGACGGAGCCGGGCCGAGCGGCCGCAGGGAGCAGCAACCACGGCCGGGACGCCGGTGGATCCGGGGGGATCGCGTCGCCGCAGTAGATTCCCGGCCGTGGATGCACTCACCGGACTCGTGGACAAGGGCCTGATGGCTCCCGACTGGGCCGAGGCCCTCGCCCCCGTCGAGGAGCGGATCGCGGCGCTCGGCTCCTTCCTGCGCGCCGAGGTGGCCGCGGGCCGCTCCTACCAGCCGTCGGGAGAGAACGTCTTCCGCGCCTTCCGTGCCCCGCTGGCCGACGTGCGGGTGCTCGTGGTGGGTCAGGACCCCTATCCCAACCCGGCGCACCCGATCGGCCTGTCGTTCGCCGTGGAGCGTCACGTGCGGCCGCTGCCCCCCAGCCTGCGCAACATCTACGCCGAGCTGGCCGACGACGTCGGCGTCACGCCCCCCGAGCACGGCGACCTCACGGCGTGGACCGAGCAGGGGGTGATGCTGCTCAACCGGGTGCTGACCGTGCGGCCCGGCGTCTCGGACTCGCACAAGGACCAGGGCTGGGAGCACGTGACCGCCTGCGCGATCCAGGCCCTGGTGGCCCGCGCCGAGGCCGGCAGGCCGATCGCCGCGATCCTGTGGGGCAACGCGGCCCGCTCCCTGAGGAAGCACCTGGGGCCGATCCCGGCGGTCGAGTCGCCGCACCCCTCGCCGCTCTCGGCGCACCGCGGCTTCTTCGGCTCGCGACCCTTCAGCCGCGTCAACGCCCTGCCCGTCGAGCGGCGCGCGGACCCCGTGGACTGGTCGCTGCCCGCCTGAGCGGCCGCCGCGGGCGATCCCCGCGCCCTTGCCCGGGGGCACCGTCGGGAATATAGTTTAACTCTCAACTATTGGAGTGGACATGACCGACACCAGCACGCGCATGCCGGCCCTCTACATCGGGCACGGCGCTCCCCCGCTCCTCGACGACCCGCTCTGGTCCGGCGAGCTCGCCGCCTGGGCCGGCCGACTCCCCCGCCCGAAGGCGATCCTCATCGTCAGCGCCCACTGGGAGTCCGCTCCCCTCGCGTTGACCGCGAGCGGCGCGCCCCTCGTCTACGACTTCGGCGGATTCGCGCCGAAGTACTACCAGATGACCTACGAGACCCCCGACGCCACGGCGCTCGCCGCCCGGGTCGCCGCGATGATGCCGCGCACCGAGCCGGTCCACCAGCACGCCTCCCGCGGCCTCGACCACGGGGCCTGGGTGCCGCTGAAGATCATGTACCCGCACGCCGACATCCCCGTCCTGCAGATGTCGCTGCCCACCCACGACCCGGGCCGCCTCATGGAGATCGGCCGCCGACTGCGGCCGCTGCGCGACGAGGGAGTGCTGATCGTCGGCTCCGGCTTCCTCACCCACGGACTGCCGTTCCTCACCTCCTGGCAGATCGACGCCGCCGCCCCCGGCTGGTCCTCCGAGTTCGACGCGTGGGCCGGGGAGGCACTCGCGCGCGGCGACGTCGACGAGCTCGCGTCGTACCGGGACAAGGCGCCGGGCATGCCCTTCGCCCACCCCACCGTCGAGCACTACACGCCGCTGTTCGTCACCCTCGGCGCGGCGAGCGACCCCACCGAGCCGGGCGACCAGGTGGTCGACGGGTTCTGGATGGGCCTGTCGAAGCGGAGCCTGCAGGTCGCCTGACCCGCCGGCTACCGCGAGCGCGCCAGGCGCCCGCGCAGCCGGGCGACCTCCGCCTCCAACGCGAGCACCTTCGCGATCCCCGCCAGGTTCAGCCCCTCGGCCAGCAGGTCGCGGATCCGGTGCAGGGTCTCGATGTCCGCGCGGCTGTAGAGCCGCGTGCCGCCCTCGCTGCGCGACGGCGCGAGCAGCCCGCGACGCTCGTACACGCGCAGGTTCTGCACCTGCAGCGACGTCATCTGCGCCGCGACCGAGATCGCGAACACTCCGCGAGCCCTCTCCTCTTGATTCACGGGAACAGATTACCTATAACAGTCATGACAGGTACAGGCCGCCGGCCGACGCCGGCGCACTCACGAAGGAGGAAGTCCATGTTGCTGCGATCCACCGACCCGTTCCGCGACTTCGACCGGCTCACCAGCCAGCTCCTGGGCGCCGGAGCGGGCACCACCAACCGACCCGCCGCGATGGCGATGGACGCCTGGCGCGAGGGTGACCGCTTCGTCCTCGAGTTCGACCTGCCCGGCGTCAGCGCCGAGAGCATCGACATCGACGTCGAGCGCAACGTCCTCACCGTCCGCGCCGAGCGCGTCGCCGGCAACGGCGACTGGCAGCGGCTGGCCTCCGAGCGCACCCACGGCCAGTTCTCCCGCCAGCTCGTCCTCGGCGACAACCTCGACCTCGAGCACATCGAGGCCGCCTACGACAACGGCGTCCTCCGCCTCGTCGTACCGGTCGCGGAGCGCGCCAAGCCGCGCAGGATCCAGGTCGCGGGCACCCGCCCGGCCGCGAGCCCCGAGGCCATCGAGGCCTGAGCGCCGCGGACGACAGCGCGAGGGCCGGCGTGGAGCTCCACGCCGGCCCTCGCCGCGTCCACCGGCCCGTCGAGGCCGGTCAGCGCACCCGCAGCTTGCGCATCAGCTTCAGCGAGCTCAGCATCTGCTTGACGTAGGCGTCGTAGCCCTGGCCCGGGCGCGGCCCCATGACCTGCTTCTTCAACGTCGCGACGTTCTTGGCGTCGGTGTACTTCAGCAGGCCCTGGTCGCCGTGGCGGGCGCCGACGCCGGACTTCTTCACCCCGCCCGACGGCGATCCCTTAGAGGCGTACGCCGTGGCCAGCGCGTCGTTGATGTTCACGTTGCCGGACTCGATGCGGGCCGCCACCTCCTCGGCGCGGGTCAGGTCCGCGCCCCAGACCGAGGCGTTGAGGCCGTAGTCGGTGTCGTTGGCGAGCTTGATCGCCTCGTCCACGCTGCGGTACGGGTAGAGGCCGACGACCGGGCCGAAGGTCTCCGTCGAGCCCGCCAGCATGTCCTTCGTGACGCCCTCCAGCACGGTCGGCTCGAAGAACGCCGGGCCGATGTCCGGGCGCGCGCGACCTCCGGTCAGCACCGTCGCCCCCTTCGCGACGGCGTCCTCGACGTGCGAGGCCACCCGGTCACGGTGGTCGGGGCTGACCAGCGAGCCGATCTCCGGGCCGAAGTCGTACGCCGCCCCGATCACCAGACTCGCGGCCCGCTCCACGAAGGCGGACTTCAGCTCGTCGTACCGGCTCTCGGGGAGGTAGATCCGCTCGATGTGCATGCAGATCTGGCCGGTGTTGCCGAAGACGCCGAACACGGCGCCGTCGACCCACTCCGCGACCCCGGTCTCGTCGAGGTCGTCCAGGACGATCATCGGGTTCTTGCCGCCGAGCTCGAGGCAGCAGCCGATGAGGTTGCGTCCCGCCCGCTCGCCGATCACCCGGCCGGTGGCGGTGGAGCCGGTGAACATCACGTAGTCGGCGTTGTCGATCAGCGTCGGGCCGATGTCGGGCCCCTCACCGCAGACGACCTGGAACAGGCCCTTCGGCAGGCCCGCCTCCTCCAGCAGCGAGATCCCCCACAACGGCGACAGGGCGGTCTTGTTGTCCGGCTTCACGACGACCGCGTTGCCCGCGATCAGCGCGGGGATCGCGTCGGAGAGGCCCGTGGCGAACGGGAAGTTCCACGGCGCGATGATGCCGACGACCCCCTTGGGCACACGGACCTCGGTCGAGCCGGAGACCACCGGCACGGGCCCGCCGTGGCGCTTCGGCGCCAGCAGCCTCTTGGCGCGCTTGAGGTAGTACGACATCACCATCGGCGGATCGCAGGTCTCCTCGATCGCCATCCGCCGGTTCTTGCCGCTCTCGACCTGGATCAGGTCGGCGGTGACGTGGGCGCTGTCGACCAGGAGGGTATGGGCGCGGGCGAACACCTCGAGCCGGCGCTCGACCGGCCACTCGGCCCACAGGCGCTGCGCCGCGCGGGCCTCCTCGAACGCCGCCTCGATGTCCTCGGGCGTCGACTGCGGCAGCTCGACCAGCACCTCGCCGGTGTAGACCTCGGTGAGCTCCCAGGTGGCGCCCGTGCGGCCGGGGACGCGGGCGACCAGTCGCCCCAGCAGCTCGTCGGTGACCGACGCCGGCCGGGTGGGCCGGCTCACCAGTCGGCCCCGCCCAGGATGATCTCGGCCGCCTTCTCGCCGATCATGTAGCACGGCGCGTTGGTGTTGCCGCCGGTGATGCTCGGCATGATCGAGGCGTCGGCGACCCGCAGGCCCTCGATGCCACGCACCCGGAGGTCCGGCCCGACCACGGCGCGCTCGTCAACGCCCATGCGGCAGGTGCCGACACCGTGGTAGACGGAGGTCGAGCGCTCCTTGAGCGCGACCCGCAGGTCCTTGCCGTTCGGGATCGACGGGCCCGGGTGGATCTCGGCCTTCACACCCCCGCCGAAGGCGGCGGAGCCCATGATCTCGCGGATCATCTCGGTGCCCTGCGCGAGCACCTCGACGTCGTCGGGGTGGCTGAAGAAGCCGTAGTCGATGAGCGGCGCGGCGTTCGGGTCGGCGGACGCGAGGCGGATCGTGCCGCGGCTCTTGGGGTAGATCAGCGTCGAGAAGACCGTCAGGCCCGGACGCGGGTCGGGCATGTGCCGGATCGGCTCGTCCTGGTTGGGGCTCGGGTAGGTCCACGGCAGCGCGTGCAGCTGGATGTCGGGGATGTCGGTGGCCAGGCCGGAGCGGATGAAGCCGACCGACTCGAACACCGAGTTGTCCAGGAACGACCGGCGGCCCGCGAGGTTGCGGGCGGTGCCCTTGGCGAAGGTCCAGGGGTTCCCGCGGTACTGCACGCTCGGGACGTGGAAGGACATCGGGTGGAAGAGGTGGTCGTGCAGGTTCTCGCCGACCGGCAGGTCCGCCACCACGTCGATGCCGAGCGAGGCGAGGTGGTCGGCGGGGCCGATGCCGGAGAGCATGAGCAGCTGCGGGCTGTTGACGAAGCCCGCGGACAGGATGACCTCCTTGCCCGCCTTGATGAACCGGTGCGCCCCGCCCTTCTTGCCCTGGTCGACGACCTCGACCCCGGTCGCGCGGCCGTCGGCGACGACCACCTTGGTCACGAGCACCTCGGTCTGGAACTCCAGCGTGCGCGGCGCCAGGTGGTGCACGTAGCCGCGCGTGGAGGAGTAGCGCAGGCCGTCCGCAGCGTTCTGCTGCATCCGGGAGATGCCCTCCTGCTCGGCCCCGTTGTAGTCGTCGTTGACCTTGACGCCGAGGGTGTCGGAGGTGGCCTGGATGAACTGCAGGGTGGCTTCCTGCGGGGACTTGTTGCGGGTGATCTTGATCGGCCCGCCGGCGCCGCGGTAGGCATCCTCGCCGTCCTCGAAGTCCTCGTAGCGCTTGAACGCCGCGTTGACCTCGTCGGCGCTCCAGCCGGTGTTGCCCTCGGCCGCCCACGAGTCGTAGTTGGCGCGGTTGCCGCGCACGTAGACCATGCCGTTGACCGACGACGACCCGCCGCCGACCTTGCCGCGCGGTGCCGGCATCCGGCGTCCGTCGAGGCCGGCCTGCGGGACCGAGCGGTAGCCCCAGTCGAACATCCTCTCGAGCTTCGGCTCGGAGTGCATCGGCCCGATCATCCCGGGCACCTTGGACATGTAGCCGTGCAGGCCCTTGTCGTCGGAGGGCCCCGCCTCCAGCAGGATCACGCTGGCGCCCGACTGGGCCAGGCGACCGGCGACGATCGCCCCGGAGCTGCCCGAACCCACGACCACGTAGTCGGCCTCGTTGCTGTACGGCGCACGCTTCGCCATGGCGGTTCCATCCTCTTCGATCGAGTGACCGGGGTCATACGGGGGCCCGGCGAGGTCACTGTAACGCGTTCTAGTTTCTTCACGAAAGGGTTTCGTGTTGTCCGCTTCCGCGAGCGCGTGAGGAACAATCGGACGGGTGCGCATCCTGTCGATCCAGTCCTCGGTCGCCTACGGCCACGTCGGCAACTCCGCGGCGGTCTTCCCGCTCCAGCGACTCGGCCACGAGGTGTGGCCGGTGTTCACCGTCCACTTCTCCAACCACACCGGGTACGGCGCCTGGCGCGGGCCGCTGCTCGACCCCGCCGACGTGCGCGAGGTCATCACCGGGATCGAGGAGCGCGGCGTGCTCCCCACCTGCGACGCCGTCCTGTCCGGCTACCAGGGCTCGCCGGAGGTGGCCGAGGTGATCGTCGACGCGGTGCAGCGGGTCAAGAGCGCGAACCCCGCCGCGACGTACACGTGCGACCCGGTGATGGGCAACGCCACGTCGGGCTGCTTCGTGAACCCCGCCATCCCGCCGATCATCCGCGAGAAGGTCGTGCCGGTCGCCGACATCATCACGCCCAACCAGTTCGAGCTCGGCTTCCTCACCGGCAACGACGCCCTCGGCGAGCCGTCCCCGGTCGCCGCGATCCTCGACGCCGCCGACGAGGCACGCGCGATGGGCCCCTCCACCGTGCTCGTGACCTCCGTGAACCGCCAGGACACCCCCGACGACGTCATCGAGATGTTCGCCGTGACCGGCGAGGGCGCCTGGGCCGTGCGCACCCCGCGCCTGCCGATGAAGGCCAACGGGTCGGGCGACATCACCGCCGCGCTGTTCACCGCGCACCTGCACGCCACCGGCGACCCCGGCCTCGCGCTGGGCCGCACCACCGCGTCGGTCTTCGACGTCCTGCAGGCCACCCTCGACTCCGGCGAGCGGGAGCTGCGGCTGATCGCCGCCCAGGACGCCATCGCCACCCCCGACGAGCGGTTCGAGGTCACCCGCCTGCGCTGACCGCGGGCCTGACTAGGATTGCCGCGCGCCGGTGTAGCTCAGTTGGTAGAGCGCCTCTCTTGTAAAGAGGATGTCGCAGGTTCGAATCCTGTCACCGGCTCCCCTCCGCACCTGGCGGAACGGTCGTCGATCGCCCCGGTGACCGACCGATCCGCCAGGTACGACGCCACGCCCCTCAGCCGGGCGGCGGCGACCCGACCCGCGGCCGGCGCCGGGTGACGAGGACGCCGACGATGCACAGCGCCCCGCCGACGAACGCCAACGGCGGGGGCACCTCGTCCAGCAGCGCCCACGCCATCAGCGCGGCGATCGCCGGGACGAGGAAGGTCGTCAGCGCCTGCTTGCCCGCGTCGGTGTGGCGCAGCGCGAAGGCCCAGGTCGTGAACGCGATCGCGGTCGGGAACACCCCCAGGTAGGCGATCAGCAGCAGCGTCTCGGCGCTGCCGGTGCGGACCACCTCGCCCAGGTCGGCCGCCCAGGGCAGGCACACCACCGCTCCGATCCAGCACGCGTAGCAGGTCACCTCCACGCCCGAGCGCCGGCGCAGCAGCACCTTCTGGCACACCACCCCGATCGCGTACGTCGCGGCGGCGAGCAGCGCGAGCAGGACCCCGTCGAGGTCGGAGCCTCCGTCGCCGCGCATCGCGCTGCCGATCACGACGACGCCGCCGAAGGCGATCACCATGCCCAGCAGCAGCCAGCCCGTGAGCCGCTCGCCGAGGAACAGGCCCGCCAGCAGGGCGATCAGGATCGGCCCGACCTGGACCACCATCGCGGCGGTGGCGGCGTCGATGCGGCGCTCGCTGTCGTTGAGGGCGATGTTGTAGATGCCGAACCACGCGACCCCGCAGACCACGAGCAGGATCAGGTCGTTGCGGTCGAACCGGGTCCGCCGGGCGCGAGCGAGCAGCACGCTGAGGACGACGGCGGCGATCAGCAGGCGGCCCAACGACAGGGCGCCGGGCGTGACGTCCTCACCGAGGTGCCGGATCACCACGAAGGCCGAGGCCCACAGGACGAGGGTGACGCCGAGCGCGGCGACCGGCTGCCAGGCCGCTGGCGAGGGGGTCGAGGTCACCCGGCTGAATCTAGGCCGCGGCACCGACGGTCGTCATCCGGATTCGCGCCCGGCCACTCCCCGGCCACTCCCCGGCCACTCCGCGGAGAGGAACGAGAGCGCGGCGGTCCCGACGGACCGCCGCGCTCCCGGGTTCGACCTGCGCTCAGTTGACGAGCTCGACCTCGAGCTGCTGGCTCGTGCGGACGACACCGAGGAGGTCCGCCTGCACCCAGACGGTGACGGCGTCGCCGGCCTCGACCTCGACCAGGAACGAGTGGTCGAGCCGCTCGTTGGTGAGCACCGAGTTGCTCACGGTGCGCGCCATCCGGCTGCCGGGCACGCCCTGGCTCGCCGGCGAGGTGCCCAGCGTGGCGACGGTGGTCAGCTTGACGAGGGCCAGGGTCGGCTGCACCCCGGCGACGTGCCGGACCCGGTAGGT
>QFCS01005319.1_pt1 | contig 14167 bp, 16 predicted proteins | sample 3576561 | NCBI WGS metagenome assembly QFCS01 | reverse complement strand
GACCGCCGTTCCACGCTGATGGCGGACACTTCGGCTACGATTTGAGCGTCACTCAGGACACCTGTGCAACGTGTCCGCCATCGCCTGGAACGCTGTCCGCGATGGAAATGGAATCACTGTCCGCCATCAGTGGAATGCGCAGCGAGAGGCAGCAGGTGCGCCATCGAGGCGAGCCTGAACGACCTCCAGCACCTCTTCATGCTCCCATCGGCTGATGCGCCGATACGGCGCTGGCGTGCATTGTTCTTTGAGATGGCAACCAGGACAGGCCGACGACCAGTACTTGTGGAGCGTCTTACCGTCCTCGACCGCAGTGAATCGGCGGATGGCCGACTGCCCAGCAGGGCATCGGTACTCGTCGCGCTCGCTGTCGTAGATGAAGTCTCGCTTGTCGAAGCGGCCTTCGAACTTGCCGCCCGAGGTCAACGCCTTGGGCACCATGGTCGCGATGCCTGCGCGTTCGCATTCAAGAATCTGGTATCCCTCGAAGTAGCCGCGGTCGGCCAGAACAATCAAGCTCGGGTGTTCTGTTGCTTCCTTGGCCGCCTTTGCCATTGCGGCCAGTTGCCCTCGATCCGTCACGGCGTTGGTCACCTCGTGCGCAACGATCAGATGGTGCTTGGCATCCACCGCAGTCTGGACGTTGTATCCCACCACCGCAGAGCCCAGGCGACTCGTCGCCATGGAGCGTGCGTCCGGATCGGTGAACGAGACCTGACGCTCCTGCGAGGACTGCAGATGCGCTTCGATCTCGCCAAGGCCTCGCATCTGCGACCTGATCTTGGTGATCTTCTCCTTCAGGCGCGCTACCCGATCTGGAAGGACGATCGTGGGATCACGATCGGCACGATCAAGCTCGCTCAAGTACCGGTTGATGCTGTGCTCCAGTTGCTGCATCCGTACCTGAACCTTGTGGCTCGTGAAGTTCTTGTCTCGGTTATTGACCGCCTTGAACTTGCTGCCGTCGATGGCAACGATGCCGTCGGTCAGCAGTTTGAGCCGCCGACAGAGCAGAACGAACTCACGGCACACCCTGCGGATGGCATCTCCGTGGTCCTTGCGGAAGTCGGCGATGGTCTTGAAGTCCGGGGTCAGTCGGCCAGTGAGCCACATCAGCTCGACGTTGCGCTGGGCTTCTCGCTCCATACGCCTGCTCGACTGGACCTGGTTGAGATAGCCGTAGATGTAGAGCTTCAGGAGCACCGCCGGGTGGTACGACGGTCGACCGGTAGCCGCAGGCTTCGCACCCTCGAAGCCGAGCTGGTGCAAGTTGAGCTCATCGACGAAGACATCGACGACCCGCACCGGGTTGTCCTCCGCGATGTAGTCGTCCAGGCACTCAGGCAGCAGCGTGATCTGGCTACGTGCTTCGCCCTCGATGAATCGCTTCATGTGGCTCACCCAAAGTCGCGTTGCCGAACAGTACGCGATCACGGCGGTCGTTCAAAGCGTTTTCACACAGCCTCAGTCTTGAGCCGACGGCAATGCCCAGGCTTCGGCTTCGCAGCGGGTGCGGTCCTTTGATCCTCTGAACTCACTGCCTGAATCCGGTCACTCAAGGTTCCTGTCCAACCTCTAGACGCAAGGATGCAGAACTCGACTGTCACCCTTCCACGACACCAGCTCGACGTGCAAAGCTGCCCTGCCTACTATGACAGCAAGGAAGGGGCGCTTGTCCTTCCGATCTGAGGCCAACCTCCTCCACTCTGACCGGTCGAGCCCAGACGGTAGGGGGCGATTTTGAGGATGCGAATGCCACTCGCCCAAGTACCGAATCGTTCCTTGACTATCGCTCCACATTCTCTGGGCGACTTCCGCGTGGCCTTGCGGAAGCCGTTCGAACGAGTATCGCGATCTCAAGTCGTCGGCCGTCGGGAACGTTGCGTCGACAAGGTTCAGGTGCCCGCCCCTTACCTCGCCCAGAAGCAGGCCGCCAGCCTCTGCATCACTATTCAAGCGTTGGATGTGCTGCCGGAACACGTCGAGCACCTTCTCGTCAAAGTTGAGCAGGACTCGCCTGTCTCGCGTTGACCATCCGCTTACGAACTGCATGCAGGGCATCCAGATTGCTTCAGCAGGCTGCAGTCCGGCGTTGCACTCTGGAACTGGCCATCTAGGACTCGCGTACGCAAGGTCGGTGCATCGTCGTTGTTGACCCAACAGCTGATCATTTCTGCACCGAGTGCAGCAGCCTGCAGAGAGACGGTCGCCGGAAAGGGAACGTACAGCCCTTCGCACCCATCCCCCGCCAGCAGCTTTGGAATTTCGCCTTCCACAACCGTCAGCAGCCCAGCACGGTTGGCATCGCAAAGGCAGCGAAAGCATCCGCCCTTTTCGTTCGTCCTCATCAAGCCTCGAACAGCAGTGCCCGGCCCTTCGATCCATACTGTCAGTAGCGCAGCATGCCGGTACCTTCGCGCTAACCAATGTCCTAGCGATTCCTCCCCCGTGGCGTCAATGAGCAAGTCGAACGCGTCGAGCTCAATCTCGCGCACATCCTGCGGGGTGGCTGCGATGTTGGCCCCCGGCGCCAAAGTATCCAGCTCTCGCTTCAGTACGACAGCTTTATTGTTGAAGAGCCCCGAGAAGCCAAGCCGATGACGCCCAAGATTCTGCGGCTTCAGCCCATCAAGATCGACCAGATCAAGGCTGCCACCGCAAGTGCCGGCACCGGCCTTCACGAGGAGGTCAGCGAGATACCCACCAATAGTTCCACAGCCGACCAAAACCAGGCGCTTTCCGGCAAGGGTCTTGCGGCCAGGCTGATTCCTCTCGGCCATGTATTTTTCGTCCAGGCGGATCACCTCCAGTGGGATGACGGGGAGCGCGAATAGTGACGCCATCCTCTTCCCTCGCGCTCCTGGTTGCGGTGCCGAGTTCTTACAGAAGTTGACCCAGACGCCGTAGGTCATGAGAGGGGACTCGATGATAAGGACCACCGACGTTGCCGAGGTTGCGCGGGCCTGCTGGATGCGCTCCAGCAGTTTCTTCCTACACTGCATGTCAAGGAGTCCTTGCCACTCAAGCAACTGCTGCACGTTCTTAATTGGCCAGCGTATGTTGTGCGGCCTGGGCTTCGCCGAAGTTTTGACCCGATAGGTCACCGCGGGGCAATCGACCGTCGTCCAGCCAAGTTGCTTCAGCTTGGCCTGCGTCCGCGGCAAGTCGTCCGTTACCACTGGATAGAGGTCCGACCCGTTCTTGACCGCCTTCAGTACTTGCTGTCCAAGGCGGGCACTAGAGATGTCGACGAGGCAGAAGATGCCCGCCCAATAGGCATAAAACTCATCCTCCAAGTCGTTGCGGAGTTCGCCCGCGAGGATTTCCTGGAAGACCTCGGACGCTCGATCCAGGCAGGCGAGGGTTTGACCCACGGGATCGAAGATGTCGAGAACAACGGTACCCCGAGCGATGTAGCAGATTTCGCAGTCCACACCCAGGTGGGGCACAACGAGCGGCAGGTCGGGCGGCCGCTCAAGCAGGCGCACCCGTGGGTATTCGCTGAAGTTCGGATCGACCTGAAGCTCACACGCAAAGGTGCTGCCCGCGCCATCCAAGGTACCGTGGTACACGAACCACCCGTCACGGGAGCGGGCCTTGAAATCAAAGCCGCGCCCACGAAGGCCGTCGGTCACATCGGCGATCAACTCGTCAGCGGGCATTAGCCGGCCTTCGAACGCCCCACCAGCTCGCTTGCACCTGCCACCGCCGGCGCAGCGGCAACCGTTGCTGCGACAGATATCACCTTGACGCGATGCGGACGGTTCGGAAACCGCTGGCCAAATTCCTGCTGCATCCAGATGCAGACTTGGCTTTCGCTGGACGCATGGAGCGATGCCCGCAGCACGCCCTCGAAGCGCTGGAGTTCGCGCGCAGCTTCCTCGACCTTGTCCCTGCCTAGGCGCTCGGTCAGAGATTCCTTATCATCGACCGGATTTACAACACCTGCACGTAGCGCGGCAGGGAGGCCTTCCAGTACATCGAGAAGCGCAAGATCATCGCGGCCATGCCGACGCTCGAACAGCGGGACGGCCGCGGCCATGAGTAGGATCGACGCGGGGCCGCCGCTGACCCACTTCCAATCGCGGAAAGCCTTCAAGTAGCGGATGACACGGCGCAGCTGCTCGCCACGGGCCAGCACTTGGGCCTCGAACCAGTCCTTGACCGGACGCGGGTCAGATTCCCACCAACCTTCTTCTCGATGGGCCAGCAACACGACATCACTAGGCAGCTTAGACCAGGAGTCGCGCTCCGCCCGGCGCACCGCTTCGGCCGAATCCAACGTGTGATATGCCTCCATTGCGGCCTTGGTAAGGGTCTGGAATTCTTCATCGGGGATGGCGTAAAGCGGGACATCAATGTGCGCTGCCTTCGTCACTTCGATCCGAATGCAGGTCGGCTTGTCCGTAATGAGTGTCCAGCCCTTCTCCCGGCATAGGACCGCCAGGCAGGCCTCTGCCGCCTTGAAGAAGATGACCGCTGCGGCGCTCGGGCGCTTGGTCTGTTTGACGAAGCCAAGCGGCAGGTAGCAACCGTCGTCCACATCAGCTTGCTGGGGATGCTGTGCAGGCGCGTTCAGCGTCTTGTATGCCCAAGATCCCTGGGTGAAGAAGCGCGGCGTTGGCGCCTTCTCGGCGAAGCCGGTGGCTTGCAGCATCTTTGGGATACCCTCACGCAGGCAGTTGCGAACGTCAGTCTTGGCCTGAGCCAGGTAGGTCCTGACAGTGGGGGTCAGGTCGAGCGAATCCAGTAGATTCGGCTCGTTCAGGTCGGTCGTATGAAAGAGATCTGTGAGGTTAAGCATGTTGCGGCTCCGAAGAAGTTGTGGAGTTCTTGTTCGGGCCGTGGAAGAACGTCGGAGCGGTGGCCCAATGCGCTCGAAACGGTTGAAATTTCGGATCGCCAAGTGCCCTCTGAGCCGCATGCATACCTCGATCCCTGAGGGTATTGGTGGACGCGGTCGAGACACGATCTAGCGCCTTGACATCGCGGCTCTGATCCGGAGTGGCCTTGTCGTCAATGGGAAAGTAGTTATCGCCGAGGGATTGCCTCAGCATGTAGTCCACGGACGACTCCTGCGCCGAGATGACCAGGTCGAAGAGACTGCCCCTCCACTGCCCAAAACCGCGGTCGAGGTCGGCATTCCCGCGTACGGTCGCTCCAATGGTCATAGTTCCAATGGCGAGGACACGCACGCACGCATTCGGCATGTCCTTCGCCATGAATGTGCGGACCTCATGCAGGCCAAAGAAGCCGGGGGCATTGCCAACCAAGCCGCCATCCGCGAAGACTCCGCGCTCGTTGCGCGAGAGAGGGAAGTACACCGGCGCTGCAGCGGTGGCGACCGCCACGTCAGTCAGCTTCATGCGGTGGTCGAGTTCGAAGGTGGGATGGTGTGGCGTCTTGAAGAACTGCCCGCGGCCGGTCGAGTAGTTGACGGCGGGGACGAGCACCCGGTGCTTCAGGTCGCCAATAGTCAACTCACCGAAGCGTTCGTCCAGCACTGCGCGTAGGCCGTCTGACGAATGCTTGGCTTTCCACCAAAAGCCAGTCAGGCGTCGCCACAGCGACCGGCAACCAAAAATCCTATCGCCGTGGGTCTCGAAGAGGGTCTTCAGTTCATCAGCCGGGATTTCGGCGGCCAGCCCCAGGCCGAGCAGCCCGCCGGCCGAGGTGCCGCAGATCAGGTCGAAATGGGACGCGATGGGGTGGCGGAGAACTTTCTCCAGCTCTGCGAGGACTGTTGCGGTGTACAGCCCTCGGTAACCGCCGCCCGAGAGCGCCAGGATGTGGAACGTCGGGGCCTCGTTTTCAGACATGGCGCTCCTCCTTCTGAAGCACACGAACCGCGGCTGACCAACCTGCATGCGGCAGACGCTGCCACGCGCAGCCGCTCAGGAGAGCCTGGATTGGGATCAGTCGGGACATCAGTCAGCTCCAATCTGGGTTTACGGACCGTAATATAGATAGAACGACAGGGTCTGTAAAGCGGATTGATACGTGACGTTAGATTCATATAATGTCGGGCTAGGCAAGCAGCACATTCCGAGAGGACATCTCATGTCACTAGGCGCGCGCATCAAAGAACTCCGCCTAAAACATGGTCAGTCACTTCAAGACGTAGCAGACGGGGTCGGAGTCTCGAAGACCCACATATGGGCCCTTGAGCGGGGCGAGACCGGCAACCCGTCGATGGAGCTGCTGAAGAAGCTAGCTGAGCACTTCAAGGTCACGCTGGAATACTTGGCCGGGACGACCGATGACACATTGGTCGACGTCACCGCACAGCAGTTTTTCCGCGACTTCAAGTCTTTATCTGAAGCAGAGCAGGCCGTGCTGCTGCAAACTCTCGAAGTGTTCAAAAACAAGAAGGCTTCGGGAGATGCTAAGACTTGACCTGATGGAGTTGGCCGATCTCGTTCGGCCTGAACAACTCGTCGACGAAATCCTCAAACAGAACCCTCAGCTGCCGCTTCCCGTCCCAGTAGTTGAGCTGGCCACGATGTCAGGTATCTCGAAGATCGAGCCGCTCTCGAGCCAAGGCTTCGAAGGCACGCTCATTGCGAATGCCGAGAAGACGAACGGCGCGATCTTCTACAACGGGACTGTCCCAAGGTCTCGCCAGAAGTTCACTATCGGGCACGAGCTCGGACATTTCCTTCTCCCGTGGCATCGCCAGACCACCTTCGAGTGCACGGCCGAGGACATCTCGAGCCGCGCTAGGAAGGACTGGGAGGTTCAGGCCAATCAGTTTTCTGCCGAGCTTCTGATGCCCAAGATGCTCGTGAAGGCCCGGCTTCAAGCCAACGGCGACCCAGAACTAGCCCATATCCAAGAACTATCGAACCAGTTTGAAGTAAGTTTCGAGGCCGCCGCTCGCCGATTGATAGAACTTAGCGAGCACGCATGCGCCGTGGTGTTCTCCAAGGACAACGTGGTTCGCTACTGGGCCAAGAGCGACTACTTCGGCGAGCAAATCGCTGTACGCAAAGGCGAAAGACTACCCTTTAAGAGCCCTAGCAATAAGGCGGAGTCTGACCCAGAGGAGTGGCATGAACTGATCGCGTCCTGGTGGGTGAAGGAACGCCACGACGACGACGCCCCTGAAAGTATTTACGAACAGACCCTGTGCCAGGAATCCGGCTACAAGGTTACGTTGCTTTCATTCGGCTGAGGGTCCGTCGTACCGCCGGTCATGAACCTCCTTGTGCTCTCTACTTGGTGCTGAGCAGCCGCAAAGCAGCCACCGGTGGAGTTCCACTTTCAGTCTTCATCAGTCATCCCGGATCCGCCGATCTGGCCAGTCCTGTCGCAAGTACCCCCATTGTGAAACCAGACAGCCTGTCGATCCAGGATTTGCAACGCATATAGGCTTCCTGTGCTCCGTGAGAGGAAAGAGCCACGGCAATCACCGCGTACCAACCGGCCTCGACCGCGAATACCATGACGACCACCAGAACGTGAAACCCCGTGCTGGGTGCGGAGGGCAGTAGCGCTGCAAAGACGCTGGCGTAGACGATGGCAGTCTTGGGGTTGCTGATCTGTGTGAAGAAGCCGAGCAAGTGGTGTCGAGTTGACGTTGTTGAGAGTCCGTCCGCCTTGTTGGTGCCGATCTCGATCGGCTGTCTTGCACCTCGCCAGAGTCGGACGGCGAGGTAGGCAAGGTAAGCCCCTCCGGCTAGCTTCAACGCGGCGTAGAGCTTGGGCGCCGCGAGGAGGGTTGCGTTCAGCCCGAGCAATGCGGCCACCGCGAAGATCAGGCCCCCAACTCCCATGCCCAGAGCCGTTTGCATTCCGGCACGCCGACCACGCGACACTGCCGTCCGCGCGACCACGATGAAACTGGGTCCAGGGCTTGCAGCCCCGATGAGCAGGGTGATGCCGATGCCCATTAGCGAAGCGGCTTCGTTCATCATGGATGTGTGACCTCGCGCAGAACCTCGACAGCACTTTCAATGGCTCCTCGCAGAGCCGGCGTCAATCGTCGCTGTCGTACAGGCTTTCATGCTGGCTTTGAGGCGAAAGCTGTGCAACGAACATCCGAACCCGCAAGACAACAAGGTTTCAACCTTGAGGTAGCTGCTGCGAGCAGCATCGTGCGGATGTATGGACTCTGGCCATGAAGCTCTTTCGCGCAGCGGCGTTTTCATCAGGCGGCAAAGGCGGCAACCCGGCCGGCGTGGCCATCTGTAGCAAGGCGCCATCCGAGTCCACCATGCAAGCCCTGGCGCGGGATGTCGGCTACTCCGAGGTCGCGTTCCTCCATCCGGAGGGAGGCTCATGGCGAGTGCGCTACTTTGCACCGGAGATCGAGATTCCCTTCTGCGGTCATGCCACGATCGCGGCTGGCGCCGTTCTGGGCCTCAACCACGGTGTGGGGCAGTACGACCTGAAGACCAACCTCGCCAGTGTCCCCGTGGTGGCCTCCATGTCCAATACGGGATGGATGGCGCGGTTTGTGTCGCCCCGTACGTTCACCCGTGAACTGGCACCATCGCATGTCGAACGCCTGCGCGACTGCTTTGGCCTGGCAACAGACGAGCTGGACGCGGGACTGCCGCCGCGCTTGATGAATGCTGGTGCCAATCACGCACTCATCTCCTTGCGGTCCAGGCGTCGGCTCTCGCACATGGGGTATGCGTTCAACGAGTTGCTGCAGGTCAAACGGGAGCTTGATCTCGCCACCGTGACCCTCGTGTACCGTGAAAGCGATGATGTGTTTCATGCTCGAAACCCCTTCGCTGCAGGCGGGGTGTACGAAGATCCGGCCACCGGCGCGGCCGCAGCTGCGCTGGCTGGCTACTTGCGTGACCTCGGCATCAAGCGAAGCGGATCGCTGCGCATCATTCAGGGCGAGGACATGGGCCGACGCAGCGAAATCTTTGTCGACTACGACGCCGCGCGGGGGACTGGTGTCCGAATTGCTGGAGAGGTGTCCGTGTGGGGAGGCAGCGAGCTCGATGCGCGTTTGATGGCCGTGGATTGACACCGGATCTTCAGGCGGTGACTCAAGCGCGCGGCTTGTAGCACCCGCTCAAGTACGTGGTTGATTGAAGACCACGGTCAGCACGCCCAGCATCACCGCGGTCACGCCGGCCAGGGTCGCGATCGACGGGATCTCCCGGATCAGGAAGATGCCGAGCACGGCGGTGAGTGCGGGGCACAGGGCTCCGATCACCGCGGCACGCGTGGCGCCCAGGCGCTTCACGGCCTCCGAGAATAGCCAGAGCGCCAGGATGGACACCGCGATGCCCTGGGCGGCCACCTGGGTGATCACTTCCTGCATGGGGGCCTGGGCCAGCTTCGGCGTCATCCACAGCAGGTAAACAGGGGTGAACACGGCAGCGGAGACCACGTTGACGAGGGCTGTCGCCACCCAGGGGGAGACGCCCGAGTTCCGCTGCGCAACGGTGTATGCGGCGAAAAGGAATCCGGCAAACAAGAACAGGGCGTCTCCGCGCCACTCGCCGGCCTGCCGGTTGAACACCACGGAGTGGCCGCCAATGAACACGATGCCCATCAGCACCAGCACCATGCCGTACACCTGCGTGCGAGACAGATGCTGCCCATAGAGGGTGGACGAAAGAATGGCCACGAACACCGGCATGGTGCCGATCATCAGCGTGGCGACGTGTGACGCCGGCGCGAACTGCATGCCGGTGGATGTCGACAGCATGAAGGGCGCACCAGCCCCCGTCACCATGGCCAACAGAAGCAAGGGGCGAACGCCCCGCAGTTGATGGCGGCCGAGCCAGAGGACGGGCAGCAACAGCAGGCCAGACACCGCAAAGCGAAGAAAGGTCACATCGCCCGGTCCCAGCGAGCTGGTCACTGCGTGCCGGGTGGCGATGGCCCATGTCGACCAGATCAATGCCGTCATGAGCCCGCATGCGACGCCGACGCCGGTTGCCGAGAGCCACGCCGCGGGGGTGACGCTGGCGGAACGCTGAAGATGGGCCATCGCTTGGTGCTTGAAGTGGAGGGCCCACTGTCGTTGGGAATACGGCCTCCAGCAGGAAAGCTGTTGACCGTACGTGAACGCGGATTCAGTTCCGCTTTGGCGACCGGGGCTGGCGCGGCCTTGAGACGATGAGCACCAGGCCCAGCAGAACGAGCGGGATGGCGATGAGGCTGACGGCATCCAGCCGTTCGCCTGCCACGGCTGCGCCGATGCCCACTGCGATGACCGGATTGACAAAGGCATTGCTCCCGGCCAGCGGCGCGCTCACGTTGCGTACCAGCCAGAGATAGGCGGTGTAGGTGAGGAGGGTGCCGAACACGAGCAGGTAGGCCCAGGCCCACCATACTGACGCTTGGTTCAAGGTGGTCAGTCGCCACACCTCGTCCGCTTCGAAAATGAGTCCCACGGCAATCCCGATGAGCCCGCCGCTCAGCCACTGAATCGCTGAGGCAAGCGCCATCGGTGGCATGTCGGACCGCCTCACCCAGTAGGAACCGGCCGCCCAAAGCATTGGCGACAGGAAGGCCATGCCAGTACCCAGGGGAGCGAAGTGCAGGTTTTCGTCGAGTAGCAGCAGACCCGTGCCCGCGATGCCGACCAGAACGCCCACCCAACCCATGGCGTCGGTTCGTTCGCCGCCTACATGGGCAAAGAGCGTCAACCACAACGGCATGGTGGCGATGATGCAGGCCATCAGACCCGTGGGGACCCCTTGCGCGATGGCGAGCACCGCCAGTGCGAAGCTCGCAAAGGACATGATGGTCCCGACACCGACACAGTTGATCGCCTGCCGCGCACTCAGTGAATGCAGCGCCGGTGTGTCGGCAAACGCCAACATGATCAAGCCCGCTGTGGCGAAGCGTGCCCCGGTCATGAAGACCGGTGGCAGGCCTTGAACAGCGAGCAAGGTCGCGTATTGGGTGGTGCCCCAGACCAGGTAGACGGTCAACAGGGCAAGAACCGTCTTCCACCTTGCACCGTTGGCGGTCATCCCGCCTCCCTGGGCATCTCCTGTCGCTCAAAGGACGGAAGCGCCACGAACAGCTTGAACGCCAGGGCCATGGACAAGAGGACGAACAAGGGCGACGAGCCTGGCAGTGCGGCTGCGTAAGCGGGCCATGCCAATGCCAGCACAACTCGAAACCCGCTGGCGACCGAGCGGCTGCACATGGCGCCGCCCACAGCCCCCAGAAACAGCAAGCTGAGCCCCATGGCGGCAGCACCGGCCGGGCCATCGGAGAGCAGCCATGCGATCGCGATCACATGCCCGGCATGGCCCAACTGGAAGCCGGCTTGCTTGAGTGGTTCGCGGTAGCGGCTGCGGTGCCAGCGTTGAAGCGGTGGCAGGCTGCAGGCGATGCAGCCGCCGATCAGGTCGATGGCCAGCAGAGCAACGAGGGTGACGGCCCAGACAGAGGCGTTCTGGTGCGCGAGCACCTGTCCGCACAACAGTCCTGCCATCAAGGCAGGAATCAGGATCAGGGCGATCTGGCCGACAGAAGCGCCGGGCCCGACGAGTCGATCCACAAATGATGCGGGTTGGGGGGTGCGCATGGCGATTGTCACAAGGCAAGGACGATGTGACACCCACGGTAGCCATGTCGCAAGGCCGATACCTGAAATCCATGCGCTCGACCCGCGCGCCGTTTCCTCCCTATCTAACAAGGCAATGGCCATCCTTGAAGGCAACGCGACGCAAGGGTTGTTGATTTCCTGATCGTGGCAAGCGCGCTCGGCACGATCGGCGAATGGACCACAGCGCCACGCATCAGACCCACCCGACGACGCCTGTTCACCTCGTCGGCCAGGTTCCCGTCGAAGTTCACCTGACCGTCGGTTCCGAGATCGAATGTGTGGGGGGACATCTGTGGTTCACGGTGCGCCCGCCCGACAGCAACTTCTTTGTCGACGACAAATTCCTGGTGGCGGGCGAGAAGTTCCTGGCCTCGCAGAACCTCAGGATATGGATCTCCAGTTTCAGGGGAGAGCCCGCGGGTTATCGCTTGAGGCTTGGTGTGCATCTGAAGTAGGCCAGGGCGCGCATCGACAGCCTGGCGCCGGCCGCCCTCACGGCCATTGCGGCAAATGGCTGCCAGGCGGCATGGAGGGCCTTGTCCACCCAGCCGGTGTCTGCGCGAAGCGAGCGGCGTGCGTTGACGCAACCAGACGCCCGTAGCCCGTGTCCGTGGCTTCGAGGAAGCGCTCGATCTCGGGCTTGGCGCATGCGAGTCCGTTGGGAATGCGGCCCATGGAGCGCAACCAATGGGCCGTCTGTGCCAGTGAGACGCGCACGTGCCACGAACCGCCCTCTTGTTGCTGGCGGACGAGCGCTGCCTGGGCGCCCAGGGCCATGAGGTACCCGCTCGCGTGATCGAGGATCTGCATCGGTAGCGCCTTGGGTGTGTCGGACCCCGCGGCCTGCGCCTCGGCGTGGTTGAAGCCGGTTGCGGTCTGCACGAGCGAGTCAAATCCTCGACGTTGAGCCCATGGGCCTTCATGCCCGTAGGCGCTGAGCGACACGCAGACGATGCCCGGGCGCAAATGCGCCAATGCTTCTGCGCTGAAGCCCAGTGCGGCCAGTCCACCTGGCCGGTAGCCCTGCATGAACACATGCGCTTGACTGCAGAGATGGGCCAGGCATTTGCGGCCTTCGGGCAGGCACAGATCGATCTGAGCTGAGAGCTTGCCGCGGCTGGTCTCAGCGATCACCTCCACGTTGGGCAAGTTTGGTGAGTTGATCAGCATCACGTCGGCGCCATAGGCTGCCAACGTGCGGCCGGCGACCGGGCCCGCCAGGATGCGCGTTAGGTCAAGCACCCGGATACCTGTCAGCGGACGGTCCGAGAATTTCATGCCCGGGAGTGGCCGTGGGTCCGCTTCACCGACTTTCTCGATCGTGAACAGCGGAAGTCTGGCGACTGCCCTGGCAGGCTCGGATGCGTCCCACTCCTCGAACGTTCTGAGTGCTGCCACGACGAGGCCGTGCTCGGCGGCCAATTGCTCGAAGTCGAGCGCCGTCGTGTGTGACAGGGCCGCGATAACGTCGGCCTTCGTGGTGGTGTCATCGGCCTTCAGGCCCAGCAAGGCCAGCGCCCCTTCGCGATGGTGTTTGAAGTTGGCGTGGATGCGAACCCAGCCATTGCGCGCGTCGGGGCCGCACGGGTAAAGCCCGGAAAAGCGGTCCCACACCTCGGGAATCACCCCATCCAGGCTCATGAAGTTGGAGCACTCCACCGCCGCATGGAGCATGTCGACCGACACCTGCTGGCGACCGAAGCCACGCACGTGTCGCACCTCTGCGGCAGCAAGAGCCGCGGCAGCAATGCTCGACTGGGCTGCTGTGCCCACGGCAAACGACGACGGCATGACCGGGTCGGAGCCCGTCAAGGTCAACGAGGCCAGGGCGGACGCGGGCAGCCCGGCCCGGCGCCAGAGGTCGGCGGTAACGGCGTTGGCGGGGGGTGGTACGGCGTTCATGGTGTCGATGTCGATCTTCGGGATCTTGGCGCTGCCAAGCATGCAGTCGGCCCATCCTGTCGCCGTCGGCGGTCGAAGCAATGAAATTCGATTCCCGACCTGCGACGCGCCCTCCTGCGTGGACCGTTGCCTATGGCTGCCGCACGAAGCTGGCGCGTTGCCAGTCGCTGCGATTTCATGTGTGCGAAGTTTGACCCACCTAGGATGACCCGCGATCGACACCGCCTCGCCATGGCGGTCTTGCCCGAAGGTTGGTGCAGCGTGGTTTTGACTCCGTGTTCACCTTGCATGGGTGACTTGTTGGCGGTGAGGGTCTCGGCCCTCACCGCTTTTTTTCCTTCGATTTCTCGCAAGCCTGCCTACCAAAGTTCCCGATGGTTTGAAAAGGACAGGGGCCGAACAATGACGCCATGCCTGTCTCTGCGTTCTTGTTCGCCGCATTGGTGTTTGTTCTCGCCGGCATGGTGAAGGGCATCACCGGCATGGGTTTGCCGACCGTTGCGATCGCACTGCTGCCGATCCTCCTGCCCACCGGTCTGGCGGCGTCGCTGCTGGTGATGCCTGTTGATTTCCACGTAAAGCTGACCCGGGGGGGGTGCGGTACAAATCTTGGACTGGTTAAGCGACGATTCCGAGGCTGCGTCGGTACTCGACTGGACTGAGAGAGCCCAGAGAGATCTTGATCCGCTTCTCGTTGTACCAGCGAATGTAGGCGTCCAAGGCCTGCAT
>QFCS01002160.1_pt1 | contig 14186 bp, 9 predicted proteins | sample 3576561 | NCBI WGS metagenome assembly QFCS01 | reverse complement strand
GCGGGCGGGCGAAGTCTTGGAGCTTTTTGCCACCCAAGGCCTGAATCCCTCTGCCGTGCATCGGACACGCCTGCGGGTCGGCGAAGGCCTCGTCGGCGACATTGCCGCCCAGAATCGTCCACTGGCGCTGGACGACGCCCAGACCCATCCCCGGTTTGCCTACCGGCCGGAGACGGGTGAGGAAATCTATCACTCGCTGGCGGGCGTGCCGATCGTGCGCGCCGGTCGGATCCTGGGGGTGCTGGTCGTCCAGAATCGCACGCGGCGCCAGTACGACGAAGAAGAGATCGAGACGCTCCAGACCATCGCCATGGTGCTGGCCGAGCTGATTGCAGCCGGACACTTCGTAAGCCCCAATGAAGTGCAGCAGGTTGACGGCCTGGGCCTGCTGCCGTTGCGGGTCGACGGCGTCCAGCTCACGTCGGGGGTGGCGATCGGCCGCGCGGTACTGCATGAGCCGCGCATCGCCATCCAGAAGGTCGTCGCCGAAGACGTGGGTCACGAGCTCAAGCGCTTCGAGGAGGCGGCCCATGGCGTGCGCGAGGACGTCGACCGCATGCTCGAAGCACACGATATGCAATCGGGCGAGCAGCGGGAGGTGCTCGAGACGTTCCGCATGTTCGTCGATGACCGGGGCTGGCTCGAACGCGTACGCGAGGCGATCGGATCGGGCCTCACGGCCGAGGCGAGCGTGCAACGTGCCTTTGACGATGTTCGAACCCGCCTCGGTCAATCCACCGATCCATATATTCGCGAGCGGCTGAGCGACCTCCAGGACCTGACGAACCGGGTGCTCCTGCGGCTTGCAGGACGTGCCGTCACAGATCCCGCTTCCCTGCCCGACGACATGATCATCGTCGCCAGAGACATGGGGCCGGCCGAGCTGCTGGACTACGATCGCACGCGGCTGCGCGGCGTCGTGCTCGAAGAAGGGTCGGCGCTCAGCCATGTGGCGATCGTGGCACGCGCGCTCGACATCCCGGTGGTGGGGCGTGCGCCGGATGTGCTCGCGCGCGTCGAGCCGGGCGATGCCATCGTGGTGGACGGCGACAACGCCCAGGTCCTGGTTCGTCCGGCCGACGACATTTTGCAGACCGTCCACGCCGCGATCGCGGATCGTGCGGAACGCAAGCGCAAGTACGCGGCTTTGCGCGACCTTCCGTCGGCGACGCGTGACCAGGCCCGCATCTCGCTGAACATGAATGCCGGTCTGCTGGTCGACATGCAGCATCTGGGCGAGACCGGTGCCGATGGGGTCGGTCTCTACCGCACCGAGATCCCGTTCATGGTGCGTTCGGAGTTTCCCGACGTCGATGCACAGGCGTGGCTGTACGGCCGGGTTCTCGATCTGGCTGATGGGCGTCCGGTAACCTTTCGCACCCTTGATGTCGGCGGCGACAAGGTCCTGCCTTATGTCGGCGCGTTCGGCGATGACAATCCTGCCATGGGGTGGCGGGCCATCCGAATCGGCCTTGATCGGCCGGCGATGCTTCGTCGCCAGTTGCGGGCGCTGATCCAGGCGTCGAACGGACGCTCCCTTTCGGTGATGTTCCCGATGATCGCCGAGGTGGCGGAACTGGTGAGTGCGCGGAGGTTGCTGGAACTGGAGATCGAGCGCGCCCGACGGCGGGGCCAGGCGCTGCCCGAACGTCTACGGGTCGGGGTGATGTTCGAGGTGCCTGCCCTGGCGTGGCAGTTCGACAGCCTGTTGCCTCATGTCGATTTCATTTCAGTCGGAACGAACGATCTGCTCCAGTTCCTGTATGCTGCGGATCGCGGTAACAGCCGCGTGGCTGGACGCTACGACAGCTTGTCACCACCGCTGTTGAGGCTGCTACATTTTGTTGTGGAGAAGGTCCGTCCGGCCGGGGTCGACTTGGCCGTCTGTGGCGAGATGGCCGGCCGCCCAGTGGAGGCCTTGGCCTTGCTCGCCGTCGGTGTTCGCACCCTGTCCATGTCGCCGGGCGCGATTGGACCGGTGAAGGCAATGATACGTTCGCTCGATCTGAACGAAGTTACTGGTTTCATGGCGGAAGCACTTTCACAACCGGATAGACCCTTGCGCGAGACGCTGCGCTTGTTCGCGGCGGATCACGCGATCGAAATCTGACGTCGAAGAGTCGAATCGATTTTACCCTGCCATGGGGCCTCTGCTAGAAATCGAGTGAGAGGGGAATGGCAGGGGAAATCATGCCGGATCAGGTCGATTGGCGTGCGCTGGAACGCGAGGCCTCACCGGGTCGCGCGGTTGGCCGCTTGCTTCGCGACCAGCGTGAAGCGCGGGGTCTCGATCTTGGGCAGGTGGAAAAGAGCCTGCGTATCCGTCGCGCCAACCTCGAGGCCATCGAGGAAGGTCGCTTCGACAAGCTGCCGGGGGCAGCCTACATCCCAGCCTTCCTGCGCGCCTACGCAAGTCATGTCGGCCTCGAACCCGAGAAGGTTCTGACAGCGTACCATCTGTCGGGAGCGGTGCCGATCAAGCGTCCGGTCGCGCTGCCAGCCGACTTCCCCATCGTGGAACGACGGGCGCCGATCGGGCTTGCCGTCTTGACGGTCCTGCTGGCTCTGTGTGCCGGCTACGCTGCCTGGCAGTACCTGCCGCGCGATGAAGCGGTCGTGGCCGAGAAGGTTCCGCCGGTGCCGGATCGTCTGCTGGCCACGCCGCCAGCAACGCCGACGGCGACCGAAAGCACGGCATCTTCCGAAGGGGTGCCGGGTACGAACGCGACCGACACCTCGCGGTCGTCGGGGAGTGAAGGCCGGGCCACGGGCGGCCTGCCGGCTGAAGTCTGGCCGGCAACACCACGCCGAGACGTGGCGGCATCTCCGCCACCGCCTGCGCAATCGCATTCCGCCCCTCTGGCGCCTCCCATCGTCATCGCCGTGCCACCCCCGCCACCGCCGCCCGTGGCGGTGCCGGCGATCGGGCAGGCGCAGGCGGCCCAACCGCCGGCACAGTCCGAACAGCCTCGGGTCACGACGCAGCAGCCGGCGCAAGCCACTGAGGAAGCCGCGGTCACCGCGCCGCCAGCGGATGCGGTGGGCGGGGCAAGCCAGCCCGTGCGCTTCGACACCCCCATCACCGTCCGCCGGAACAGTTGGATCGAGTTGCGGGCGCCGACCGGCGATGTGCTGGCCCAGACCTATGTCCGCGCCGGCGAGAGTTACGTCGTGCCAGCGGGAATCGCTTATCGCATTGTCGATGCACGCTGATTCGTCCGGCGCGACACCGGCTGGATAAGAACGCGCCTCGGGACTACATTGGATGTTATGAGCATCAGGCCGTATCGCGACATCCTGCGCCGCAAGTCTCGGCGGATCATGGTTGGGCCTGTGCCGGTCGGTGGTGACGCGCCCATCACCGTCCAGACAATGACCAATACCCTCACCGCGGACGCGGACGCGACCATCGCCCAGATTCGTCGTGCCGAAGAAGCCGGTGTGGATATCGTGCGTGTGTCGTGTCCGGACGAGGAATCCACCGCGGCGATGCCTGCAATCGTCAAGGCGGTGAAAGTACCAATCGTCGCCGACATCCATTTCCACTATCGACGTGCCATCGAGGCGGCGCGGGCCGGTGCCGCCTGTCTTCGCATCAATCCGGGCAATATCGGCAGCGCCGAGCGTGTCCGCGAAGTGGTGCAGGCTGCGAAGGACTACGGCTGTTCGATGCGGATCGGCGTGAACGCCGGGTCGCTCGAGAAGGATCTGCTGGAGAAGTACGGCGAACCCTGTCCGGAAGCGATGGTGGAAAGCGCCCTGGATCATGCGCGTATCCTGCAGGATCATGATTTCCACGAGTTCAAGATCAGTGTGAAGGCGTCCGACGTCTTTCTTGCCGTCGCGGCCTACCAGCAGCTCTCCGAGGCCTGTGACTATCCCCTTCATATCGGCATTACCGAGGCTGGCGCCCTGCGCACCGGTACAGTGAAATCCTCGATCGGCCTGGGCGCGCTGCTGTGGGCCGGGGTCGGCGACACGATCCGCGTCTCTCTGTCGGCCGAGCCGGAAGAGGAGGTCCGCGTCGGCTTCGAACTCCTCAAGGCGCTCAATCTGCGTCACCGGGGGGTGAACATCATATCCTGCCCATCCTGTGCGCGGCAGCAATACGACGTCATCCGCACTGTCGAAGCGCTGGAGAAGCGTATCGCACACATAACCACGCCAATGACGGTCTCGGTGATCGGCTGCATCGTGAATGGCCCCGGAGAAGCCCGCGAGACCGACATCGGCTTCACCGGCGGCGGCAACGGCACGCACCAGGTCTATGTTGCGGGCGTTCCCCACCACCGGCTGAAGGATGCCGACATCGTCGAGCATCTGGCGTCGATGATCGAGAAGAAGGCGGCCGAGATCGAGGCTGCGAAGGCCGCTGAGGCCGACCGACACCGAGCTGCTGCCGAGTAGCTTTCCGTCCTTCTTTCGATCCTTTTCAAGGCGACTTCCCGTGAGCAAGATCCAACCCGTGCGCGGCACGCACGATCTCCTACCCGATGACTATCGGCGCTTCGCGCATGTCGTCGACGCGGCACGCGACGTGGCAAGGCTCTACGGATATCGCGAGATGGCGACGCCGATCTTCGAATTCACCGAGCTGTTCGCGCGTGGCATCGGCGAAGCGACCGACGTCGTGGCCAAGGAGATGTATACCTTCCAGGACCGCGGCGGCGAATCGCTGACTCTGCGTCCGGAATACACGGCCGGCATCTGTCGGGCTTTCATCTCCAACGGCGAACTCGGCCAGCAGCTGCCCCTGAAGGTCTTCGCTGCCGGGCCGATGTTTCGCTACGAGCGACCGCAGAGGGGCCGGCAGCGCCAGTTCCACCAGATCGATCTCGAGGTGCTGGGGGCGCCCGAACCCGCCGCGGACATCGAAGTGATATCCGTCGCGGCCGACATTCTCGACCGTCTGGGCATTCTCGACCGCTGCGTGCTCAAGCTCAATTCTCTGGGCGATCCCGACAGTCGCACGGTGTATCGCAAGGTGCTGGTCGACTACTACTCGGCCCATGTCGAGAGGCTTTCGGAGGACTCGCGCAGCCGGCTGCAACGCAATCCGCTGCGCATCCTCGACAGCAAGGATGAGGGCGACAAGGCAATCAATGCCAATGCACCATCGTTCGCTGACTACCTGAACCAGGCAAGCCGGGACTTCTTCGCCGCCGTGAAGGACGGCCTTGCGGCCGCCGGCGTCGGCTTCGAAGTCGATGCCGGGCTGGTGCGTGGCCTCGACTACTACACCCACACTGCCTTCGAATTCGTGACCACCCACATCGGTGCTCAGGGCACGGTGCTGGGTGGCGGCCGCTACGACGGGCTGATCGCTGAGCTCGGCGGCCCGCCGACCGCCGGAATTGGCTGGGCCGGCGGCATCGAGCGGCTGATGATGCTCTGCAATGAGCCCGCGCCGTTGCCGCGCCCCGTGGTGATAGCGCCGCTTGGCGCCGCGGCCGAGGCCAGGGCGCTTGGCATCGCGCGCGAGCTGCGTCGGCACGGCATTGCGGTCGAGCAGGACTACCGCGGTACCATGAAGCGGCGCATGCAGAGGGCCAACAAGCTGAATGCGCGGGCCGCCCTGATCATCGGCGACGACGAGATCGCCAAGGGCGTCGCCCAGCTCAAGGACCTCGACAGCGGCGAACAGCGAGAAGTCCCGTTCGACGGTTTGACCGGGACGCTGAAAGCCTGAGCCTGTTTGCGCCTTTCGGCGGATTTGTGTAACGAGCCGCTGCCATGTCGATGCTCCACAAGCTGGATCAGATCACAGCCCGGTACGCCGAGCTGCAGGCCGCGTTGTCCGGTGGCAGCCTCGATTCCCAGAAGTTCGTCGCAGCCTCCAAGGAGTACGCCGATCTCGGTCCGCTCGTGGAGGCGATCGGGCAGTGGCGCAAGGCCGAGCGCGAGCTCAAGGACGCTGAGGCCATGATGGCGGACCCGGACATGCGGGCAATGGCCGAGGAAGAGGTTGCGTCATTGCGCAAGAGCCTGCCGGAGCTCGAGCGCACCGTGAAGCGCATGTTGCTGCCCAAGGATGCTGCCGACGAGAAGAACGCCATTCTGGAAATCCGCGCTGGTACGGGCGGCGACGAAGCGGCCCTGTTCGCGGCCGATCTGTTCCGCATGTACCAGCGCTATGCCGCCGAGCACGGTTGGCGCTTCGAGGTCATGGAGGTCTCCGATACCGGCATCGGCGGCTACAAGGAGGCGGTAGCGACCGTGTCCGGCCGCGGCGTGTTTGCGCGGCTGAAGTACGAATCGGGTGTGCACCGCGTCCAGCGCGTTCCGGCGACCGAGGCGTCGGGTCGCATTCATACCTCGGCGGCGACCGTGGCGGTGCTGCCGGAGGCTGAGGAGTTCGACGTCAAGATCGACGAGAAGGACCTACGCATCGACGTGTTCCGGGCGTCCGGGCCGGGCGGTCAGTCGGTCAACACCACCGATTCGGCTGTCCGCATCACCCACATCCCGACCGGCGTGGTCGTGAGCCAGCAGGACGAGAAGAGCCAGCACAAGAACAAGGCCAAGGCCATGAAGATCCTGCGCGCCCGGCTCTACGAGGCCGAGCGCCAGCGCCGGGACGATGCGCGTGCCGCGGACCGCAAAGGCCAGGTCGGCAGCGGCGATCGCAGCGAGCGCATCCGGACCTACAACTTCCCGCAGAGCCGTGTCACCGATCACCGCATAAACCTCACCCTCTACAAGCTCGACGAGGTCATGGACGGTCGCGGCCTCGACGAGATCATCGACGCCTTGATCGCCGATGACGAAGCCGGTCGGCTGGCGGAGCTCGCGGCCTGAGCGCCACCTATGATGCGCTGCTGCGCGACGCCGCATCCGCTCTGGCGACGGCCGGGCTCGACAATGTGCGATTCGAGGCTCGCCTGCTGCTTTCCCACGCTGCCGGCCTCAGTATCGAGGAGTTGATCGGACGGGGCGATCGCAAGGCACCGCCGGCCGTTGCCGAGACGCTGCGCCAGCTCACTGCCCGCCGAGTCGCCAGGGAACCCATGGCATATGTGCTGGGCCAGCGGGAGTTCTGGGGCCTGACCTTTGCGGTCTCGCCGGCCGTCCTGGTGCCGCGGCCCGACAGTGAAACAATCATCGAAGCCGCACTGGCGTTGATGCCGGACCGACAGCGCACGTGGCGGATCCTCGATCTCGGCCTGGGGTCAGGCTGCCTGTTGCTGACGCTGCTGCATGAATTCCCTGCTGCGGTTGGCGTTGGCCTGGAGGCGTCGGAGGCGGCTTTGACGTTAGCCCAGGCCAACGCTCACGCCTTGGGGGTGGCCGGGCGTGCTCATCTCGTGCCGGGAGACTGGAGGCAGTCTGGCTGGCAGGACGCACTGGGGGGACCGTTTGACCTGCTGGTCTCGAATCCGCCCTACATTCCTGATGCCGTCGTTCCGGGCCTGATGCCTGAAGTCAGCCGGTTCGAACCGAGGCTCGCGCTGGAGGGCGGCGCGGACGGCTTGGCCGCCTACCGCGCCATCGCCCGGGGAGCTGGCCCGCTCGTCAGGTCGGGCGGCCGCGTGCTCCTCGAGGCCGGGGAGGGGCAAGCTGCTGAAATATATGACATTTTTTCACAGGTTGGATTCGAGGCAGAAGCCCCTTGGAAGGATCTGGCCGGGATTGATCGGGTTGTTTCCCTGAAGCATTAAGGGGTTGGCAACAGAAAGGAATGAGACTAGTTTCAGTTTAGCCCCTTGGGGGGGCTGGGCTCGGGCCGATTGTTGGCACCGGGCAATCAATCCCTCTGAAAAATGGCCTGACGGGCGCCCGGGAAGGGCAGAGGGTAGCAAGAACAACCCCCGTCCGGCATACAACTGGCCTTAGGTTAATGAGACCAAACAATCGTCAGCGGTCGCGTGGCGGTCGCAGTGGTGGCGGCGGTGGCGGTCACCATCACAAGCAGCATCACAATCCGAACCGGCCGCCTAACCGGAACCAGATATTCGACAGTAGCGGGCCCGACGTGCGGGTGCGCGGCAATGCTCATCAGGTGTTCGACAAGTACCAGGCGCTGGCCCGAGAGGCCGCTACATCGGGCGACCGAATTCTGGCGGAGGCCTACTGGCAGTATGCTGACCATTACTTCCGTGTGATCCAGTCGATCGGCGGCTTCGGCCCGCGCAACAACCAAGGCTGGGGCGACGGGACGACCGAGGATGGCCAGCCGAGTGGACAGCAGCCGGGACAGGGCGGGCAACCTCAGCAGGCGAACGGCAATGGTCATGGCGGCGGGCAACAGGAGAGAGCCGCCGGTCGCGATGACCAGGACCATGGTGAGGCCGGCCTCGACGGGGTGGCCTTTCTGCAGACCGGGCGCAGTGGCCCGCCGTCGGCCAACGATCCGTCGGCCGATGAACAGCCAGACGTTCCTGAATACACGCCCGGCCGTCGCGGCTGAGGCTTCCAAATCCGATGCACGCGCCCGCCAGGGACCCTGGCGGGCGTTTCCGCGTCTGGGATCGTGGCCTCAGAGGTGGACCAGGGTCGGCGCGATGAAGGCCAGGAGCGTCAGGACGAACCCGATGCCTCCCAGGCCGAGCGAGAGGAACGTGAGCCAACCCACGGCGGTCAAGGCCGCGGCTCCCGCCAGGACGATCGCGAGCTGATAGGCCGCGGAGGCGTACTCGAACATGTGGTAGGCCGCCAGGGACTTGCCGCGGATGTGTTCCTTTGCCTTTGCTCGGGCCATCAATTCGCGGCGGCCCTCGCCGGTCTCCGGCTCCGTTTCGTAGCGCTGGGCAGTCTGCCGCCACCGCTCCGCCTGGTCCTTGAGTGCTGGTGGAATGCCCTGCGGGCTGTCCTTGAAGGTGGCCTCCGCTTCCTCGGCCGCGGTCCGAAGGGTCGTCTGCCGGATCGTCTTGGCCTGGAAGAACGTCCACAGGTTGGAGGCATCGATATGGCTCGACAGGGCGTTGGTCTGTGAGCTCTTCCCCCCCATCTCCGAGATCGCCAGCAGGGCTGCGAGGACCGCTACCAGAAGCGCAATCTTCTTGTTCGACCCGTCGACATGGCCATGGCCACCGGACATCAAATTACTCCGAGATCTTTGATCTATGTCGTGTCGGCGGCGGTTCTAGACCGTCATTCTGTCCGTGAAAAGCCGTACCTGAGCTCCGGTCTTGCAAGGTGAGAATCCTGCACCATATCGGCACCAGGATGCCTCCGGAGAGGGTCCGCTCTTTCGCCCGCCGCAAGACGGGGGCGCGAATGAAAGGGTAGAGAGATGAACCAAGAGAAGTACACCGAACGCATGCGGGGGTTCCTGCAGAGCGCTCAGATGCTGGCGTTGCGCGAAGGCCACCAGCGGCTCGTTCCTGATCATGTTCTGAAGGTATTGCTCGACGATCCGGAAGGCCTTGCGGCCAACCTGATCACGTCGGCGGGCGGTGATTCGCGTGCGGTGCATCGCGCCGTGGAGGCCAATCTCGCCAAGCAGCCCAAGGTCGAGGGGCAGGGCGCCGGCCAGATCTACATGGCGCCCGAGACGGCGCGCCTGTTCGACCAGGCCGAGTCGATCGCCGAGAAGGCGGGCGATTCGTTCGTCACCGTCGAGCGCATGCTGATGGCCGTGGCGCTCGCCAAGGGTACCGAGGCGGCTGACGCCCTCGCGAAGGGCAACGTCAAGCCGCAAGCGTTGGAGAAGGCGATTCAGGATCTGCGCAAGGGCCGCAAGGCCGATTCGGCGTCGGCCGAGGAAGGTTACGATGCGCTGAAGAAGTACGCGCGCGACCTCACCCAGGTTGCCCGGGAAGGCAAGCTCGACCCGGTGATCGGCCGCGACGAGGAGATCCGTCGCACCATCCAGGTTCTGAGCCGGCGCACCAAGAACAATCCGGTGCTGATCGGCGAGCCCGGCGTCGGCAAGACCGCCATCGCCGAAGGGCTTGCGTTGCGCATCGTCAACGACGACGTGCCCGAGGCACTCAAGGGCAAGAAGCTGATGGCGCTCGACCTCGGCGCCATGGTGGCGGGTGCCAAATACCGAGGCGAGTTCGAGGAGCGGCTGAAGTCCGTACTGTCCGAGATTGCCGCCGCCGAGGGCGACATCATCGTCTTCATCGACGAGTTGCACACCCTGATCGGCGCCGGCAAGGCCGATGGCGCGATGGATGCGTCCAACATGCTGAAGCCCGCGCTGGCGCGTGGCGAGCTGCATTGCGTGGGCGCCACGACGCTGGACGAGTATCGCAAGCACATCGAGAAGGATGCTGCGCTGGCGCGCCGGTTTCAGCCGGTCTTCGTCGCCGAGCCGACGGTCGAGGACACGGTCTCGATCCTGCGCGGACTGAAGGAGAAGTACGAGCTGCATCACGGCGTGCGTATCGCGGACGCGGCCCTTGTGGCCGCGGCGACACTCTCCAATCGGTACATCTCCGACAGGTTCCTGCCGGACAAGGCCATCGACCTGATGGACGAGGCTGCAAGCCGCATCCGCATGCAGGTCGACAGCAAGCCCGAGGCGCTCGATGAGCTCGATCGACGCATCATCCAGCTCAAGATCGAGAAGGAGGCGCTGAAGAAGGAGAGCGATCAGGCGTCGCGCGATCGGCTGAGCAAGCTGGAAAAGGAACTGTCCGAGCTTGAACAGAAGTCTGCGGCGCTGACGGCGCAGTGGAAGTCGGCCAAGGACAAGCTCGCTGATTCGCAGAAGCTCAAGGAGCAGCTCGACAAGGCGCGTTCCGAGCTCGAGATCGCTCAGCGCAAGGGCGAGCTCGGGCGGGCGGGCGAACTGGCCTATGGCGTGATCCCGGACCTCGAGAAGAAGCTCAAGGAAGCCGAGAACCACGAGGTCCAGGGCGGCAAGGGCGTGAAGGAAGAGGTCACACCCGAGGACATTGCTGCGGTCGTGTCGCGCTGGACCGGCGTGCCGGTCGACAAGATGCTGGAAGGCGAACGCGGCAAGCTCTTGCGCATGGAAGACCAGATCAAGAAGCGCGTCGTTGGCCAGGACGAGGCCGTGCGGGCGGTGGCCGATGCGGTGCGGCGCGCCCGCGCCGGGCTGCAGGATCCCAACCGACCGATCGGCTCGTTCCTGTTCCTGGGACCGACCGGCGTGGGCAAGACCGAACTCACCAAGGCGATCGCCGAATTCCTGTTCGACGACGACCAGGCGATGGTGCGCATCGACATGAGCGAGTTCATGGAGAAGCACTCCGTCAGCCGTCTGATCGGTGCGCCTCCAGGCTATGTCGGCTACGATGAGGGCGGCGGACTCACTGAGGCGGTGCGGCGTCGGCCTTATCAGGTCATCCTGTTCGACGAGGTCGAGAAGGCGCATCCGGACGTGTTCAACGTGCTGCTGCAGGTGCTGGACGACGGTCGTCTGACCGACGGCCAGGGCCGCACGGTCGACTTCAAGAACACTCTGATCGTGCTGACGTCGAATCTCGGCAGCGCGCATCTTGCGGCCTTGCCCGACGGCCAGTCTGCGGAGACGGTGCGCGAGCAGGTCATGGAAGATGTACGCCGTGCCTTCCGGCCGGAGTTCCTGAACCGGCTGGACGAGATCCTGCTGTTCAACCGGCTGAGCCGGGCGAGCATGACGGACATCGTCGAGATCCAGCTCGGCCGCCTGCGCAAACTGCTGGCAGATCGCAAGGTCGAGCTCGAGTTCGATGCCAAGGCTCTGCAGTGGCTGGCGAATCGGGGCTACGATCCGGTCTACGGCGCCCGCCCGCTCAAGCGGGTGATCCAGCGCAGCCTGCAGAATCCGCTGGCGACGCTGATCCTCGAGGGCCAGATCAAGGACGGCGACACGGTGAAGGTCGGCGTCGAGAATGGCGAATTGGTGGTCGGCGACCATCGCGTGTTGAGCGAGGCCGCGGACTGAGATTCAAGTGCGGCGCAGCGAGGGAGCGCTCGCTGCGCCGCACTTCATCCCGTCAATTGCTCCTGGCTACTTCCGTGCCGGTCGACTCCCTGGAAGTCGAAGGCTTGGCCGACTTCGCCGGCTTGTTCTCCGCCACGACCGGCGCATTCTTCAATTGGGCGGTATATTGCTTGACGCGCGTGTTGAAGCGCGCGGCATCCTTGCCCGTCACCGTCGCACGCATGGCGAATTTCTGGGCCAGTGGATTGACCGCCCTCCCGCCACGATGGAATTCGTAGTGGAGATGCGGTCCGGTCGACATCCCCGTTGAGCCCACAAAGCCTATGACTTGTCCTTGGCGCACTGCCACGCCCGGTTTGATCCCCGGACCGAGCCGGGACATGTGCGCATAGGCGGTGCCGATGTCGCGCGTGTGCTGCAACTTGACGTAGAGTCCATAACCGCCATTGGGACCTGCCATCACCACTTTGCCGGCGCCTGCCGCGAGGATCGGCGTGCCTGGCGGGGCGGCGAAGTCTACGCCGGCGTGTAAGGCGCTGAACCCGAGGATGGGATGCTCGCGCATGCCGAAACGGGACGTTATCCGCGAAGCGTCCATCGGTGTCCGCAGAAAGGACCGCACGACGCTCTCGCCATTCGGGTTGAAGAATCCCTCGGCACCACCCTGCGGCCGGAAGCGGATGACGGTCACCGTCCGCTTGAGCAAGCGCAGTTCACCCGCCAGCAGCCGGCCGGGGTGGGTCACCATGCCGTCGCTGGTCACGAGTTGCTCGAGCAGCACGGTGAATTTCTGCCCTTCCTTCAACTCGCGCTGAAAGTCGACATCGTAGGAGAGGGCACGAATGAACTCGATCATTGCCGCCGACGGTGCGCCCAGCTTGACTCCACTCTGTTGCAGCGAGCCCGCACGCACGCCTTCGACGCGCACGATACGCGGGCTGACCTTGTAGACCTTCTCCTCTCCCGTGTAGCTGCCGTCGTCACGGCGCGTGATGATGTATGCGCGTTCCGGTTGAGGGCGGACTGACAGTGAAAGCACGCGTGGTGCGTCGGGCTGTTCGGGAATGGTCTGGAGGTCGAGTTCGATGGTCTCGCCAACGGCCAGTCGGCGTTTTTTCAGAAGAGCGTGGAGCTTGGTCGCGATCTGCTTGCGGTCGGCCTCGGGTACGTCGATGTCGGCCAGCATCTTCTCGATGGTGTCGCCACGCTCCAGCCGCAACGTCAGCTCGTAGCGATCGCTGCCCGGCGCGTCCGGTTCCGGCTCGGGCTCGGACGTGGGCGCCGATGGTTTGCCCTGGAATCCGGAAAACTCGGTCGCCGCGAGCGGCGGCGGCGGATCGATGCTCGGCAGGGCGATCGGGAAGTCCGATAACGTGGCTCTCGCCAGCGTGAAGGGTGGTAGCGTCGACGGCCAGAGCGAGGACGCCGATCGGTCCTCGGAGCGCAACATTGGGAACGTGGCAGCGTTAGGCTGCACTGCCGTATCTGCGGCCGTACTCCGGCCGCCGGCTGCGCTGGGCGTATTGCTCGCTCCGGCCGTCCTCGCGCCGGCCGTCCTCGCGCCGGACGAGGCTTCCGAGGGCATCGTCGCTGAAGGCGGCGTATTCGCGCTTTCTGGACTGGATCTGTGAGTAAGAACCAGGCCGGCTGAGGCCAGGGTGACCGCGCCGATCGCAAAGAGGACAGGCCGAAAGGGCGCAAAAGCCGAAGTTTTTGCGCCTTCTGGCCGGTCCGACGGAGAGGGGGAATCCGTCATGACCATTGACCTATTTCGGACTCCGTGGATCGGAGCCTCGATGGGTGGAAGTGTCGTCCGGGCTGTTCTTCCCGGCCGTAGGATCGTTCATCAGCCTACATATTGATGCCGTAAAGCCAGCAAAGGTACAAGAATACAATAGGTTCGACGCCGTCCTTCAGACACTGTCTGCGGACCGTAAGAGATCTGCAATTTTGGGTTTGACACCCCGAACTGCCCCCCATATAAGCGCGGCTCCCACGGCGCGGGACGTACGAAAAAACGTTGCGGAGCACTTGCAACGGAAGGGTTTCTGACCCACATACGCCTGCTGACCGGAAGGAACTCGACCGCAAGGTCGCGCGCTCTATGCATCGTCTGTTTGGAAAGGGATACGCCAGCGGCGGCGGGCATCGGCACTTCGGTGTAGATGTTTCTGCCGTCGCTAGTTCGAAGCCTGATGTTCCGGGTTTTCTCGGGACGTCGGGATGTAATTGGTGACGGGATCTCGCTCCCTGGTCTTTCGGGACTATGGGAGCACGTTAAACTTGAGAGTTTGATCCTGGCTCAGAACGAACGCTGGCGGCAGGCTTAACACATGCAAGTCGAACG
>QFCS01005680.1_pt1 | contig 14195 bp, 10 predicted proteins | sample 3576561 | NCBI WGS metagenome assembly QFCS01 | reverse complement strand
GGCGTCGATGTGGGCGGCACCTTCACGGATCTGGTCTATGCCGACACAGAGGCTGGCGAGACCGCCGTTCACAAGGTGTCGACGACGCCCGACGACCCGTCGCGCGGCGTGGTCGCCGGCCTCACGGCCCTGTGCGACAAGTACGGCATCCCGCGCGAAACCATCGACGTGGTGTTCCACGGCACGACGATCGCGACAAACGCCATCCTGGAGCACGACGGCGCGGTAACCGGCATGATCACCACCGGCGGCTACCGCGACATCCTGCATATCGGCCGCCATCAGCGGCCGCAGCACTACTCGATCATGCAGGACATCCCCTGGCAGGACCGACCGCTGGTCAAGCGGCGCTACCGCAAGACGGTCAAGGAGCGGCTGATGCCGCCCAGGGGCGAAGTTCTGGAGCCGCTCGACGAGGCCGGCGTGCGACAGGCGGTGCGCGAGCTCAGGGAGGCCGGCGTCGAGGCGATCGCCATCTGCTTCCTCTTCTCCTATCTCGACGGGGCGCACGAGGCGCGCGCCATGGAGATCGTGCGCGAGGAATATCCGGAGTGCTTCGCCACGACCTCCTCCTCGGTCTCGCCGCAGTTCCGCGAATTCGAACGCTTCACCACCACGGCGATGAATGCCTTCGTCGGTCCCAAGGTGCGCAACTACGTCACCCGGCTCGAATCGGAGATCGAAGCCTCGGGCTTCAAGGCTGACCTGCGCATCATGGCGTCGAACGGCGGCGTCGCGACGCCGGGCATGGTGGCAGAGCGTCCCGTTCTGACGCTCCTGTCCGGTCCGGCCGCGGGGGTGATCGGCGGCGACTGGGCGGGCGCGTTGTCCAGCAGACGCAACCTCATCACCTTCGATGTCGGTGGCACCTCGGCCGACATCGGCATCATCACCGAGGGCACCTTCGGCGAGGCCACGGCGCGCGATACCTGGATCGCCGGCTTCCCCGTGCTGGTACCGATGATCGACGTGCACACGATCGGCGCCGGCGGCGGCTCGATCGCCTATGTCGACCAGGCCGGCGCCTTCAAGGTCGGGCCGCGCTCGGCCGGCGCCGTGCCGGGCCCGGCGGCCTACGGCCGCGGCGGCACGCGCGCCACCGTTACCGACGCCAACGTCGTGCTGGGCCGCCTCGACCGCGGCAACTTCCTGGGTGGCAGCATGTCGCTCGACGAGATCGCGGCGCGCCGCGTGATCGGCGAACTGGCGCGCGAGCTGGGTTTGAACGACCGCGAGGCCGCCGAAGGCGTCATCACCCTGATCAATGCCAACATGGCAAACGCCATCCGCTCACGTACCGTCCAGAAGGGCATCGACCCGCGCGACTACGCACTCGTCGCATTCGGCGGCGCCGGCCCCCTGCACGGCGCCGAGGTCGCCGACATGCTGGGCATCCCCGAGGTCATCGTGCCGCCCCATCCCGGCATCACCTCTGCCGTCGGGCTGCTGATCAGCGACCTGCGCTACGACGCCATCCGCACGTCCTTCCAGGTGTCAGGCACGGTCGACCTGGCGCGCGTCAACGCCGACTTCGCCGCCATGGAAAAGGAACTCGCCGATCGATTCACCGCCGACGGCATTGCGCTCGCCAAGGTCGCGTTCGAGCGGCGCGGCGACCTGCGCTACGTCGGCCAGGGCTACGAACTCAAGGTGCCAATCCCGGCCGGCACGGTCGACGAGGCAGCGCTGACGAAGGTCTTCGAGGCCTTCCATGAGATCCATCGTCGCGAGTACGGCCATCACTTCTCCGAATCGGCTATCGAGATCGTGAACCTGCGCCTGATCGGCGCGGCGAGCGCCGCCAAAATCGCCAAGCCCACCGTCGGCACGGCGAAGTCTCTGGAGGCAGCGAAGGTGCGCAGCGGAACGGGCACCTTCCGCGTCGACGGCAAGCTCGGCGACTTTTCCGTAGACTTCTACCGCCGCGACCTGCTGCCCGTCGGCAAGCGCATCCCCGGTCCCGCCATCGTGCTGCAGATGGACACCACGACCGTCGTGCCGCCGAAGCACAGCTTCGAGGCCGACGCCGCCGGCAATCTCGTCATCCGCAAGAGCGATGCCTAGCGACAACGGTCATCCCGACTGGAACAGCGCGCCTGCCGCGCTCCGGTCGGGATGACGAAGCGAAAGGAGAAGACGCCATGACTACCGCCGCCCAGCGCCAGCCCGTCCCCAAGCCCGACCGCATCGACCCGATCACCACCTCGGTGATCCAGGGCGCACTCGAAAACATCGCCATCGAGATGGGCTACAAGCTCATGCGCATGAGCTACTCCTCGATCATCCGCGAATCGGAGGACTTCGGAGCTGCTCTGGTCGATGCAGAAGGCCGCGGGCTGGCGGAATCCGCACAGTCGACGCCGCTGCAGTCCGGCCCGATTCCCGGCTATGTGCGCGGCGTGCAGAAGATCCTGGCGGAGCGTGGCGACCAGTTCCGGCCGGGCGACGTCGTCATGCACAACGACGCCTACTCCGGCGCCAGCCATGGGCCGGACGTGGCCTTCATCGTGCCCGTCTTCGTACAAGGCAGGCTGATCGGCTTTGCCGCCACGACGGCGCATCATCTGGATATCGGCGCCCTGTCGCCGGGCTCCTGCGGCATCGTCGAGGCAATCGACGCCTACGCCGAGGGCCTGCAGTTCAAGGCCATCAAGGTGTACGACCGCGGCGTGCGCAACGACATGGTCTGGCAGATCGTGCGCGACAATATCCGCGCCTCCGATCTCGTCGTCGGTGACATGGATGCCCAGGTCGCGGCGGCCCGTATCGGCGCCGAGCGCATGGCCGAACTGGTCGAGCGCTATGGGCTGGAGACCTTCGACCTCGCCTGCCAGGCACTGATGGAGCATGCCGAGCGGCTGATGCGCCAGGCCATCGCCAGGCTGCCCGACGGCGTCTATCGTGCCGAAACGGCGATCGACGGCTACCTCGACAGCGACGATCCCGGCAAGAAGGAGCTGCCGATCGTCGTCACCATCACCAAGAAGGACGACAGCCTCGTCGTCGACCTGACCGGCACCGCACCACAGGTACCCGACCGGCCGATCAACATGCCGCTCGAAGGCACGGCCGATATCGCGATCTGGCTCACGATCCGCTCGGTGCTGCTCGATACCGCCGTGCATGGCCACATCCCGGTCAACGCCGGCCTGATCCGGCCGATCACCATCGTGGCGCCCAAAGGCTGCCTGGCCAACCCGACCTTTCCGGCCCCGACGATCGCCCGCTTCTGCCCCGGCAACCAGCTTGCCGACACGGTCATGAAGGCGCTGGCCCAGGCTGTGCCCGGCAACGTCTCGGCAGGCATCGGCAACCTCAAGGTCATCGCCTTCTCCGGCCTCAAGGACGAGACCCACTGGGTTCATATGGAGATCTTCGAGGGGTCCTATGGCGGCCGGCCGGGCAAGGACGGCATGGACGCGGTCGACACGCTCTACGCCAACACCCGCAACAATCCGATCGAGGACATCGAGACCCACCTGCCCCTGCGCGTGCTGCGCTATGAGCTGCGCGAGGATGTGGCCGGTGCCGGCAAGTGGCGGGGCGGCCTGGGCTCCGTGCGGGAGTTCGCCTTCCTCAGCGATGGCGGCGCCTCGGTCGAGGGCGAAGGCCATCGCTACCGCCCATGGGGCTTCCTGGGCGGCGGCGACGGCATGCCCGCCAAGCTCGACCTCCTGCTGCCGGGCGGTAGCAATGCCCGCGCACTGCCCTCCAAGGTGCCGCACATGAACGTCGCCAAGGACGGCCGCTTCGTCTGCTACGGCCCGGCCGGCGGCGGCTACGGCAATCCGCTCGAGCGCGATCCCGCCAAGGTCGCCGACGACGTGCTGGACGGCGTGATCTCCGTCGAGACGGCGCTCCGCGACTACGGCGTCGTCATTTCGGCCAAGGGGGCCATCGACCAGGCGGCAACGGCCAAGGCACGCGCCGGGCGCGCCGCGTAGCGGCCGCGCGCCCGGCCTGCCAGCACCCTTGAGTGCCGCTCGGCACGAGACGGCATCTCACGGCGCACGTCCCCCCGAACTGAGCCTGATCTAGCGGCGGCGCAGCAGGGTGCCGCGCTCTTGCGTGAGGAGCCGGAGCTTCTCTTCCTGCTCGGCAATGCGCTGGGACATCAACTCCTCGCTGGCGGCTCCCGCAGAGGATGCCGCCTGCTCAACGAGGTCGCGCAGGTTGGCCCGGAGGATGGCGATGCGATTGTCGATCTCGAGAACTGGTGCCGACAGCGGCCTGCGAGGCGCAGCCGAAGACTTCTTCTTTTTCGCGGTGGCCTGACGCTTGCGGGCTGGTGCCGGCTTCCGCTTCGCTGCCGCCTTCACCTTGGGAGCCTTGGCAGCCTTCTTCACCACCTTCTTGACTGCTCTCCGAGGCGCCTTTTTCTCCGCGACCTTCCGAACGACTTTCTTCTTCGCAGCCTTCCGAGCCACCTTCTTCGGCATCTTCTTCGATTTCGGTGCCTTCCTGGACTTTGCCGAAACCGACTTTCTTGCAGCCATGACTGTCTCCTTCTTGACCTGAGGTCTCGTTAGGGTGCCGGCTCCAATGGAGCATGATGCCCTTGGCTTGAATCAGCCGGCCTCATGTGCCCTGTGGAACCGCGACCATCCAAGCGCGCGCACGACATGAGATGGAACCGCATGCGCTTCCATCCGCTCACGCTCTACTGCCTCGCGATTGGCAAGTCTTCCTCAATCGTTCATCAAGCACGATATGGATTTCGAACTCACTGGCCGGTCCTGTCTCGTGACCGGCGCCAGCGCGGGCATCGGCGCCGGCATCATCCATCTCCTGGCTCGGCAAGGCGCGCACGTCGTCGCCACGGCGCGACGTGCGGAGAAGATCAAACGGCACGCCAATATCGTGGCGATACCCGGCGACATCACGGCCTCGGCAGACCTGTCGCGCATCGCCGCGGAGGCGATCCGTGCGGCCGGCCGGATCGACATTCTGGTCAACTGCGCCGGGGGCTCGCGGCCGACGACGATCGATGCCGGCGAAGACTTCTGGGAGGAGGCCTTCGCGCTCAACTTCACCGCGGCCAGGCGATTGACGACGGCACTGCTGCCGGGCATGCGCAGCCGGCGCTGGGGACGCATCATCAACATCAGCGGCACCATGGAGCCGCGCGGCCTCAACGCCGCCGTCGCCGCCAAGGCGGCCCTTCACCTGTGGGCCAAGGGACTGGCCTGCGACGTCGCCGCCGAGGGCGTCACCGTCAACACCATCCAGCCCGGGCGCATCAACAGCGAGCAGATCCTGGAGAAGCTGCATCCTACCGAGGAGAGCCGCCGTACTTTCATCGACCGCAACATCCCGGCCGGGCACTTCGGCGAACCGGAGGACGTGGCCCACCTCGTGGCCTTCCTGGCATCGCCAGCCGCGCGCTACATCACCGGCGCCGTGATCCCCGTCGACGGCGGCATGCGCCACTTCGCGCACTGATTCCGATCGCGGCGCGACGTGCCGCGATCGGAGCGGCGCACGACTACTTCTTCATCTTCACGCCGGTTAGGCGAACCAGCCCGTCCGGGACCACCTTGAAGCCCTCGATCTTCGGCGACAGACCGTAGATCAGGGTCGGATGCCAGAGGTAGATATAGGGGCGGTCGGCGAGATACAGCGCCGCCGCCTTCTCATAGGCCGCATAGCGTGTGGCGAAGTCGTTGCTTGTACGACCGGCATTCAAGAAGGCATCGACCTCCTTGCTGCAATACTTGCCACCGTTCAGCGTGCCGTCGCAGGCATTGAAGGCATACAGATTGCCGTCGATATCGGTGCGGCCGCTCCAGAGGATCAGCAGCGTCTCGAAATTGCCGCTGGTCCATTCCTTGAGCAACGTCGTCGTTTCGATGACCACGAGCTGAAGGTCGATACCCGCTTCGGCGACCATCGCCTGCAGGATCTGCGCAGGGCCCGTGAATGCGCTGGAATTGGGCACCAGCATCTCGACCTTGAGGCGCTGCAGGCCGGCTTCCTTGATCAGGGCCTGCGCCTTGGCGACGTCGCGACCGGGCACGGGCAACGACTTGGCATAGAACGGACTACCCGGCGGGACCGACTGGTTGCCGGGTGTATTCACGCCTTCGAAAGCCGCCTGATTCAGAACGTTGCGGTCGATCGCCAGCTCCAGCGCCTCGCGCAGCTTCGGGTTGGTCATGATCGGCGTCTTGGGCCGCTTGGTGTCACCGACATTGATTGCGATATAGGTCGAGGCCAGCCCTGGCCCCTTGGCCACCGTCAGCTTGCTCTGCTGCAGCACCGGAATGTCGGTCGCGGGCACGCCTTCGATCAGGTCCAGGCTGCCGGAGCGCAGGTTGGCCACGCGCACTGGCGCGTCCGGGATCGGCAGATAGGTGACCTTGTCGAAGAAGACGTTCTTCGCATCCCAGTAGTCGGCGAAACGCTCCAGCACGATGCGCTCCTGCGCCACGCGCTCGACGAACTTGAAGGGCCCGGCGCACACTGGCTTGTTGGAGAAGGTGCCGGCGGCGATCGCCTTAGGCGACATCATCATGCCCGCGCGATCGGACAGCGCGGCGATCAACGGCGCAAAGGAGCTGTTCAGCTTCAGCGCAATGGTACTGTCGTCAACGGCCTCGACCGAAGCGAGCGGCCCGAGCTCGTTCTTGCGGTTCGACCCCGGCATGCCGAAATGCCGCTCCAGACTGGCTTTCGCCGCCGCCGCGTCGAAAGCTTCGCCATCATGGAACTTCACGCCCTGGCGCAGCTTCATGGTCAGCGTCTTGCCGTCGGCCGACCATTCCCAGGAGGTGGCGAGTTGGGGCACGTAGTTCAGCTTCTCGTCGATGTCGATCAGCTTGTCGCACAGGCTGGCGAAGACGACCCGCCCAGCGACCGTGCGCGACAAGGTCGGATCAAGCGCATCGGGATCGCTGCCCAGGCCGATGCGCAGATTCTGCGCCATGGCGTTTGCCGAAAACAGCGTCATGCAGCCCAGCACCGCGGCAGCCCACGAGCCAGCCTTTCGCACTCTCGAAGATTCCATCTTGAAACACCTCCCAGCAAATGGCTGTTCAGGATATATGATACATCGGTCGGCACAGACGATGCATGCAGCATGCCACGCATTCCGTGGGCCACGCATGCCGTAGGAACGCATGTACGCGGTCTGCTTCTTGCTGACGATGTCGCCCCGCACGCCGGGGCCATGTCGTCGACGCGTTTCGAGATCGCCTGAGGAGTATCTGGTTGGAACCGATCTTCACCACCCGTCCCGAGATCCAGGGCACCTTCGGCGTCGTCTCATCCACGCACTGGATAGGTTCCGCAGTGGGCATGAGCGTTCTGGAACGCGGCGGCAATGCCTTCGACGCCGCGGTAGCCGTCGGCTTCTGCCTGCATGTGCTGGAGCCGCACCAGAACGGCCCCGGAGGTGACATGCCGGTACTGTTCTGGAGCGCGAAAGAGGAGAAGGTCAGCCTTCTTTGCGGTCAGGGCGTCTCGCCTCGCGGTGCCACGATCGCGGCCTTTCGGGATCTCGGTCTCGACCTCATTCCCGGCACGGGGCCGCTCGCGGCCTGCGTCCCCGGTGCCTTCGACGCCTGGATGACCCTGTTGCGCGATCATGGGACGATGGAGCCTGAAGCGCTCCTGGCCTACGCCATCGACTACGCTGACCGCGGCCATCCCGCCTCCTGGCAGCTCGCGACCGTCGTCGAGATGATGCGCGAACAGTTCACCAACTACTGGCCGACTTCGGCCGCTACCTACATGCCCGGCGGACAGGGTCCGAAACGCGGCACGCTATTCCGCAATCCTGTCCTCGCCGCGACCTATCGCCGGCTCGTGGCGGTGGGCAACGCCGTGTCCGGCACCCGGGAACAGCGTATCGATGCGGTGCGCGATGCCTGGTACCGCGGCTTCGTCGCCGAGGCGGTCGACCGCTTCTGCAAGGGCGAGCCGGTGCGCGACAGTTCCGGGCGGCGTCATCGCGGGCTGCTCACCGCCGACGACATGGCAGCCTGGAAAAGCCACTACGAGACGCCGTGCTCGATCGACTACCATGGCTACACTGTCCACAAATGCGGTGCGTGGAGCCAGGGACCGACCTTCCTGCAGCAACTGGCCCTCCTGAAGGGCTACAACCTCGCGGCAATGGACCCCGTGGGCGACGAGTTCGTCCATCTCGTCACCGAATGCGGCAAGCTCGCCTATGCCGACCGCGAAGCCTGGTACGGCGATCCGGACGTCTTCGACGTTCCGATGGGCGATCTCCTGAGCGAGTCCTACGCCGCCGAACGGCGCAGGCTGATCGACGACAATGCGTCGTTCGAGATCCGCCCCGGCTCCCCCGGCGGACGGCAGCCGAAGATGCCGGCGATCCGGCAGCAGGCGCTGAAAGCGGCCGGCAGCGGAGAACCTTCTCGGGCGCTTGCCGGTACCGCCGCCGATGCCGGCGCGGGCGAGCCGAATGCGGCGCACCGGGGCCCGACGGGCGGCGACACCTGCCACATCGCCGTCATGGACCGCTGGGGCAATGTCGTCTCCGCCATGCCGTCCGGCGGCTGGCTGCAGAGTTCGCCCGTCATACCGGAACTCGGCTTCTGCCTGGGCACGCGAGCACAGATGTTCTGGCTGGAGGAAGGGCTGGCCAGCAGCCTCGCCCCGGGCCGGCGTCCGCGTACCACGCTCTCACCTTCCTTCGTCACGCGAGACGGCAGGCCCTACATGGCCTTCGGCACACCCGGCGGCGACCAACAGGACATGTGGTCGATCAGCTTCTTCCTGCGCCATGTGCATCACGGCATGACCCTGCAGGAGGCGATCGACGCGCCCAATTTCCACAACGACCATACGCCGAGCTCCTTTTACCCGCGCCAGGCCAGACCGGGCTCGCTTTCGGCCGAGGAGCGTTTCCCGGCCGCAACACTGGCGGCCCTGCGCAAGCGCGGACACGGCGTGCAGGTGACGAAACCCTGGTCGAACGGCCGGCTGATCGCAGCGGCGTGCGATCGCGGCCAGGATCCTGTCGTGCTCCGTGCCGGCGCCAATCCCCGCGCCCTTCAAGGCTATGCAGTAGGACGCTGACCGGCATGCTGAAGTTCCTCTTCGGCCGGCTCGCGATCATGGTGCCGACGCTGCTTCTCGTCACCATGATCGTCTTCCTGCTGCAGAATCTGCTGCCCGGCGATCCGGTGATCGCGATGGCAGGGGAGAACCGCGATCCCGAGGTGATCGCCCATCTTCGCGCCAAGTACCATCTCGACAAGCCCCTCCCCGTCCAATACGGGATCTGGCTCGGCGGCGTGCTGCAAGGCGATTTCGGCCAGTCGCTGCATATCGAACGTCCGGTGCTGCAACTCGCGCTGGAGAAGCTGCCCGTCACCCTCCAGCTCGCCGGCATGGCGATGGTGATCGCCCTTCTCATCGGCGTCACGGCAGGAACGCTGGCGGCGGTGAAGCATAACACCTGGATCGACTATGCGATCAGGATCGCCGGCCTCTGCGGCCTGTCGACGCCGAATTTCTGGCTCGGCATCCTGCTGATCCTGCTGTTCTCGGTCGAGCTCGGCTGGCTGCCCGCCTCGGGTTATGTCAGCCCGACGGAAGACCTGTGGGCCAACCTGAAGTCGATGATCATGCCGGCCTTCGTGCTCGGCAATGCCGTGGCGGCGATCCTGATGCGGCACACCCGCAGCGCCGTGCTGCAAGAGATGCGGGAAGACTATGTGCGCACCGCGCATGCCAAGGGACTGCCCCGGCGCAAGGTGATCGTGCGCCATGTCCTCTATAACGCGCTGGTGCCGATCATCACGCTGGCCGCGCTCGAATTCGGCCTGCTGCTGTCGGGCGCCATCCTGACCGAGCAGGTCTTCACCATCCCCGGCTTCGGCAAGCTCATCGTCGATGCCGTGTTCAACCGCGACTACGCGGTCGTGCAGGGAGTGGTGCTCTGCACCGCCACCATCTACATGGTCCTCAACCTTGCGGCCGACCTCGCCTACTTCATGGTGAATCCGAGGATGCGTCGATGACGTCCATGGCCGATTCCGGGCAGTCCGCCCGACGCCAGATCCTCCGCCGGGCCTTTGCCAATCGCGAGCTGGTGATCGGCGGCACCATCGTTCTGCTCTTCGTCCTCGTCGCCTGCCTGGCGCCGCTGCTGGCCCCCTATGATCCCTTGCAGGCGAACTTCCTCACCATCCGGAAGGCGCCGAGCTGGGCCCATCCGCTCGGCACCGATGAAGTGGGGCGCGATGTGCTGTCGCGCGTCATCTACGGCGCGCGTACTTCGCTTCTCGCCGGCATCGTCTCGGTCTCCATCGCCGTAGCCATCGGCGTGCTGCTCGGCTTGGTGGCAGGCTATGTCGGCGGCGTCTTCGACCTGCTGGCGATGCGGGTGATCGACGCCATGCTGGCCATTCCCTCGCTGGTGCTGGCCATCGCGCTGGCTGCCTTCCTGGGACCGAACCTCACCAACGCGATGATTGCCATCGGCATCACCGCAACGCCCGCCTTCGTAAGAGTCACGCGCGCGCAGGTCATGGCGGTGAAGGTCGAGACCTACGTGGAAGGCGCGATCTCGGTCGGCGACACACACCTACAGCTGCTCACCCGCCACATCCTGCCCAACGCCATCAATCCGATCATCGTGCAGGCGACGCTCGCGATCTCGACCGCGATCATCGCCGAGGCCTCGCTCTCCTTTCTCGGGCTCGGCCAGCAGCCGCCGGCGCCTTCCTGGGGCAGCATGCTGAACGCCGCCCGCGGCTTCCTGAACCAGGCGCCGTGGATGGCGATCTGGCCGGGGGCGGCGATCTTCGTCGTCGTCGTGTCCTTCAACCTGCTGGGCGACGGGTTGCGCGACCTCCTCGATCCGCGCGAGACGTTCGCCGGGCGGAACTGAACGAGATGCGGAACAGCGCCTTGGTCGTCGGCCTGCCCCACACGCGCTCGGCCCTGCTCAATGCAGGCGGCCGGACGCCTCCTCGGTCTCTGGCGCGAGCTTGAGACCGGCGTGGCCGAGTGAGACAGCGAACGTCGTCAGCCGCGCTGCCGCCGCGCGCGAGGCCGTCGGCGCCATCAGGTGATCGAGCGACGCCGTCAGCGACCCGTCGAAGCGACCCTGCGCCAGTCCGCACAAGGCAACGAGCGTCGCCTCGTCCCGGCTGATGCCGGGACAGGTCGGCTCGTTGATCTCCATCGCGCGGCGGGCGCCGAACAGATACGCATCCATCGCGATCGCGAAGTCCGGCAGCAGCGCGATCAGACCCGCCTGCTGGAAGCCGCGATGGAGCAGCGACCCTTCCGCGGGCAATGCCCGCTCGCAGTGCCACTGGCGCACCGCCCAGAGGACGAAGCGCTCGCCCACCGGCAACACGCCCGGTTCGATCGATCCATCCATGGCCTGGCCCATCGCAAGAGTTCCACCGCAAGAGCATTGACAGGATCGTATATGAGAATAATTATCACTAGCAATCACAAACAGAGGTGATGGACATGGAGTTTTCCTCGCAGACCGCCCCCGCCGTAGCGGCAACCTGGAACGGCGCCGCCCCCGAGATTCCGGTCGCCGACAGCGTGACGTTGCTGCGCGGGTCCCGCGAGCTCCTGATCCGCCACGGCAGCCAGACCTATCGGCTGCGCATCACGGCCACCGGCAAGCTGATCCTCACCAAGTAGAGCGAGCCCCTCGCCGCAGTGTGCCGTCTCTCGTTGCATCGGCTGCCCGCAATTGGCAGGGTCCCGCGAAAATCGGGAAGGGTGAAGCAACGTGAGCTATCGGCATAGGCGTCAATGGCACCGGTCGGTGCTCGGCGTGGCGGCCGTTGCGGCAGCTTCCCCGATCGGCTTGGCTGGCCTTGCGCTTGGGCAGTCGCAGGACGCGCCGTCGCCTTGGCGCGTCGAGTGCGGGAGCGACGGCACGGCGCTGAACTGCAGCGCCATACAGGAGGCGACACGCGCCAACGAACGCCAGACGTTTGCGGCTGTGGCTGTCCGCACGGATGCCAGCAGCAAGACCTCGTCGATGCTGATCCAGGTTCCACTCGGCGTGAATCTTCTGGAGCCGATCGAGTTCAGGATCGACAACGGCGCTGTCGAGAAACAAGTGTTCCAGACATGCACGCCTGTCGGCTGCTTCGCCAGCCTGCAGGTCAACGACAAGCTGATGGGCGCACTGCGCCGGGGCACGGTGCTCAAGCTGACGGTTCAGGATGTCGCCAAGCGGCCGATCACCGTCGACGTGTCTCTGATGGGCTTCAGCCAGGCGGTCGACAAGACGAAATAGGCGGAAAACCCCGAAGATGGCCGACAGGCGCCTGGCCCCATCCCACGAATTTCTTTCTACTTCAAGGACTTACATCCAATCCGAAATGGTCAACTATCGGCCTTGCGCTGGACGGTGCGACTCCTGATATAACGGCGTCGAGGGGCCGATGTGGGCGGAGCAGTCGCCAACCCGGTCAGATCCGGAAGGAAGCAGCCGTAACGAATTCGCTTCGGGTCATGTCGGTCCCTCACCGGATTTGCCGCGCGCCGCCGCGGTCACCGGTCAGCCGGGCGCGATGACCGCCGGGCGCGAGGGGCCGCGGCATCGAGCGGGATAACGCCATGCCGGAAGCCAGCGAGACGCTTCCCTATCGGGTACTGGCCCGCAAGTACCGTCCCGTCGATTTCACCACGCTTGTCGGACAGGAAGCGATGGTGCGTACGCTGCGCAATGCCATCGCGACCGGACGCATCGCCCACGCCTTCATGCTCACCGGCGTCCGCGGCGTGGGCAAGACCACGACCGCTCGCATCATCGCCCGCGCCCTGAACTGCATTGGACCCGACGGCAAGGGCGGCCCCACCGTCGACCCGTGCGGCGTCTGCGACAACTGCAAGGCGATCAGCGAAGACCGTCATGTCGACGTGATCGAGATGGACGCAGCCTCGCGCACCGGCATCGACGACGTGCGAGAACTGATCGAGGGCGTGCGTTATCGGCCCGTCTCGGCGCGCTACAAGGTCTACATCATCGACGAAGTCCACATGCTGTCGGACAAGGCCTTCAATGCGCTGCTCAAGACGCTGGAAGAGCCGCCGCCGCACGTGAAGTTCCTGTTTGCCACCACCGAGATCCGCAAAGTGCCGGTGACGGTACTGAGCCGCTGCCAGCGCTTCGACCTCAAGCGCGTGCCGCAGCAGACGCTGGTCGAGCATTTCAGCCGCATCGCCGCAGCGGAAAAGGTCGAGATTTCGCCCGAAGCGCTGACCCTGCTGGCACGGGCCGCCGATGGTTCGGTGCGCGATGGTCTCTCCATGCTCGACCAGGCGATCGCGCACGGCGCCGGCGTCGTCGACGCCGCGCAGGTCCGTGACATGCTGGGCCTCGCCGACCGCAGCCGTGTCCTCGACCTGTTCGAGAAGACGATGCGCGGCGACGCCGCCTCCGTGGTCGCGGCGCTCGGCGAGATGCATGATTCCGGCGCCGATCCCGCCGTCGTGCTGCAGGACCTTCTCGAGCTGACCCACTGGGTGACGCGCCTCAAGGTGGCGCCGGACGCTGCGGCGGCGACAGCCGACAGCGAACGCGCGGCGGGGCTCGCGATGGCCGGCAAGCTCTCCATGGCCTCGCTGACTCGCGCCTGGACGCTGCTGCTCAAGGGGCTGCAGGAGACGCTGGCGGCGCCGTCGCCGATGCGCGCCGCCGAGATGGCTCTCATCCGCCTCTGCTACACCACCAACCTGCCGCCGCCGTCGGACGTCATCAAGGCGCTGCAGAATGGTGCAGCACCCGCCGCCTCCGGGGCTCCCTCCGTGGCACCGCCGTCGCCACGTGGCAGCGGTGGCGGTGGTGCCGCTACTGCGCGATTGGCCGCCCAGCCGGTCGCCACCGCTGCCCCCCAGCCGGCTTCCGCGGCGCCCCCCAGTCCCAGGACGTTCACCGAGATCGTCGCGCTGTTCGAAACTCGTCGCGAGGCGCGTCTGGTCCACCATCTGATGCATCACGTGCACGAGGTGCGCTGCGAGCCGGGCCTGATCGAGTTCCGGCCCCAGTCCCGGGCGCCGACCGACCTTGCACCTCGATTGAGCGAACTGCTGTCGCAATGGACCGGCCGACGCTGGATTGCCTCGGTGTCCTCCGATGCCGGCAAGCCGACGCTGGTCGACCAGAAGGCCGCAAAGGGCGACGAGTTGCGCCTGCAGGCCGAGAACCATCCGCTGGTGCAGGCGATCCTGAAGACCTT
>QFCS01004919.1_pt1 | contig 14204 bp, 12 predicted proteins | sample 3576561 | NCBI WGS metagenome assembly QFCS01 | reverse complement strand
GCCGACCTTGGCACCCGGCTCGACTGGATCGCGGTCGATCACCACAACACCGGTCACCCCCACACTCACATCATCGTTCGCGGAGTGACCGACGATGACAAGACTCTCAACATCGCTGGCGACTACATCGCTTATGGCATCCGCGAGCGGGCGAGCGAGATCGTAACGCGGGAGCTCGGCCGCCAGACCGAGCAAGAGGTGTCCCGTGGCCTGGAGCGGGAGGTCGAAGCTGACCGCTTCACGCGCCTCGACCGCATGCTGCTCGCCGAGCAGAGGAGCCGAACCGAGTTCGCCGACCTGAGGCCGGACCGGGACATGCTCGAGAGCCTGCGACAGAATCGGGCGCTGCTGATCCGGCGGGCGCGCAAGCTGGAGCGCATGGGCCTGGCCATCGAGGTGGAGCCAGGCCGGTGGACGATATCGCCCAGGGCCGAACCCGTCCTGCGAGATCTGGGCGACCGCGGCGACATCATCAAGACGATGCACCGGGCAGTGGACCGCGAAGGGTTGGCCGACGCCCGCTCCGTCGCGGGCTATATCCTTCATCATGATGAGATGATGGCGCCGATCGTTGGCCGGGTGCTCGACAAGGGGCTGGCGGGCGACGAATTGGGCGAGCGGGTGCGGCTGGTCGTCGACGGCGTGGACGGGCATGTCCATCATCTCGAGATGGATCCGACCCGAGCAGAGAATATTCAGCGCGGCATGATCGTAACCTTTGGTGCCGCCGATGCGGGACCGCGCGCATCGGACCGCAATATCCTCGCAATGGCGGGGGAGGAAGGGATCTATCGGCCGGCCGTACATCTGGAGCAGGCTGTCGGCACCGTCGGGCGTATCGGCGGCGATCCTGCGGCCTACGTCCGATCCCATGTCCGGCGCCTGGAGGCGCTGCGACGGGCCGGCCATGTCGAGCGGATCGACGCCGACCACTGGCGCATTCCCGCAGACCTGGCCGAGCGGGGGCAGGCCTACGACCTCGAACGGGCCGGCGCGTCCGGTCGGGTGACCGTGCTCTCGGCGACGGGGCTCGAGCAGCAGGTCCGCCATGATGGTGCGACGTGGCTCGACCGGGAGCTGGCGTCTCGGCAGCGCACCGTTCTGACCGAAGACGGATTCGGCCGGGACGTGACCGCCGCACTTGCCAGGCGCCGGCGATGGTTGGCCGACAGGGGCTATGCCACGGATGTAGGCGACGGGCGGATCCGGATTTCTCGCGACGTGGTGCAGCGGCTTGAGGCTCGCGACGTGGAGCGCATTGGCCGCGCGCTCGCCGTCGAACGGGGGCGGGAATGGCAGCCCGCCATTCCAGGGCGCCACGTTGCCGGGACGCTGGTCGGATCCGCGCAGCTTTCGAGTGGACGGTTCGCCATGCTCGATGACGGGCTTGGCTTTAGTCTGGTTCCTTGGCGGCCCACGCTCGACCAGCATGTGGGCCGATTGGTTTCTGGGGTCGCCTTGCCCGGCGGTGATGTCAGCTGGTCGCTTGGACGACGTCGAGGACTGGGGCTGTAGAGGGGATCAAAAAAAGCGCGCCGGACCGGTTTCCGACCCTCCACCAAATTGCACGCCAGAGCCGCCGCACGAGCACTCTGCGCGTGGTCGGCATTGAATGAATGGCAGGTACCGCTTGATCTTGTCGCTATGTCCGCGACCAAGATCCTGTGGGGGCAGATCACCCTCGTCTTCGCAATTGTGCTCATAGCAATTTGGGCGTCGACGCAGTGGACGGCCTGGCGACTGGGTTATCAGCCCCAGCTCGGGCCGCCATGGTTTGAGCTCGCCCAGGTCCCGATCTACTTCCCACCGACGTTCTTCTGGTGGTGGTACGCCTTCGACGCCTATGCCCCTGCGATTTTCGTGGAGGGCGCCTTTATCGCGGCGTCGGGTGGCTTCATCTCGATCGCAGTCGCGATCGGCATGTCGGTCTGGCGGGCGCGCGAGGCGAAGAACGTGGCGACCTACGGATCGGCGCGTTGGGCGACAGCAGGTGAAGCCCGCCATGCAGGCCTGATCGGCCCGGACGGCGTGGTCCTGGGCAAGCTCGGCGCGGACTACTTGCGCCATGAAGGACCGGAACACGTTCTCTGCTTTGCGCCGACGCGCAGCGGCAAGGGCGTCGGCTTGGTCGTACCGACCTTGCTGACCTGGCCGGGCAGTTCGATCGTTCACGACATCAAGGGAGAGAACTGGGAGCTGACGTCGGGATTCCGGTCCCGGCACGGCCGCGTGCTGCTGTTCGATCCGACCAATGCGGCGTCGGCGGCCTACAATCCGCTCCTCGAGGTGCGGCGGGGCGAATGGGAAGTCCGCGACGTCCAGAACATCGCCGACGTCCTGGTCGATCCCGAAGGCGCGCTGGAGCGCCGGAACCACTGGGAGAAGACGAGTCACGCGCTTCTGGTCGGGGCCATCCTGCATGTCCTATACGCCGGGCAGGACAAGACCCTCGCGGGAGTGGCGGCTTTCCTGTCAGACCCCAAACAGCCAATTGATACGACGCTTCGGACGATGATGACCACCGCGCACCTCGGTGAGGCGGGCGTCCACCCGGTCATCGCCTCGGCAGCCCGGGAACTACTGAACAAGAGCGAGAACGAGCGCTCGGGTGTTCTCTCGACCGCCATGTCGTTCCTCGGGCTGTACCGAGACCCTGTCGTTGCGCAGGTCACGCGTCGCTGCGACTGGCGCATTCGCGATCTCGTCGAGAACGAACGACCGACGACGCTCTACCTCGTCGTGCCGCCGTCCGATATCAGCCGGACCAAGCCGCTGGTGCGGCTGGTGTTGAATCAGATCGGCCGCCGGCTGACCGAAGAGCTCCACGCCAAGGGGCGGCGGCACAGGCTGTTGCTCATGCTCGACGAGTTTCCCGCCCTGGGTCGCCTGGACTTCTTCGAGTCGGCGCTAGCCTTCATGGCGGGGTATGGGCTCAAGAGTTTTCTCATCGCTCAGTCCCTCAATCAGATCGAGAAGGCCTACGGTCCGAACAATGCCATCCTGGACAACTGCCATGTCCGTGTGTGCTTTGCCACCAATGACGAGCGTACCGCAAAGCGCGTCTCGGATGCGCTCGGCACCGCCACGGAGATTCGTGATGCCAGGAACTACGCCGGCCATCGGCTCAGTCCGTGGCTCGGGCATCTCATGGTTTCGCGGCAGGAGACGGCACGGCCGTTGCTGACACCGGGAGAGGTCATGCAGCTGCCGGCGACCGACGAGTTGGTGCTGGTTTCCGGCTGTCCACCGATCCGGGCCCGGAAGGCACGGTACTACGAAGACCGGCAGCTGACAGAACGTCTGCTGCCGCCACCAGAGTTGGAGCGGCCGAGATCTTCCAGCGTCACCCTCGATGACTGGAGCGCCGCGCAAGTTCCTTCAGGTCCGACAGCAAGCGGGGAGGCACCGAACGGACTTCCGGAAGGGCAGCCCGTCGACGATCCCGCCAATGGCGGCATTCGCCGAGAGCCGGAGCTTGCCGAGCATGAAGAAATCGCGCCCGAGCCGGTCACGCCTTCGCCCGAGTTCGAGTTCGCCGAAGATGAGGCCGATGAAGACGCGGTGCGTGCCCGCCGTTTGCGCGCGACGGCTCGGGGGCTCACCCGCCAGGCCGCGATGGACCCTGGTGATGGCATCGATCTGTGAGCCGATAGGTGCGTACCAAGCATACGTTTCGCTTGCCGCCCGATCTGGCGCTGAAGCTTGCCGACTATGCGTCGCGCAAACGTGTGCCGCAGGCCCATATCGTGGAGGCCGCGCTCGCCTCGTTCCTGTCGCCGGATGCCTCAGAAAGACTGGAAGGAGCGCTTGGTCGCCGGCTGGATCGTCTCGTCCGACAGGTCGAAAGGCTGGAACGCAATGTCACCATCTCGAACGAGGCGTTGGCGCTGTTCGTACGCTTCTGGCTGACCACCACACCTACTTTGCCTGACGGCGCACATCAGGCCGCGCAAGCCAAGGGCCGCGAGCGGTACGAGGGCTTCGTCGATGCTCTGGGCCGGCGCTTGGCGAAAGGCCGGACGCTCGCGGAAGAAGTCTCACAAGACATCGAGCCAGGAGAGGAAACCGGCAGCGACCCGCCCCGGGAGCCTGTTTGAGGGTCCGACCCATCCGTACGCTCTTCTACGCCTGAGCACTACGATCCCTTGGTTGTTGTTGCGCCGAGGGTGTTGCTCCTTCTTCTAATCGACCTCGTTCAATGACCGCTGCTAGCGGTTGTGTAGTTCGGGGTGACGATGGCGGTCCATTCCTCCCAGGCAGAAGTTATCTCGCGCGGCGCCCGCATGCTGCGCACGGCGCTCGGACCAGCCATCGCGAATTGGCTCGAGGACCCGTCGGTCGTCGAGGTGATGCTCAATCCCGATGGTCGACTCTGGATCGATCGGCTTTCGACCGGCCTGGTCGAGACGCAGGAGAGACTGGCAGCGGCCGAGGGCGAGCGCATCGTGCGGCTGGTCGCCCACCATGTCGGTGCCGAAGTCCATCCGGCCAGCCCGAGGGTGTCGGCCGAGCTTCCCGAGACGGGAGAACGGTTCGAGGGGCTGCTGCCGCCGGTCGTCGCGGCGCCCACCTTCGCGATCCGCAAGCCCGCGGTCGCCGTCTTCACCCTCGACGACTATGCCGCGGCCGGCATCATGACGATGGGCGAGGCGGACGCGCTTCGGCAGGCTGTTGCGGATCGCCGCAACATCCTGGTGGCCGGTGGCACCTCGACCGGCAAGACGACGCTCGCCAATGCGCTCCTGGCCGAGGTGGCCAAGACCGACGACCGCGTGGTGCTGATCGAGGACACCCGCGAACTGCAATGCCGTGCCGCCAACCTCGTCGCCTTGCGTACCAAGGATGGCGTGGCGTCGTTGTCCGAACTGGTGCGCTCCTCGTTGCGGCTGCGGCCCGACCGCATACCGATCGGCGAGGTGCGGGGCGCCGAAGCCCTCGACCTCCTGAAGGCCTGGGGCACCGGCCATCCGGGCGGCATCGGCACCATTCACGCCGGATCGGCGATCGGCGCGCTGCGGCGCCTCGAGCAGCTCATCCAGGAAGCCGTCGTCACGGTGCCGCGCGTCCTGATCGCCGAGACGATCGACCTCATCGCCGTGCTGTCGGGTCGAGGGAGTGTCCGCCGGCTGACGGAACTCGCCCGCGTCGAGGGCCTCGGCGCTGGCTTGGACTACGCCCTCTCACCCGCAGGAGAATCTCAATGATGCGCCTCAAGATACGACATGCCGTTATGGCGGCCACGAGCTTGTCTACGACCCTGCTCGTCCTCTCGTCGACAGCTCATGCTGCCGGTTCCAGCATGCCCTGGGAGCAGCCGCTTGAGCAGGTCCTGCAATCGGTCGAAGGGCCGGTGGCCAAGATCGTCGCGGTGATCATCATCATCGTCACCGGCCTCACCTTGGCCTTCGGCGACAGCTCCGGTGGCTTCCGGCGCCTGATCCAGATCGTGTTCGGCATCTCGATCGCCTTTGCCGCCTCGAGCTTCTTTCTCTCGTTCTTCTCATTCGGCGGCGGGGTCCTCGTCTGATGACCGAACCCGTTCCCGGTTTCGTGGTGCCGCTCCACCGCGCCCTGACCGAGCCGATCTTGCTGGGCGGTGCCCCGCGCTCGATCGCGATCCTCAACGGCACGCTGGCGGCGGCCATCAGCCTGGGACTGCGCCTTTGGGTGGCTGGCCTGCTGATCTGGCTTGTCGGTCACGGTTTGGCCGTCTGGGCCGCCAAGCGCGATCCACTCTTTGTCGACGTAGTGCGCCGTCACGTGCGCCTTCCCGGCCGCCTGGGTGTGTGAGGAGGTTGTCATGATGAATCTCGGCGAATACCGGAACTCGGCCACGCGCCTTGCAGATTTCCTCCCGTGGGCAGCGCTGGTTGCTCCCGGCGTCGTTCTGAACAAGGACGGCTCGTTCCAGCGGACGGCCAGTTTCCGGGGGCCCGATCTCGACTCGGCGGTGCCGGCAGAGCTGGTCGGCGTTGCGGGACGACTGAACAATGTCCTGCGGCGTCTTGGATCGGGCTGGGCTCTCTTTGTCGAGGCGCAGCGGCTGCCTGCCAGCATCTACCCGGAGGGAAGGTTTCCGGACGCGGCATCCGCGCTGGTCGACGCAGAGCGCAAGGCGGCCTTTGAGGAAGAGGGGGCGCATTACGAGTCGACCTATTACCTGACGTTTCTGTATCTCCCGCCGGCTTGGGAATCCGCCGGCGCCGAGCGACTCCTCTATGAAGGCCGTCACCGCGCCGCGGGAGCGGATGCTCGCGAGATCTTGGCCGGCTATACCGATCGCACCGACAGGGTGCTGCAGCTCCTCGACGGTTTCATGCCCGAGTGCCGCTGGCTGGACGATGCCGAGACGCTGACCTACCTGCATTCCTGCGTCTCCACTCGGCGCCAGCGCGTGCGCGTGCCGGAAGTCCCCATGTATCTGGATGGTCTGCTGGCCGATCAGCCCCTGACCGGCGGCCTCGAGCCGAAGCTCGGCGACGGCCATCTGCGGGTGCTCACGATCGTCGGCTTCCCCGGAACGACCACGCCGGGGCTGCTCGACGAACTCAACCGCTTGGCCTTTGCCTATCGCTGGTCGACGCGGGCCATCATGCTCGACAAGACCGACGCCACGCGGCTTCTGACGCGCATCCGCCGTCAGTGGTTCGCCAAGAGGAAGTCCATCGCGGCCATCCTCAGGGAGGTGATGACCAACGAGGCCTCTACGCTCGTCGACACCGATGCGCACAACAAGGCGATCGATGCCGATGCGGCGTTGCAGGAACTCGGTTCGGACGCGGTTGGCGCGGCCTACTGCACGGTGACCGTCACGGTATGGGACGAGGATCCGCGAGTCGCCGACGAGCGGCTTCGTCTGGTCGAGAAGGTGATCCAGGGTCGCGACTTCACCTGCATGGTGGAGAGGGTCAACGCCGTGGACGCCTGGCTCGGCTCTCTTCCCGGGCATGCCTACGCCAATGTGCGCCAGCCGCCTGTCTCGACGCTCAACCTGGCGCACATGATCCCGCTGTCGGCGGTCTGGGCGGGGCCCGCGACCGACGAGCATTTCAGTGCGCCGCCGCTGCTCTTTGCCAGGACAGAGGGGGCGACGCCGTTCCGGTTCTCGCTTCACGTCGGCGATGTCGGTCATACGCTAGTTGTCGGTCCGACGGGCACTGGCAAGTCAGTATTGCTGGCTCTCATGGCTTTGCAGTTTCGGCGCTACGACAAGGCGCAGGTGTTCGCCTTCGACTTCGGCGGATCCATCCGTGCCGCGGCGCTTGCGATGGGGGGAGATTGGCACGACCTCGGCAGCGCGCTCGGTGAAGAGGAGAGCGAGCCCGTCGCCCTCCAGCCGCTGGCGGGCATCGACGATGTCGCGGAGCGGGGCTGGGCGACGGATTGGATTGCAGCACTCCTGGCCCGCGAGAAGATCGTCCTCACCCCCGAAGTGAAGGACCATCTGTGGTCGGCCCTCGGATCGCTGGCATCGGCGCCCGCCGAAGAGCGCACCCTGACGGGGCTGTCGGTGCTGTTGCAGTCGGCCGCCCTCAAGCGGGCGCTCCAGCCCTACTGCCTGGGAGGCGCCCATGGTCGTCTGCTGGATGCAGAGGCCGAACGACTCGGCAGCACGTCGGTGCAGGTCTTCGAGACCGAGGGGCTGATCGGCACCGGCGCCGCGGCTGCCGTGCTCGCCTATCTCTTCCATCGAATTGAAGCGCGTCTCGACGGTAGCCCGACGCTGCTGATTGTGGATGAGGGCTGGCTGGCCTTGGACGATGAAGGCTTTGCCGCCCAGTTGCGCGAATGGCTGAAGACGTTGCGTAAGAAGAATGCCTCGGTTGTCTTCGCGACGCAATCGCTTTCCGACATCGATGGTTCCGCCATTGCGCCGGCTATCATCGAGAGCTGCCCGACCCGCGTCTTCCTGCCAAACGAGCGGGCGATCGAGCCGCAGATCACGGAGATCTATCGCCGCTTCGGTCTCAATGATCGTCAGATAGAGATTCTCGCTCGGGCGACGCCCAAGCGCGACTACTACTGCCAGTCCCGCCGCGGCAATCGCTTGTTCGAGCTCGGCCTTGGCGCGGTAACGCTCGCCCTGACGGCGGCATCGTCGAAGGCCGACCAGGCCCTCATCGAAAGTGTTCTGAGCGAGCACGGCCGTGAAGGCTTCCTTGCCGGCTGGCTTCAGGCCCGCGACGTGCCGTGGGCTGCCGATCTCATCCCCGACCTCAGCACAGGAGAATTGTTATGACCTCTATCCGTGGTTACGGCGTTGCGCTCGCAGCCATTCTTGCCCTCTTCGGCAGTGCGTTGCCGGCCCGGGCGCAGATGCACGTGTTCGATCCCACCAACTATTCGCAGAACCTGCTGACCGCGGCGCGCACGCTGGAGCAGGTCAACAATCAGATCCTGTCGCTGCAGAACGAAGCGCAGATGCTGATCAACCAGGCCCGGAATCTCACGAGCCTGCCGTACTCCGCCCTGCAGCAGCTCCAGCAGTCGATCGGGCGGACCCGGCAACTTCTGAGTCAGGCGCAGAACATTGCTTACGATGTCCAGCAGATCGATCAGGCCTTCTCGACGACCTATGCGCCGGCCTCGGCGAACCAGTCGGCCCAATCGCTGATCGCCAATGCACAGAGCCGTTGGCAGAACTCCGTGGCAGCCCTCCAGGACGCGTTGCGTGTCCAGGCGACCGTCGTCGGCAATCTCGACACCAACCGCCAAGAAATGTCCGCCTTGATCGATGCCAGCCAGGGTGCGGCGGGGGCACTGGAGGCGGCGCAAGCCGGCAACCAGCTCATCGCGCTTCAGGCGCAGCAGCTCGCCGATCTCACGGCGACGGTCGCTGCGCAGGGGCGGGCACAGAGCCTCGAAGCGGCCGCACGCGTCGCGGCTCAGGATCAGGCGCGGGAGCAGCTTCGCCGCTTCCTTGCGCCCAACACGGGCTATCAGCCGTCGACCGTCCGCATGTTCCACGAATGAGCCTGCCGGTGGGCAGAAAGCACGGAGTGAAAGCCGATGGGCGGCACAGGCGTTATCGACCGGTTCCTCGAAGTCTTTACCAGCTATATCGACAGCGGCTTCGGGCTGCTGGGCAGCGAAGTGGGATTCCTGGCCGCCACCTTGGCCGCTATCGACCTTACGCTTGCCGCGTTGTTCTGGGCCTGGGGCCGGGACGAGGATGTCATCGCCCGGCTCGTCAAGAAGACCCTGTTCATCGGGGTCTTCGCCTACCTCATCGGTAATTGGAACAGCCTCGCCCGCATCGTGTTCGAGAGCTTTGCAGGCCTTGGCCTGAAGGCCTCCGGCACTGGCCTGTCGCCGGCGGATTTTCTGCGACCGGGGCGGGTCGCTCAGGTCGGCCTTGATGCCGGACGGCCCCTCCTGGAGTCGATCTCGGGACTGATGGGCTACATCAGCTTCTTCGAGAACTTCATCCAGATCGTGGTGCTGCTGTTTGCCTGGGTCGTGGTGCTGCTCGCCTTCTTCATTCTCGCCGTTCAGCTCTTCATCACCCTGATCGAGTTCAAGCTGACGACGCTCGCCGGTTTCGTGCTGATCCCCTTCGGGCTGTTCAGCAAGACGGCCTTTCTGGCCGAGCGGGTGCTGGGCAATGTCGTGTCCTCCGGCGTGAAGGTGCTGGTGCTGGCGGTTATCGTCGGCATCGGCTCGACCCTCTTCTCGCAGTTCACCTCGGGCACCGGTGCCCAGCCCTCCATCGAAGACGCCATGGCGCTGGTGCTTGCCTCCCTGGCCCTGCTGGGCCTCGGCATCTTCGGGCCTGGCATCGCCAACGGCATCGTCTCGGGCGGACCCCAGCTCGGGGCCGGTGCGGCGGTCGGGACCGGGCTGGCAGCCGGTGGGCTTGCCGCCGCAGGCGGAGCCCTGGCGACCGGTGGTGCGAGCGCGCTGGCCGGTGCCGCAGGCGCGGCCGCCCGCGGCTCTGCGGCTCTCGCAGGTGGTGCCGCGACTGCTTACCGCGCCGGTGGTCTGTCCGGTGTGACCGGGGCCGGTGCGTCCGCCGCGGCCAGCCCGCTCCGCCGGGCGGCCGAAAGCGTTTCGAGCAGCTTTGCAGCCGGCGGGCGCGCCGCTGCCGGCGGTGCCGAGCCCGGCGCTGCGGCTTCTCCGCCGGACGCGCCGCCCGCCTGGGCACGGCGCATGAGGCGGAGCCAGGCCGCCAGTCACGGCGCTTCTGCCGCAACCCACGCTATTCGGTCCGGCGACCACGGTGGTGGCGGCTCCTCCATCGACCTTTCTGAAGGGAAACGTTGATGTTCAAGCGTTCGTCCGTCCGTTACGGCCACACACCCCTGCCGGAGACGCCCTACCAGAAGGCAGCGCAAGTCTGGGACGACCGGATTGGCTCCGCGCGCGTGCAGGCCAGGAACTGGCGCCTGATGGCGTTCGGTTGCCTGGCACTTGCCGCCGGTCTTGCCGGTGGACTCGTCTGGCAAGCGGGGCGGGGGACGATCACGCCCTGGGTCGTCCAGGTCGACAGGCTGGGCCAGGCGCAGGCGATCGCCCCGGCCGACGCCTCCTATCGGCCGACCGATCCACAGATCGCGTTTCATCTTGCGCGCTTCATCGAGGACGTGCGCGGGCTGCCGTCCGATGCGGTCGTGCTGCGCCAGGGTTGGCTACGGGCATACGAGTTCACGACGGATCGCGGCGCCGCAGCCTTGAACGACTATGCCCGCCGCGCCGATCCTTTCGCCAGGCTCGGCAAGATGCAGGTCTCCGTCGAGGTCTCGAGCGTCATCAGGGCATCGCCGGACAGTTTCCGGGTGGCCTGGACCGAGCGCCGTTACGAAAGCGGCCAGCTCGCCGCCACCGAGCGCTGGACCGCCATCCTTACCATCGTGATCGAACCGCCACGCGACGCCGATCGCCTGCGCAAGAATCCGCTCGGGGTTTTCGTCAACGCCATCAACTGGTCGAAGGAGCTCGCACAATGAAGTACCGCAGCATGCGGCCAGCCCTCTTCGTCTCCCTGCTGGCGATTACAGGATGCGCATCCACCAAGCCGCCGCAGATCAGTTACGACGAGAGCGTGCCGCCGCTCCCGGTGTCCTCGGTGCCTGCCGAGGATCCACCGCCGCGGCCTCTGCATGTTCCACCGGCCTGGACGCCGGCGCGCGGAGGCCCGGGCGATGCGAGGGATCCGGTGGCGCGCGTCGAGGCCGCCAATGGCGCCGCGCGGGTGGAGCCGCGCCGTGAGGGCTACTTCAACGCCGTGCAGGTGTTTCCGTATAGCCCGGGGGCCCTCTATCAGGTCTACGTCGCGCCGGGACAGGTCACCGACATTGCTCTGGAGCCTGGCGAGCAACTCACCGGCTCAGGCCCGGTGGCGGCCGGCGACACGGTACGCTGGATCATCGGCGACACGGAGAGCGGTAACGGCGATACGCGTCGGGTCCATATCCTGGTCAAGCCAACCCGGCCGGCCATCGAGACCAACCTCGTGGTCAACACTGACCGTCGTACGTACCTCATCGAGCTGCGATCACACGAGCGACCCTATATGCCCTCTGTAGCCTGGTTCTACCCGGAGAGCCGAGGCAAGAGCCTGCGCGCTCTACCGCCGGTGCCGGTCCTCCCCGAGATTGCCCAGCGCCGGTACCGATACTCCATTGAGGGCGACAGCCCACCTTGGCGGCCGGTCAATGCTTACGACGATGGGCGCAAGGTCTATGTCGAGTTCTCGCCCGGCATCGTGCAGGGGGAGATGCCGCCTCTCTTCGTCGTCGGCGCGGAAGGCAAACCGGAGCTCGTCAACTCCCGTGCATACGGCAACGTCCTAATCGTCGACCGCCTGTTTGCCGCTGCCGAATTGCGGCTGGGCGGCGAGAGCCAGCAGATCGTCCGGATCGTTCGCACGGACGGAAAGCCGCAACGATGACCGATCGATCTCAGTCGGATTCCACACAATCGACGACCGCTCAGCCCTTCCGGCTGCGATCGGAGGGGCCTCGCGTCACCCGTCTGTCGCGCACTGTGCTGATCGGTGGAACGGCGCTGGGCCTGATCCTGCTCTGCGGCGCCGTGCTGTGGGCATTACAGGGCGACCGGCTGCGTGGCGTCACGCCGCAAGAACTCTACACCACCGACCGGCCGCGCGTGGCTGACGGTCTGGCGGCGCTGCCGCGCGATTACACCGGTGTTCCTCGGGATGTCCCGCCGCTCGGACCGCCTCTTCCGGGCGATCTCGGCCGGCCGATCGTGGCAGCCCAAGGTCAGGCCGCGCCATCGTCGCCCGACGCCGAGCAGCAGCGCCGTGCCCAGGAGGCCGAAGCGGCGCGCGTCAGCCGCCTGTTCGCGCCGGGCAATCGCCAGGCACCGTCTGGTGCCGCAAGTATTCCCCCGTCTCAACCATCAATGTCGGCTGCGGCGTCGTCGACCGATGAAGCCGCGGTCCAGAACGGACAGGACCGCAAGCTCGCCTTCATGAATGGGCCTGTCGATCGGAAAACGACGAGTCCCGATCGTCTGGTGCGGCCCGCTTCGCCGTTTGCGCTGCAGGCCGGCGCTGTCATTCCTGCGGCGTTGATCACCGGCCTTCGATCCGACCTGCCGGGACAGATCACCGCGCAGGTGACGGAGAACGTCTATGACACGCCGACTGGCGGTGCGTTGCTGATTCCGCAAGGGGCGCGGCTGATCGGTATCTACGACAGCCAGGTTGCCTTCGGGCAGTCGCGACTCCTTCTGGTCTGGACACGGCTGATCTTGCCCAATGGCTATTCGATCGTGCTCGAACGCCAACCCGGAGCGGACGCCACAGGGCAGGCCGGTCTGGAAGACGGTGTCGATCATCACTGGGGCTCCTTGTTCAAGGCCGCCCTTCTTTCCACCATCCTGGCGGTCGGCACTGAAGTGGGGTCGGATCAGAACGACAGCGATCTGCGCGCCCTGCGCCGAGGTGCGGGCGACACGCTGAACCAGGCCGGGCAGCAAGTGGTGCGGCGCAACCTCAACATCCAGCCCACCCTCACGATCCGCCCCGGTTATCCGGTCCGGGTCATCGTAACCCGCGATCTCGTGCTTCAGCCCTATCGAGGATAGGAGAAACGTCATGTCCAAGCTCAAGCTCGGCGCCATCCTGGACGAGAAGCCGGTGAAGCTGACGGTGGACTTGCCGGCGGCCATCCACCGGGATCTCGTCGTCTACGCGGAGACGCTCGGCCGTGAAACGGGGCAAACAATCGATCCGGCCAAGCTCGTGGCTCCGATGCTGGCTCGGTTCATGTCTGCGGATCGAGCGTTTGCCAAAGCGCGGCGTTCGGCGAAAACCTCGACGCAGAAAGTGGACGCTAGGTGAGGGCGATTGGATGGTGTGTTTGTCGGAGCGTTTCCAGGAACCGGGCGAGAGCTGGGCTTCGGTTGTGCTCCTCCCAACACGCCCTGAAAGTGATGTGACTCGGACCAGACGCATCGCGAAGCTCGCGAAAGCGGACGCCGGTATAGGCAAGGGCGGTCCAAGACTCGATATGAACGCTGACATGAAGTCCTGCCTCGACCATCCCGAGGACCTTCTCATTGCTGGCGTCCCAGGTCTCAATCTTGGGGGTATCTCCCGGCGCTGCGAGTTTCCTGAGGATCAGGTTGCGGAGATCAAGACCCGGGTCCCACTGGCTTAGAAGAAATGTCTCGTCTTTGAGATCACTCCAATCGATGACCTCGTTGTTGAAGAGCGGGTGCCGGGAAGACAAAGCCGCAACAACGCGCTCCGACCACAAGGACATCGAAGGTCCGCTATGTAGCCGTGCCTCGCCTGCAATGATGGCGAGGTCCACATCTCGTGTCCCGAGGGCCGTCATCAGGTGAGCCGGAGAGCGTTCGGTAACCTGTATGGCGACTTCGGGAAATGACCTGATGTGATCTGCTATGATGGTACGTACCTTGCTGGTCGATACCGCCGTCCCGAAACCTACTTTGAGTACACCGGCTTCCCCACGATCGGCCAACTGCGAAGCCTTGATCATGTCGTCTATATCTTCGAACAGACGGCGGGCCGCTTGTGCCATGCTCGCGCCAGCCGGCGTAAGGCGCACTCCTCCACTGAAGCGCTCGAATAGCGAAACGCCGACTTGACCTTCAAGGTGGCGAACACGGCGGCTCAATGCCGATTGTTTGAGGTTGAGAGCCGCCGCAGCTTGTCGGAAGCTCCCGTGCTCGGCGGCAGCGATAACGCTGCGGAGCGAACCAAGATCGAG
>QFCS01000580.1_pt1 | contig 14238 bp, 15 predicted proteins | sample 3576561 | NCBI WGS metagenome assembly QFCS01 | reverse complement strand
GCCAGAGCTCCTTGGACAGTTGGGTCTTGCACGTAGCTCGTACTTCTACCATCGGGCCCGCGCAGCGGTGGGCGACAAGTACCTCCAAGTGCGTCAGTCCATCACCGAGATCTTCGAGTCGAACCACCGTTGCTACGGCTACCGCAGGCTACAGGCCTCGCTGACCAGGCAGCAGGTCAACATCTCGGAGAAGGTGGTGCAGCGGCTGATGAAGCAGGAGCGCCTGGTTGTTCCAATGCACAAGAAGCGCAGATACGCCTCGTACCTGGGGGAGATCAGTCCAGCACCAGAGAACATCATCAACCGCGACTTCCAGGCTGCGGCACCCAATGAGAAGTGGCTCACGGACATCACAGAGTTCCAGATCCCCGCCGGCAAGGTTTACCTGTCGCCGATCATCGATTGCTTCGACGGCATGGTGGTGAGCTGGACCATTGGCACGAGCCCCGACGCTGAGCTGGTCAATACCATGCTGGATGCAGCCATCGAGACGGTGACGGACACCGCTGACCGGCCTGTGGTCCACTCCGACCGCGGCGGCCACTATCGCTGGCCAGGCTGGCTATCAAGAATGAGCGATGCCAACCTCATCCGCTCGATGTCCCGCAAGGCCTGTTCTCCGGACAATGCGGCTTGCGAAGGCTTCTTCGGTCGCCTCAAAAACGAACTGTTCTATCCTCGGGACTGGAAGGGCACGACCATCGAGCAGTTCATTGAAGTGGTCGACTCGTACATCCGCTGGTACAACGAGAAGCGGATCAAGATCTCCCTTGGCTCTCTCAGCCCCATCGAATACCGGGTGAGCCTTGGACTTGCGGCATAAAACCAGTCCAAGTTTTTATCCGCACCCCCAATTGGGGAGTATTCATCCGGCGGTGACAGGAGTGGAACTTGCCCATTACGGCCCACACGCCCTGCGCCATGCCTGCGCGTCGAAAATGCTCGCTGAGGGATTGACTCTGAAGGAGATCGGCGACCACCTTGGCCACCGCAGTACGCAATCGACCGCGACCTACACCAAGGTCGACCTCGTCGCGCTTCGGCAGGTAGGTGAGTTCGACTTGGGAGGCTTGCAATGAACACCAGCGAACTCGTCGGACGATACCTTGCTGCGCGGCGCGCCCACGGTACGAGCCTCAGGAGCGGCCAGCGCCTCCTGTATCAGTTCGCCAGGGAGACAGGTGATGGGCCGCTGGAAGACGTATCGCCGCAGGCTGTATCGGTGTTCCTGCGCGGCCGCGGCGAGCTCAGCGCAACGTGGAATACACGCTATGGGCTACTGACCGGACTGTACCGCTTCGCCTTGGCGCGAGGTCATGTCCAAGCATGGCCGCTGCCGGACCAACGCCCAAAGCTGCCGCCACAGATCACGCCCTACGTGTACTCGCGCGAAGAACTGCAACGTCTGCTGGATGCCACCGCCTCGTTGAACTCACCGCAAAGTCAGTTGCAGGCAACGACCTACAGGGCATTGCTGTTGCTGCTGTATGCCGCTGGGCTTCGCGTAAGCGAGGCCTTGCGGTTGCGCTTGGCCGACCTGGATCGATCACAACGCATGCTCATAATTCGGGAGACGAAGTTCCACAAGACACGGCTCGTGCCGATCGGCGAGGCCGCGGTCGAAGCACTGGTCCGGTACGTCGATCGCCGTTGCAGCGAGCTGCCAATACCGCAGGGGGCGTCATCGGCGCTGTTTGCATCGCGTTCAGGCCACCGACTTGATTACCAGCGGGTGGTTACGCTGTTCCAGAGGGTCCGCGCTGAAGCTGGAATCGTTTGCCCTCCCGGTGAGCGTCGGCCGCCTCGGCTGCACGACTTACGCCACACGGCGGCTGTGCATCGGGTGGTGAGCTGGTACCAAGACGGCAAGGATGTGCAGCTGCTGTTGCCGCGGCTTGCGACTTACCTTGGGCACGTAAACCTTGCCTCAACCCAGCGGTATCTGCAAATGACGCCCGACCTGTTGCACCAGGCCAGCATGCGCTTCGCCGAGTATGCCGCTACGCAGCCGTGCGAGGAGGACAGTCATGCCTGACCACGCTCTCTTGGCGCCGTGGGTGCGCCGCTTTCTCCTCGAACACCTGGTGGCCGAGCGCAATCTCGCGCGCAACACGCAGGCCAGCTACCGGGACACCTTGGCCCAGCTGCTGCCATTCGTGGCCGGCGCCGTACGCAGGGACGTCGATCGTCTGCTGGTCGAAGACGTATCGGCCGACCGAATCCGCGCATTCCTCGAGCACATAGAGCTTCGTCGGGGCTGCTGCGTGCTGACGCGCAACCAACGGCTCGCGGCGCTTCACTCGCTGGCACGCTTCATTGGAACGCGCTCGCCTGAGCATGCGGCGTGGTGCAGTCAGGTGCGGTCGGTGCCCTTCAAGAAGGCAATGAAAACGACGATCGGCTACCTCGAGAAGCCGGAGCTCGACGCGCTACTTCGCGCGCCTGACCGACACTCATCGCTCGGAGCGCGCGACTATGCGCTGCTGCTGTTCCTCTATAACAGTGGTGCGCGAGCGGATGAAGCCGCAACGTTGAAGGTGGGCAATCTGATGCTCGGCACGTCGCCGGCAGTGCGCATCCTGGGCAAGGGCAACAAGTGGAGGGTCTGCCCGCTATGGCCCCAGACGGTCTCCGTCCTGCATCCCTTGGTGAGCAACCGAGGCGCCGACGACATTGTGTTCCGAGGCCGCACGGGCGAGCCGATGACGCGCTTCGGCGTGCATCGCATCGTGACGAGCTGCGCGGCAGTTGCTGCGAGCAGCGTAGCGTCGATGGCCGGCAAGCGGACCAGCCCCCACACCTTGCGACATACGACAGCCGTCCACCTACTGCGCGCCGGTGTCGACATCAACACTATCCGCGCATGGCTCGGACACGTGTCGCTCGACACGACCAACGTCTACGCGGAGGTCGATCTCGAAATGAAGGCCAAAGCCTTGGCCAGCGTTGACATCACGGGGCTGCCGACGCTACCGCGGCGACGAACAACGCCTGCCGTGATGGACTTCCTGCGACAGCTGTAGGAAGGTGATGGCCAGAACTTATGTGCGCTCCGCTGGCGTCTCCGGTGCTGACTGCGGGCACCACGCAATGCGGTTGCGAACACATATCTTTGGCCGCAACATCACCGGAGTAGTCGTCGCACACGAGCGTCCCCAGCCACGGATCGTGGCCTGATCTTTGAAGGAACTGCGCAGGGTGCCGCCCGGCGCGGCTTTCGGCGAAGTCGAACACCACCAGCCTGTCACGATCGAAGCTGGTGCTGCAGTAACTCCACAGGTAGGCCCGTTTGGTCTTGCCGGCGCCGGGATCAAGCATCGCCACCGGCGTCTCGTCGGCGTGCAGCACCCGTCGCCTGAGCAGGTCGTCGCGCATGGCGTCCACCAGCGGCTGCAGTTGCACGCCGGCGCTGCCTACCCACTGCGCCAGTGTCGAGCGGGAGATCGCCAGGCCGGCCCGGCCAAAGATCGTTTCCTGCCGGTACAGCGGCAGGTGATCGGCGTACTTGGCTACCAGCACCTGGGCGACCAGGCCAGCGGTGGGGATGCCCTTGTCGATGATGTGCGCAGCGACCGGCGCCTGCACCAGGCGCTCGCACTTGGCGCAGGCCCACTTGCCGCGCACGTGCCGCTCCACGGTGAACACGCCCGGGACGTAGTCGAGCTTTTCGGCGACGTCTTCGCCGATGCGCTTCATTTGGCAGCCGCAGGTGCAAACGGTGCTCTCCGGCTCGTGTCGCACCTCCCGCCGTGGCAGATCAGCCGGCAGCGCCTGGCGCTTGGGCTGGCGACGCCCGCGCAGCCCGCCCAACTCCTGGGGTACCGCTTCGAGCTCCTCGGTCATTGCCTGCAGGTCGGCCTCGAAGGTTTCCTCCAGCAACTCGCGCTGCTCGGAGCTGAAGCGCTCCGACTGGGCGGCAAACTTCAGGCGCTTGAGGACTGCGTTCTCGTGGGTGAGCTTGTCCACCAACGCGCGCTGGTAGATCACCTCGGCGCGCAGCCGCGCGGTTTCCTCGCGCAGTTGCTCTTCGGTCAGTTCCTCCAGTGGTGCAGGTGCTTCGCTCAAGATGCGCAGCAGTCTGCCAGCTCCCCTCGCGCCTGCGTATCCGTGTGTTCGGCAATTGCGCGCACGCGTGCGGAGGCGCTATAGCAGCGTGATGATTCCCGCGTCGCCGACGTGCTGCCAAGGCAGCCCCAGCACGAGCGCGTCGAACTGAGCGCGCGTGAGGTTGACACCGGGAGCGCCAGCGCCGCTCCAGACGAAGCGGCCCTGGTTCAAGCGCCGCGCTGCCAGCCACACCCCGATGCCGTCGTGCACCAGCACCTTCAGCCGATTGGCCCGCCGGTTGGCGAACAGGTAGGCGTGGTGCGGGCGGGCCGCGCCGAACACCCCTACCACGCGGGCCAGCGCCGTCTCCGTCCCGGCGCGCATGTCCAGCGGTTCGACCGCCAGCCAGACCGCATCGATGCGGATCACCGCAGCAGCTCGCGCAGCCAGGCTGCGCAGGCATCGGCAGCTTCCGTCGGCCAAGCCACCGCGATGCTGGTGGCGCCGTGGCGCAGCTCGATGCGGATGGGTGTTGCCGCCGTGGCCATCGGCGCAGGCAAGGGAACTGACACGAACTCTGCACGTGTCGCTGCCGCCGCAGCACCGTGCGCCTGACGGCGCCAGGTGTGCAGCATGTTGGCGTTGATGCCGTTGGCCAGCGCCACCTGGGCCACTGATGCCCCAGGCTCCTGGGACTCCGCGATCAGCCGCGCCTTGAAATCCGCCGGGTAGGCGCGCACGCGCGTGCGCTTCTTCCTCTCGATTGTGTCCATGAGATCCTCTCGTGGACACAATGCTTGCCTCTTCGGCGCTGCGACTCAAGATGGGATGGCCGGACGCTTACGATGCTCTTATCCTGGATCGTCTTTCGCGAGCGGCCCACACCGCGTCTGGTCCTCAGCATCGCGCTTGCCGTCACAGGCGTAGGCCTTCTGGCTTTCGCTTCGCGCAGCACTTCGGACAACGCGCCGCTGGGACTGGCATGCGGCTTGGCGGCTGCGTTCGGCTGGGCCGTCGGCACAGTAATACTGAAGCGCGCAAGACTTTCGATCGCGCCGATCGTTTCCGCTGGCTGGCAACTCGTCGTTGCCGGCGTTCCGATTGCGGTGGTGGCGATCGCGATCGGAGACCACCGCGCGTTCCCAGATACGTGGCAAACGTTCGCGGTCATAGGCTACATCACCGTCGTTCCGATGAGCCTGGGGAACGTCGTTTGGTTCTCGATCGCCGGTCGGCTGCCTGCAACGATGGCGGGGCTTTCGACGGTGCTGGTTCCTATGGTGGCCATGGCAACGGGCGCCTTTTTCCTGGGGGAGCCGCTCGGGCCAATGCAACTTTTGGCGATGGCGTGTTGTGCGGTGGCAATGACTCTCGCTTTGGCTCCACAGCGTTCGCCAGACGCGACGGCATGAGTGCCTTGCAGCCGTCGATGCCCGGGAGGATTGCAGGTGGTGAAAGTTTTCCCCCTCACTCAAAAGCGCTCTCATCGGCCGTGACCAAAGTGAAGACCAGCCCCGTCGGCTGAAGAGACTTGGAGCGACGTTGGCTTGGTCAAGCGCCGACACCAAGAGCAACTGCCGAGAACGATAAACGCTGGCACATTCACACCAGTGATGTGAGTCATCACCGTACCTAGATTGACTGATATTGCTCCGTCGCGAATGATCCACTCCAGGACACGAGGCGCGGTTTTATCTGTTGAGCGACCAGCCGGCGCGTCCTCTGCCTCCGGCGCGGCATCGCCAAGGCACCGCACCCACCGCACACCGAAGGAGACGCCCATGCATGAAAGCCCCGTCACCGTTTTCCCCCAGCAGATCCGCTGGGAGACCAACGGCACAAGCCGCATCCCGTTCCAGGCCTACACCGACGAGGCCCTGTACCGCCGGGAACTCGACCGGTTGTTCTACAACAACCACTGGTGCTATGTGGGCCTTGAAGCCGAGATCCCCAATGCGGGCGACTTCAAGCGCACCGTGATCGGTGAGCGATCGGTGCTGCTGGTGCGCGACAAGGACAACTCGATTCACGTTGTCGAGAACGTATGCGCGCACCGCGGCATGGCCTTCTGCCGCGAGCGGCACGGCAACCGTGAGAGCCTGACCTGCCCCTACCACCAGTGGAACTACACGCTGTCTGGCGACCTGCAGGGCGTGCCGTTCCGCCGCGGAGTCAAGCAGGACGGCAAGGTCAACGGCGGCATGCCGGCGGACTTCAAGCCGTCCGACCACAACCTCACCAAGCTCAAGGTGGCCTCGCGTGGCGGCGTCGTGTTCGCCTCGTTCGACCATGACGTGGAGCCGCTGGAAGACTTCCTCGGTCCTGTGATCACTGGCTACTTCGACCGTCTGTTCAACGGCCGCCAACTCAAGATCCTGGGCTACAACCGCCAGCGCATCCCGGGCAACTGGAAGCTGATGCAGGAGAACATCAAGGACCCCTACCACCCCGGCCTGCTGCACACCTGGTTCGTCACATTCGGGCTCTGGCGCGCTGACAACAAGTCGCAGCTGCTGATGGATGCGCACCACCGCCACGCGGCCATGGTCTCCACGCGCGGCGCCTCCGGCAAGGCGGCCGATGTCACGCAGGTTTCCAGCTTCAAGGCTAGCATGGAGCTGAATGACCCGCGCTTCCTCGACATCGAGCACGAGCAATGGTGGGGCGAACCCACAGCCGTAATGATGACCGTGTTCCCCAGCGTCATCTTCCAGCAGCAGGTCAACAGCGTGTCCACGCACCACATCCAGCCGGACGGCAAGGGCGCCTTCGATTTCGTCTGGACGCACTTCGGCTTCGAGGACGACAGCGAAGAGATGACGCAGCGCCGCCTGCGCCAGGCCAATCTGTTCGGCCCGGCCGGCTTCGTGTCGGCCGATGACGGCGAGGTGATCGAATGGTCGCAAGAGGCCTTCGAGACCAAGCCTGCACACCGCACGCTGGCTGAGCTGGGTGGCCGTGAAGTGGGCGACACCGATCACATGGTCACGGAAACTCTGATCCGGGGAATGTATGAATACTGGCGCAAGGTGATGGAGGCGCCCGGCGGTGATCGGAAAGCCCAACCCGCAGCAACGTGCCCGTCGCAGGTGGCTTGATCATGAACTTCGAAACCTACTACGAATTGACGCAGCTCTACGCGCGTTACGCGTCCGCCCTCGGCGCTGCCGACTGGGAAGCCTGGCCCGAATTCTTCATCGAAGACTGCGTCTACAAACTGCAGCCGCGCGAAAACCACGAGCGAGGCTTCCCGCTGGCCACCTTGGCCTTCGATAGCAAGGGCATGCTGAAGGACCGCGTCTACGGCATCCGCGAGACGCTGTTCCACGACCCCTACTACCAGCGCCATGTGGTTGGTGCGCCGCTGGTGCACAAGGTGGATGCCGACGGCCGCATTCACAGCGAGGCCAACTACGCCGTGCTGCGCACGCGGTTGTCCAAGGAGTCGACGGTGTTCAATGTCGGCCGCACGCTTGATGAAGTGGTGCGCACGCCAGAGGGCCTGAAGTTCGCCGTGCGCCTTGTCGTCTACGACAGCGAGATGATCCCCAACTCGCTGATCTACCCCATCTGAGGAGCCGCACCATGACCACCAACTGGATTGATGCGGCCGCGCAGGACGACGTGCCGCAGGACGACGTGATCGGCTTGGCCGTCGCGGGCCGCGACATCGCGCTGTACGGTGTGGACGGCGAAGTCTTCGCCACCGACAACATCTGCACCCACGGCCACGCCAGGCTGTGCGACGGCTTCCTTGAAGGCCACGAGATTGAATGCCCCATGCACCAGGGCAAGTTCGACGTGCGCACTGGCCAGGCCACGTGCGCCCCGGTGACCGAGGCGCTGCGCAGCCACCCCGTGAAGATCGAGGGTGGCCGCGTCTGGCTGGCCCTCGACTGAGCGCCGCCACCTCTCTCAAGGAGCACCCCATGACTGCTGAGCGACCAGAGGTCGCGGCCGCGGCATACCCGAATGCCGGCGCAGACGCGACCCAGACCCCAGCCACGATCGTGATCATCGGCGCCGGCCAGGCCGGTGGCTGGGCGGCGCAGACGCTGCGCACCGAAGGCTTCACCGGCCGGCTGGTGCTGATCGGCGACGAGGCGCATCCGCCGCATGAGCGGCCACCGCTGTCCAAGGCAGTGCTTTCCGGCGCGGCACTGCCCGACACGACCCGACTGATGAAGGCCGAGGCCTTCGATGCGCTCGGCCTGGAATGGCGACCTGGCGCGCGGGTGCGCCGAATCGACCGTGCTGCGAAACAGGTGTTGCTAGCCGACGGCGAAGCGCTGGCCTATGACAAGCTGATCCTGTGCACGGGGGGCCGGGCCCGCCGGCTCACGCTGCCCGGCGTCGACCAGGTGCCGCTGCACACGTTGCGCACCATTGAAGACGCCCAAGCACTAGCACCAGCCCTGCGTCCGGGGCGCAGCGTAGTGGTGGTCGGGGGCGGCTGGATCGGCCTGGAGGTGGCCGCCACGGCGCGCCAGCTGGGCGCTGAGGTGGTCCTGGTCGAGACCCAGAGCCGCCTGTGCGAACGCACCGTGCCGGCCGAGATCTCCGAGCATCTGCTGGCGTTGCACCATGCCCAGGGCACGCGCGTGCTGTTGGGCATGGGCGTCAGTGGCTTCGCCCAGGCGGCAGACGGCCGCTCGGAAGTCCTGCTCGCTGACGGCAGTGCACTTCGTTGCGACGCCATCGTTCTTGGCATTGGCTTAGTGCCCAACGATGAACTGGCGCGTGAGGCCGGCCTGGAGTGCGAGGGTGGCGTGCTGGTTGATGCGCAGTGCCGCACGTCCGACCCCGACATCCTCGCCGCGGGCGACGTGGCCGTGGCGCCCAACCCCTGGGCCGGCCGCCGGCTGCGGCTGGAGTCGTGGCAGAACGCGCAGGAGCAGGGCATGGCCGCCGCACGCTCGGCTCTGGGCCACGCGGTTGATTACCAGCCGCTGCCTTGGTTCTGGTCCGATCAGTACGGCATGAACCTGCAGATCTACGGCATGCCGACCGCCGCGCACCGCGTGGTGCGGCGCGGTGATGCGGCGAGCGGCAGCTTCGTGCTGTTCTACCTGGCCGGGGACGTGGTGCAGGCCGCCATCGGCCCCAACGCGGCGCGCGACCTGCGCTTTGCGCGTCGCTTGATCGAGCAGCGCAAGCCTGTCGATGTCGAACGCCTGGCCGATACGGCAACGCCGATGTCCAAGATTTGACGGCAGCCCCCGACACCCGATTCCTTATCCACACACAACCCAGGAAATCCCATGACCGCTATCTCCTACCTCTGGACCCCGCCGCCCGTCTATTCATTGCCCGTGCGCGGCCGCAGCGAGCGGCTGCCAATCCAGCGCCTGTTCTTCGTCGGCCGCAACTACCACGCGCACGCCGTCGAGATGGGCCGCCCGGTCGACAAGTCGGTCGAAGTACCGTTCTACTTCACCAAGGCACCGTCCACGCTGGTCGAATCCGGCGCCACCGTGGCCTACCCGCCCCAAACCAAGGACTACCAATACGAGATGGAGCTGGTGCTGGCCATCGGCGCGCCCGGCTTCCGCGTGAGTGAAGCGGATGCGCCTGGCCTCATCTACGGCTACGGCTGCGGCCTGGACATGACGCGCCGCGACCTGCAGCTGTTTGCCCGCGAGAAGGGGCGTCCTTGGGACTTGGGCAAGGACGTGGAGCAGTCCTCTATCGTTTCCGAGATCGTTCCAATGCAGCACACGGTGCTGAGCCAAGGCAATTTGTCCCTGTCGGTCAACGGCAAGGTGCACCAGAAGTCTGACCTGGCCAAGCTGATCTGGAACATCCCCGAGCTGATCGCCGACCTGTCCAAGTTCTACCACCTGCTGCCCGGCGACCTGATCTTTACGGGCACGCCCGAAGGCGTGGGTCCGCTGCAGCCCGGCGATCGCATCGACGGCCAGATCAAAGGGGTGGGCACGATCGTCCTCAACGTCGGCCCGGCTGAGTGACGCAGCGCTGAACCCAAGGACACAACCCACCATGACCGCCAACCTCACGCCTTCGCCCGTGCGGCTGCACGCCGTCACGGGCCATGGGCAACCCGACCCGTCGCCCGCACTGGAGCAGCTATACCGCGGCTTCGAGCAGGAGCTGCTGGTGCCGCTGTGGACCGAGATCGGTGACTTGATGCCACGGCACCCCACGTCCAAGGCTGTGCCGCACCTGTGGCGCTGGGAGCGCCTGAAGGCCCTGGCCGCGCAGGCTGGCGAGATCGTGCCCGTGGGCCGTGGCGGTGAGCGCCGCGCCATCGCGCTGGCCAATCCCGCGCTGGGCGGCAGGCCGTTCGCCACACCAACGCTGTGGGCCGCCATTCAGTACCTGATGCCGGGCGAGGACGCACCCGAGCACCGTCACACCCAGCATGCATTCCGCTTCGTGGTGGAGGGCGAGGGCGTGTGGACGGTGGTCAACGGCGACGCCGTGCGCATGTCTCGTGGAGACTTCCTGCCGCAGGCCGGATGGAACTGGCACGCCCATCACAACGCGGCCACCGCGCCGATGGCGTGGATTGACGGGCTGGACATCCCGTTCTCGTACTACACCGAGAGCCAGTTCTTCGAAGTGGGCCGCGAGAAGATCTCGCCGGCCGAGCGCACCACTGCCGAGCGTTCCTACTCCGAACGGCTGTGGGGCCACCCCGGCCTGCGCCCAGTCTCCAGCCTGGCGGCGCAACCCGCCACGCCGCTGTTGGCTTATCGCTGGGTCGACACTGACCGCGCGCTGGCCGACCAGCTCGAGTTGGAGAGCGAAGGCCAGGCGGGCACGCTGAGCCCGGGCCACGCGGCTGTGCGCTTCACCAACCCGACGACGGGTGGCGACGTGCTGCCAACCATGCGCTGCGAGATGCATCGCGTACGTGCGGGCGCTGCGACACGGGTGCAACGCGAGGTTGGCTCTTCCGTGTTCCAGGTGTTCGACGGCGGCGGCACCGTCACCGTGGGCGAGAGCAGCTGGCAGGTGGCGTGTGGCGACCTGTTCGTCGTGCCGTCGTGGCAGCCGTTCTCGGCGCAGGCCGGCGCTGGCAGCGCGTTGGACCTGTTCCGCTTCGGTGACGCACCGATCTTCGAAGCGCTGCACGCGCATCGGGCCGAATTCCTCGGGTGACAAGCGGTCCGCAGCACACACGCCCATCCGCGTCAACCCACATCCATCCAGCCAAATTTCAACCGGCCGAACCGGCCACAACGTCAAGAGAGACATAGCCATGCAAACCGCCGTTCGTACACCGATTTCCCGCTCTGCCCTTGCGCTCTGCGCCGCTCTCCTCCTGGGCGCCGCGTACCTGCCCAGCGCCGTGGCGCAGACCTTCCCCGCGAAGCCGGTGCGGTCAGTGGCGCCGTACTCGCCGGGCAGCGGCCCCGACGCGGTGATGCGCATCCTCAGCGAGCGCCTGTCGCGCAGCTGGGGCCACCAACTCGTGATTGACAACAAGCCGGGCGCCAACGGCTTCATCGCCATCGGTGACGCCAAACGCGCCGCGGCAGACGGCTACACCTTGCTGCAGGTGGACAACACGCACATGGCCTTGCAGCCGCACGTGTTCAAGCAACTGCCCTATCACCCCGTCAAGGATTTCGAGCCGGTGGCGCCGGTCTATTTCACGAACTTTTTCGTCGTCGTCGCTGCCAACTCGCCCTGGAACAATGTGGGCGACCTGATCAAGGCGGCTAAGGCCGCCCCCAACGACATCACGTATGGCTCCTGGGGCATCGGCAGCGTGGCGCATGTCGGCGCCGCAATGCTCGAGGCGGCGACGGATTCGAGAATGGTGCACGTTCCCTTCAAGGACATGGGAAGCGTCTACACCTCCGTGGCCACCGGCGACATCAAGTGGGCCTTCGGCACGGCCGCGACCGCCGGGCCGATGTACCAGGCGAAAAAGGTCAAGTTCCTGGCGCTCGCGGCACCCAAGCGCCTGCCTGGCTACGCCGATGTCCCGACGGTCGCCGAGGCGGGCGGCCCGGCCGGGTTCGAAGTGAAGACCTGGGTCGGCCTGTTCGCCCCCACCGGAACGCCGAAGGCGGCAATCGACAAGATCAACGCCGACGTCGGCAGGGTGCTGGCGACCGCCGAGGTGAAGGACCGCCTGGCGACCTTCGGCTTCGAGCCTTTCATCGGCGCTCCCGGCGAGCTCACCAAAGCCATGGAACGCGACTCGCGCATGTTCAGTGAAGTCGTCAAGCGCGCCAAGATTTCACTGGATTGATGACCATGAGGCTCTACACCTTCTTCCGTAGCGGCACCTCACACCGTCTGCGCATCGCGCTGAACCTGAAGGGCCTCAGCTACGAACAGGCCGCAGTCGACCTGCGGCGCGAGGAGCACCTCGCCGAGGCCTTCAAGGCGATCAACCCGCAGCAGTTCGTGCCGGTGCTCGACGCGGATGGCCACCTGATGACGCAATCGCCAGCCATCATCGAGTGGCTCGAAGAACGCCATCCGGAACCGGCGCTGTTGCCGGTCGATGCCGGCGAGCGCGCACAGGTTCGCGCACTCGCGGCCATCGTGGGCTGCGACATCCACCCGGTCAACAACCGGCGCATCCTGCAAGCGTTGCGCCACCGCTTCGGCGCAGACGAAGCGGCGGTTAACGACTGGTGCGGCACCTGGATCAGCGCGGGCTTCGACGCCATCGAGGCCTTGCTGGCGGCGGACACACGACGCGGTGACTTCTGCTTCGGCAACAGCCCCACGCTGGCGGATGTCTAAGCTTTCTGTACAGCGCCGCATTGAAGACCAGCGTGCCGGTGTCTGCTGATAGAAGCGTGTAACCGTCCGCGGGCGACCGCGCCACGTACTCGGCGGCAATGGTTGTGCCCGCGCCGGGCTTGTTCTCGATCAGGACCGGTTGCTGAATCTGCTTGGCCAGTTGTTCCGCCACTACTCGGACTAGCACGTCCGAGCCACCCCCAGCCGGCGTGCCGTGGATCCAGCGAATGGGCTTCGTCGGATACGCGTTCTGGGCTCTGAGGCCATTCGTGCCGGCAGCCAGGCTCGCAGCTGCGACCACGTTGAAGGATCGTCGTGTGAAGGTCATGTTGTCTCCATGGGGCAGCGAACAACGCGCCACGTTCGGCATTCATCTTGAACGTTGCCGCCATCGGATGGAGCACATCTCCTCCCTTGAATTTAGGCTCGCGCGCTGCTGACGACTCACAGCGTAGCGATCTCTTTGAGCAGGCACCAATCAAGACTTCAACGATTGAGAACATGTCGTTTCGATACTCCTTGCAGATTGTGGCAACTTCAGCCGCCTTGGACGCCCCACTCGATCCGACATGCCGAGGCAGTGTGGGCATAGAAGGCTGCTGCCTGGGAACACCTAATTCTCGATTGGTGTGTATGCCGCAAGCGTCGCCTCAGCACCCTCTTGACGGGGGCCCGCTCAGATGTCCACGACGTGACGCAGCAAACCGAAGCCGACCCGCCAGCTCTGGCCGTTGCCGGTATCGATGGTGGCGGTGCGCTGGTTGATGCGGGTGATGATGCCCACTTGGGTGGTGAGGTAGCGGTCTTCAAACGCCACCTTTTCTCCGCAGCGGAAGTCACTGCGCTGCGGTAACGGCATGGCGGGCGGCGTGGCCGGTTCGGCGGGCGCTGGCTCGGCCCCCGCAGTCGGCGGCTCGATCGCGGCATACGGCAACTTCCATTCACGCCTGGTCGTCGGCTCGTGCAGCACGACCTGCGTGTCGCGCAGGTCCACGACCTTGCCGCTGCGCATCTGGCCGTCCCGCCAGTCCAGGAATCGCACCGTCTGGCCAAGGTGCATGTTCAGGCGCACGGCAATGATGCGTTTCGGATCCGCGAGCATGCGCTCGATGATGGTTTGCAGCTGGAACAGCTCCAGGCTGCTGGCCCGGCTGAGGGCGTCCAGCAGCTTCGGATCGGCACCTTGGCTCATGCGGCTTTTTGCAGCTGCTGGCGGGCGATGTTCCAGGGCAGCAGCTCATCGACTCGGTTGATCGGATGTTCGCCGATGCGAGCGAGCACGTCGCGCAGGTAACCTTCCGGATCCAGCCCATTGAGCTTGGCCGTTTATGCCGACCGCCGAACTATGCCGAGTGGACTCATTTTCCTCAGATTTCTCCGTAGCCGGCCTGTGATCGGTTCGGCATAGTTCATCGTGTGATCCGTCCTCAACAACGGAGAACATCATGGTCATTGCGCAAG
>QFCS01004986.1_pt1 | contig 14360 bp, 13 predicted proteins | sample 3576561 | NCBI WGS metagenome assembly QFCS01 | reverse complement strand
GTACTGATTGTATTTATTCATTTTTATCTTCCCTAATTACCTGGCTCCTGTTTAATGTCTGGTTTACTAATTGCTTGCAGCTTGTGGCATGTAGCCTGTGGCTCAGAAGATGCTAGCAAATTTTCCCCGGACAGCAATGGCCATTAGCCATTAGCTTTTAATGGAATAGATGAGGGGGAGATAATTTAAAATGAACTGGTTAGTGAAATACTAGATTGTTACTAATGCACAACCTGTTATTAATAGAACACAGATTTTCATGATTTATCATGATAGATCTTGAAAATCATGAAAATCTGTGTTCCTCCTACGAGAGACTTGCAGGAGGTATCTTATAGCATATATCTGAAGGTTCATGGATTTACCATGGACTATGGACCATGGACTATGGACTATCTGCTTCGACCGATACGCCATAAGCTACCCCTACTTAAAAGCATTCAAAAAGAGCCACTCAAAGCTAAGCATCCAGCTTCTGTCTGCCATACGGTTCATATTGCCTCCCAGTTGAAAACGGTATCCTAAATTCAACTTGGCCTGGCTATTGAAAATCAATTGGGCTGCCGGTGCGAGATCTACAAAATAGCGTTTCTTATCATAAGTACGTTGTCCAAGTAATTCTACATACAGGTTTAAATTAGTTTGATCGTAACTGGTATATTTCTTAGGTAATACCAGGTATCCGGCAGACAATGAATAATTAAATGCCTGATAGGGAACGGCTTTGGGGCCGGGTAAGGTTCTTCCCTTTTGCAATGATTCAGTCAGGCTAAGTGTAGTGGAAATTGCCAATTTATGCAAGAGCTGTGTGGCTATAATACCAGCCTGTACACCACTCTGATCGCCTTCCAGACTTATTTCATCAAATGAAGAAATGTTACGGCTATGAGAAGCTTCCGCAAATGCAGCCATTCTGAAATGACTGTACATACCATCCAGGGTTAGAAAGCGATATTTTGCATAGGTTCGAAAACTTTCGAATTGTTGTGACCTGCTGTACATATTTGAAAATGTAACAGCACCATGTAACATCAGGTTTTTGTTCATGCCAAACATTACTTCAGAAGTATGTCTGCTTTCTGTTCTTCCAGAGAAAGTATTGCGCAACCATTTAGCAGATTGTTTTACGCCGATAGATTTTGAGGGCATATTACTGGCTGGCTCGGTAAACACATACAATTCCTGTGCACTTGCAATATTACCTGCAAGCACTATTATTAAAGTTGTTAAGTATTTCATATTACCTTATGAAGGGGTTAGGTGTTAGGTGTTAGGTGTTAGGTGCTGGGTACTAGGTGCTGGGTACTAGGTGCTGGGGAATATAATAAGTTAGGATAATTTGCATTAAAATATTTCTGTCCTAATACCTAATACCTAATACCTAACACCTCAACACATGATCCAACTAAGTTATCAGAGCACGGCATGGTATACGCGTTTACCATCAAGGAATCCCGTCGCATAGGCTTTTCCGGCTGTTAGTTTGTATTCTTTAAACTGTTTGGCTGAAACGAATTTCTTATCAATTAACCGGAAAGCTTTTTCTCCTTTAAGCGTTTGGTCATTGCTGTTGATGAATTGAAGTGTTTGATTACCAAGTTGAACCTTGGTTCCTTTCTGCAATTTTATTCCATCAAAATTGGAAGTAACGATTAACTCATCAACTGAGAAGCCTGCGTCTGTAACCGCTTTGCTTAATGCATCGAATTCAACTGTTTTATCATCCTTGAAATAGATTTCATAGGTTGACTTTTGAATATCAACCTGAATCTTATCTACGAATGGCACATCTGAAAGCGATTTGAATACTGCCTTAGAACACATTGCACAGGTAAGTCCACTAGCACGAAGGTTTACTTTTTTTACCTGGGCGCTTGTTGTAATAGCCGATATAATAAACAGGAATAATAAATACTTTTTCATGATTGAAAATTTAAGGTTAAGCAAGCTGCGGACCTATGGTCCATAGACCATAGACCATAGGTCACAGCTAAATTTTCCCGTAAAGCATCACCTATCTGGTGTCTGCTTATAATAGGATGGATGAATTATGCTTTTTTACAGCAGTCTTTGGCGTCTTTAGCACATTTATCGGTACAGCAGTCTTTTGCATCTGTACAATTGGCATCACTGCAACATGCTTTATCATGCTTCATACCGGTAACAGCTTTGCGATCGTATTTACAGCAATCGTGCAGGTTATTATACGCTTCATCGTTGGCTGTCAGGTCTTTGGTATCATATCCTGCGGCTGCAATTTTCTCCTGGATCTTTGCACCGCTTGTTTTTGCGGCAGCAAATTTCACTTTGAGTATTTTGGTATCCTCATTCCATATTGCGGTACTTGCGCCACCAGCTTTGGCCGCTTTTTCGATGGTTGATTTACACATACCGCAGTTACCCCATACTTTAATTTCTTCTGATTTTAAAGCAGGAGCTTTTGTTTGAGCAACAGCAAAAATGGTTATGAATGAGCATACAATGCTTAAAAAGATTGATCGTGTTTTCATGACAATAATGTTTATGATTTGAATTGAATGAATCTGATTGTGCTATAGGTATAGCAATAAAAAAGCCGTATTAACTCCTGTTAATACAGTTCAAGCCCCTTATAGGGTATCAGATTCTGAAAACACAATTAAATAGATAGGTGTCCTGTTCAGACAATAAAGGCGGGCCATTGATGTCGGCATAAACCTTTGAAGTGGTTAACAAATCAATTTGCTCAAACAAGCTAACTGATTGGGGAAGCAGGATAACCGGAGTTTGAATATCATAAAAAGCATAGGTTGCTTTATGATTATCTTCCAGCTTCATCATTTTAAACTCAGTTTTGCAGCAGCCCTTACTGGAAGTTTCCTTTAATGACATGCCACAAACACAGGTTTCTGTGCTATTATGATTTAAATCAACGCTACTAATTTTCCCCATGCAATAATGCACACTCATTACCAGACCACTGCTGATAACGAAATACACCAAGGCTATGATAGAAGTTAAAATGCGCTTCATTACACCACAAAGTTAACAAAGACTTAGAATACCCTGTCAAAAATTCTGTTAATGCTTAATTCACAAAATTCCACCAGATACCTACCCTTGTCCAAAGACTGGTAGATGGGTATAATTCCGACACTTTATTCGGTTTACTAAATTCAAATCCTTTGCTGGTATTCAATGAATTAAGGTTTTCGAAGCGTACAAAACCTTTAAAACTCTTGATCCTGAAATGAAGGAAAAGGTTGATATCCGGGCGGTTACTGAGGGTTTGTGTATTCTGGTAAAAATACTTCCCCAGGAAAGGAGAATACCCATCGGCTTTATAGGAAGTGTGGTATCGTAATTCCAATCCGGTAGACAAAAACAGGTTGGTGAAAAAATTGCCTTCAAAAGCAATTCGGTTACGGGTAAGAAGAAGCGGAACATTTACTGGTGGCTGTCCGGTTGTTTGCTGAAGGTCTATTTCTGTATACCAGTTCCAGTAGCGGGATAGTTTAATTTTTTTCTCCGCTCTGATATGAATTACGTTGAATAAAGTGGCTTCCTGCTTAGCCTGAAAAAAGCTATCGAAGTACATGTAATTGCTAATAGCATAATAGGAACCTGATAATGCAAATCCACTTCTCGGGTTTTCATACCTGGCAAACAAACGAATGGTGTTTTCCTTATTATAATTAACCCTATTATCAATCGGAAATCTACTTAATGGATTAAGGATGAATGAAGGCGATCTGTTTACATTATGAAATCCGATATTCAGGTAACCAGCTTTCTTACCCAGTAAACGTTTCATACTGATGAAGGCTTCATAATCACCAGCATTATACCCATTCAGGTATAATTCGCCCCTTGCCTCAATATCCCAAACCTGATTTCGGCTGCGGTTCCTGTATTCACCTAATGCATATACATTATAATAGTTCTTACGGATTACCGAATCAAATTTTCCGGACAGGTTTTGCAATGCAATTCCTGCTTTTATAAATTGACTCTGGTTATTTTTATCCGGGAATGTTAGGATACTGAATTGATTGGTAATATCATTCCAGTGATCCCGGTAGCCGATATTTAATTTATCTGGTACAGTTCTGTTAAAATATTTCAGGTAATTGGAGGAATCTACTGCAAAATCAAAAAACTGGTAATCGCTGGCCGTGAACCTGAATGTATGTTCCAGTCTGAACCTTGAATAAAAAATTTTGTAGATGGTGGAGTCTGTTACAATAGAATCTTTCTTACCAAAATCATAGAACTGGCGTAACAGCACCATTGTTTCTTTGTACTGATTACCTGTATTTACACCTGTATTAAAAGGGTTACGGTTGGCTGCTCCTGCCCTGCCCAATCTTGTTTCCAATTCATAGGGGTCATTTAGTCTTAGGCTATCAAGCTTACGTATATCCTGCAATCCACCATTTTCAGAGGAAGCAGCTTTATTAGACAGATAGATCAGATTCAGTCCATATTTACGATTCAATGAACGATAGCTGGTCGTAAACCTAAAGTTATTATGACTGGCATTTTGGTTCTTTACATTACCTGGTGCATTACTGAATCGATACTCGATGGAAAAATTAAAATTGTCTTTCTTATTCTGCGTATGCACAAAATTAATCAACTGCTCAGCCTTGCTTCCCAATAGATAAGCCAATTCCGTGTAAGGTCTTGTTGTCTGATAAAATTTAGTATTCTCGGGTGTAAAACGGTAAACATCGTAAGCATGAAAGCCTGCATCAAAACCTGCCCGCATGAATGGTTCAAAAACCAGTGATTGTGCGGCAGTTCCATAATTACCTAATGTGTGGTATCGGTAAGGAAGTGGAAACCGGGTATAAAAATCATTGATAGAAGAATCAATGGTTCTGATACGTGTTGAATCAAAAAAACGATAATAAATAGTGATTGAATCGGCGAGGCTATTCCTGGTTTTAAGTGAATCGTTGCCCGTATTTCGCCTGATCGGTCTGCCCTGTGGATCTGTGGTGATACCGGATCTTTGTCCACTGGAACCTCGTGTACGGTAATTGCCACTCTGTGCATGTACAAAGCATACCATGCATATCAACATAACTGTTAAGACCTGGCTTTTTTGTACACGCATGTTTTTGAATATCCTGCAAAATAAGCTGAAACTTATTTGCAGTAAGTTAAAACTGAAAATGCTGGTTAAAGACTTTTTATCAGTTCAGTAAATAATAAAGTTAGTTTAGGTTCTGCCTCGTGTGCTGCTTGTAAAACTTCTTCATGTGTAATTACATTTTCTTCTTCTCTTATTCCAAGATCGGTAATTACACTCATGGCAAATACTTTCATTCCGCAATGCACTGCGCTGATGGTTTCTTGAACGGTACTCATTCCAACCGCATCGCCACCCAATGCTTTAATCAATTTATATTCTGCCCTTGTTTCAAATGTAGGCCCGGTTACGCCTGTATATACACCCTGGTGTAATGCGATATTATGTTCTGCTGCTATTGCAATTACTTTATTGATCAGTGATTTGTCATATGGTTCACTCATATCAGGGAACCTGGTACCTAATGCTTCTTCATTTTTACCTAATAATGGGTTTACGATAAAGAAACTGATATGGTCGTTGATGATCATAAGGTCACCCACATTAAAGTGCTGATTAACACCTCCCGCAGCATTTGAAAGCAATAATGTTTTTACACCCAACAAATGCATTACCCGCACAGGGTATGCTACCTGCTGGGCCGTATAGCCTTCATAATAATGAAAACGACCACCCATTACCCATACCTTCTTACCACCCAGTTCTCCAAACATCAACTTGCCTTTATGTCCTTCCACAGTACTAACTGGAAAATGAGGGATTTCATTATAGGCTATTTCAAATTCAATTTTTATCTCATTCGCAAGGTTTCCCAATCCGCTTCCGAGGATAATACCAATATGGGCTTCTCCCTGAATACGGGATTTAATGAATTTTACTGTTTCTTCAAGTTGTTGCATCAGGCTGATCATCTATTGCTTGTTTTGGTTGCAAATATAGTTCATAGTATCCCATCAGGCCAATGAGAGGCTTGCCGGACATAAAAAAACCATCCCGAAATAATCGGGATGGTTCGATAGGTTAAGAGGTATGCTGATTAGTTGATACGCTTAACATTAACGGCGTTAGGGCCTTTACGACCTTCCTGCACGTCGAAAACTACTTTATCGTTAGCTTCGATCTGATCAACCAGACCATTAGCATGTACGAAAGTTTCCTGACTTGAATTGTCATGCTTGATAAATCCAAAACCTTTTTCCTCATTGAAGAACTTTACAGTTCCCTGAATTTGTGTGTTCATTTGTAAAATTGAAATTGTAAATTAAGGATGCAAAGGTACGGTTAAATAAATCGTCTGCCAACTTATTCGGATGATACCTGCATTTTATTTCGTACCAAACAGTCATTTTATACGATAACCTGTTAACAATCAGCTAAAAAGCCCCTTAATTCATTTATCGTCAATGGAATATAATAACATCGCTATTATCAGAATGATCTGTTAAATCCATATTGTCGTTTATCTTAGCACTCATACAATCTATTTATATGTTTCAAAAAATCACCACTCTTTTCACTTTATCATTATTGGTTGTGCTGGTACATGCACAAAAGATATCTTATAAAGTGAGTTTCCCAAATGCTATACACCACGAAGCTGTTATCAGTATTACAGCTACCGGCATTCAACAAAAACCTGCTATTTTCAGGATGAGCCGTTCTTCTCCAGGCAGGTATGCTACCCATGAATTTGGTAAGAACATTTATGATGTGAAAGCAACTGATAAAAACGGGAACAAAATTGCCCTTCAACGCATTGATGGTGATGTATATGAAGTGCCATCACATAATGGAACAGTTACGGTAACCTATACACTTTTTGCCAATCATGCAGATGGTACTTATGCCGGCATTGATCCTGAAAGCATTCATTTTAATATGCCTGCCACTTTTATGTGGATCAAAGGGTATGATAAAGCACCGATAGAAATAAGTTTCGATCTGCCTAAAGAGAATAAAGGTGTAATTGCAACCCAGTTATTCCCTACCAGTAATGCGCATACGTTTACTGCACCAGGACTCCAATACTTCATGGATAGCCCAACTAAAATTGGCGACCTGATCATCCGTGAATGGCAGGTAAGTAATCCTGATGGAAAAAAATACACGATCAGAATTGCCCTCGAAGCAAATGCTACGCAAGAGCAGGCAGATGACTTGATGGAAAGAACCAAAAAAATTGTTGCAGAAGCGAAAGCTGTTTTTGGTGAGTTCCCGAATTATGAAACAGGCACGTATACTTTTATCATGAGTGCTAACCCATATATTCAAGGTGATGGCATGGAGCATAGAAATTCTACTATGATTTCTTCTCCAACCTCTACTTTCAATCCGGCATTTCTACAGGGTGTTACTTCTCATGAGTTTTTTCATAACTGGAACGTGGAAAGAATAAGACCAAAAACCCTTGAGCCTTTCAATTTTGAGAAAAGTAATATGAGTAATGAGTTATGGTTTGCTGAGGGTTTTACCCAATACTATGGAGAATTATTGCTTGCACGGGCTGGTCTTAGCACCCCTCAAAGATTTATTGGCACCGCAGGTAGTCTTGCGAATGCAAAATCGAATAATCCTGGCGCAGTATACTATTCACCCGTAGATGCCAGCAACCATGCAGTGTTTGTAGACGCAGGTGTATCGATTGATAAATCGAATTACGGTAACATGTTTACTTCTTACTATACCTATGGAGCAGCATTGGCATTAGCGCTTGATCTGGAATTGCAAACTAAAACAAACAAATCACTGGATGATTATATGAAAGCGATGTGGCTTACCTATGGTAAGACAGAAATCCCGTACACAATTCCAGCCATGCAAAAAACACTGGCTTCTATTACCAATGCCGCTTTCGCCGAGCAGTTTTTTTCAAAATATATTACTGGTCATGAAGCGGTTGACTATGCCGGACTATTTGCAAAAGCTGGTTATGAATTGAAAAAATCAAATGAGGGGAAAGCTTCAATTGGACTGAACACCAGGGCCAATGAGCAAGGTAAATTAATTGTAAGTAGTAATACTAGCAGGGGAAGTTCAGCCTATGAAGCCGGATTGGATATTAATGATGAAATTTTAATGCTTGATCAGACACCGGTTAAATCGCCCGGAGATATCAATAATTATATCGCACAAAAAAAACCTGGCGAAAGCATAAATGTAGTATACAAACACCGTGGCAAAGAGAAGCAAACAACATTGGTGCTTAAAGAAAACACCAGCTTAAGTTTAACCGATATAGAGAATAGCGGTAAAACTCTAACTGATTCAATGAAAAAAATCAGGGATAGCTGGTTTAAATCGAAGGCGCAATAGCGTTGTTGGCTGGGGAAACGGCTTTTAGCTTTTAGCCATTAGCCTTTAGCTGTTAGTCACGCCCAGGGCGAGATGGCGGCTATCGTAGACTACCTACTGTGATAGAATAAATGAAAGGACTTACGAATTTGTTTTGTAAAACCCTTACTTCAAAGAAGTATTAATTGCTTAAATTCTACTCGTAGATGGTTAAGATTATAGCAAAAAAAAAGCTAATGGCTAACAGCTAATGGCTAATAGCTGTTCCCCCCGCACAGCAATCGCCAACTATTTAAAATATTAATCAAAAATTCTACCATGAGAATCTACCTGCTGCTTGCTGTTATATGTTGGTCTACAGGTCTTCTTGCCCAAACACCGGAGGAGAAACTTAAAAGCCTAAACATAGTATTGCCTGCGCCATCAACTCCTGTTGCCAATTATGTAAAGTTTGTACGTACCGGCAACCTCATATATTTATCGGGACATGGTCCATCCAAAACAGATGGGTCTTATATAACAGGTAAGCTCGGATCAGATCTCAGTATTGAAGAAGGCTATGCAGCAGCCAGGCAAACAGGTATCAATATATTGTCGACATTAAAACAAGCTGTTGGTGATCTTGGTAAAGTAAAACGCATCGTTAAGGTATTGGGTATGGTAAACTGCACCGATCGTTTTGCAGATCAGCCAAAAGTTATCAATGGATTCTCAGACCTAATGGTAGCAGTGTTCGGTGAAAAGGGAAAACACGCACGCAGTGCAGTAGGCATGAGTTCTCTACCCATGAATATGGCGGTTGAAATTGAAATGATTGTAGAAGTGGAAGATTAATCTGTTTACTTTCTTGTATGCAATGCCCTATAAGCATAAAAAGTACTGCCAATCATTAATATAGCTCCCAAAAAGAATGCGGCGCCTGGAAAATAAACAGGCGCTGTTTCTTTTGTAAAGAACGCAAAAACTTTGGCCATTAGATATGGGCCGAAAATAGAAGTTGCGCTCATCAGGCTGGTTAAAGCACCTTGCAGCTCTCCCTGTTCATTGGGTGGTACATGTTCGGAAATAATAGCCTGCAATGCAGGTCCTGCTATTCCACCCAAACAATATGGCACCAGGAATACGAACATCATCCAACCCTGACTTGCAAATGCAAATAGTATCAAGCCCAGTGCATATAAACTTAACCCCAGGTATATACTTTTTTCGTTTCCTATTTTAGGATTAACAATACGTACCAATAATCCTTGCACCACTCCGACTAACAGTCCTACAATACCTAATGATATACCAATCATTCTAGGTGTCCAGCCAAATTTTTCACGGTTAAAGAAACTCCAGATACTTTGTACGGAATGACCGGCGATATAAATAAGGATTAGGGAAATGATCAGTCCACCAACAGCAGGATATTTTTTCAACTGCCAAAGCGACCCCAAAGGGTTCGCTCTTTTCCAATCAAATTCCCTGCGATGTTTTTTATCAAGAGACTCCGGAAGAATAAAATACCCATATAAACAATTCAATAGCGCAAGTCCGGCCGCGACATAAAACGGAACCCTTGTTCCAAGTTCTCCAAGCAGGCCACCAATCAATGGACCAAGAATAAAACCAAGTCCGAATGCGGCTCCGATCATACCAAAATTTTGCGCCCTGTTTTCAGGTGTGCTGATGTCGGCAATATAGGCTGAAGCGGTAGTAAAGCTGGCACCGGTAATACCAGCAATTATTCTTCCAACAAATAACCATCCGATACTGGGTGCGAGGGAAACAAAGATATAGTCGATCCCAAAGCCGAGTAAGGAAAGCAATAAAACCGGTCTTCTGCCATATTTATCGCTCAGGTTACCTAATACAGGAGCAAAAATAAATTGGGTGGTCGCATATGCCAGGGTTAATAATCCAGCATACTCAGATGCTTTACTGTTATCGGAAGTGTGGAGCAATTCTTCTATCAGGTCTGGAATAATGGGGATAATTAATCCTATTCCGGTAATATCAATAAGTAGGGTAATAAAAATAAAGCCGATGGCGGCTTTCCGGTTTTTAATCATAACAGTTGTTAAGGATGCAAATTTGATTTATTTATTCCAGGAATAAATAATATTCTACTAAGAGCCTGTTTAAGATTTATTCTACCAGTTTCTTATGGCTCTTTTCGGCTACGCCTTCGTTGAATTTTTCGCCTTAGGCGTTTAGACTATGGCTGCAAAATTCGCCTCGGCTCGCTCGAAAATAGCTCATAATAAACTAGTAGAATAAATCTTAAACAGGCTCTAAAGTTAATATATCTGCTTTATTATAACATACAAAAGGAGGGGCATGAAAGCCCCTCCTAACCCTTGCTCTTGAAAAACCCTACTATTTTTTCAGTTCAATCACACCCACGCTGGTATTCTTAGGTGCCTGAACCACGATATTGTTGATGGTGGTGTCTTTATAATTGTTAGACGCATTTATGTAAAGTGAGTAAGTTCCGTTTTTCAATCCCCTCATTTTAAACTCACCATTTCGGTTTGGTAATGCATAGGCTGTATCGGTACCATTGTATAAGGTGAGTACTGCTTTTGCATCCATTGGTTTTACTTTACCGGAAACACTTGCGGTTGTTTTTTCTATGAAGAAATGGAATACTGGTTTCAGGTAAAACTTGTTGTTATTGAGTACGATGATCGAACGGTTAACATCAAAATCGAGCCATAGACGAAGTTTATTCGGCATGTATTCTTCTGATTCATGTCCTTTCAGTTTTATCAGGATATATTTTGGCAGGTTATCAGGCCAGTATAATGGATAGGTAACGCTGTCTTTTACTACTGAATTGTTTGAACCAATTTCAATCCTGATCAAACGAATAGCCCCTTTTGGAATTTCTGTTGACGCCAGTAAGGTATCAACGCCATTACGCAGGTTTAATATATCATACACACCTGCATTGATGTTGAGGTTTGTCCAAACAAGACCAGAATCTTTTCTGTTGCCGAATGTAGAACCGATATAAGCGCCCAATCGATCCCAGTTACAAGTATCATTTTTACGTGTGTCTTTGGTTGTGTCAACCAATACCTGAATGGATTTAATATCCACAAATACCTGATCAAAAAAACCGGGCCCATCTGTAAGGTACAGGCTGAGGTTTTGTTTACCAGCCGGAATTTGGGCTGAATCTGATTTTTTACAGGATGTCATTGCCATAGTTGTTGCGATGAACATCATTAATCCGAGAAATACGTGTTTTGTTTTCATGTGTGCTTGGTTTTTAGCGTAGCATTTCTATCATCGGCATTTTTTTCCTGTTTGTTTTTAGAGCCAAAAAGAATGCCAACTGTTTATTAAGAGTTTGTTAAAGCATTTTTTTATGATTTTGTCTAACCATTTTCATGACCAGACATAACTTACCTGTTAGACATGGGTACATTTCCATGCCAGAAATTCTTCATCTATTTCCCTGGTAATTATCCGCATTGGATCATCCATGCGTTGAAGCAGTAGCCGAACTTTGACAAACAGTTAAATCTTGCTTAACTTGGTCGTCATTAAACTGTGTTCATGAAAAAGATACCGGCATTTGTACTTGCGTTGCTTCTGTGTAATAATATTTTTTCTCAGTCGCTCAGTGATATGGAAAAAAAAGTTGTTGCGTGGATCAATGCACATCGTTCAGATACGGAAAAATTATTGGAAGAAGTGGTCAATATAAATAGTGGCACTTTCAATTTAGAGGGAGTAAGAAAAACGGGGGATGTTTTTGCAAGAGAGTTACAAAAAGCCGGATTACAAACGGAATGGGTACAATTACCTGATTCATTAAAAAGAGCGGGGCATCTTGTTGCAACTACAAAAGGCAATAAAGGCAAAAAGATATTCATCATCGGGCATCTTGATACCGTATTTGAACCGGCAATGCCCGCAGGACCATTTACCCGAATAAACGACTCTACTGCTACCGGTCAAGGTGTAAATGATATGAAAGGAGGTGATGTAATTGTGGTGATGGCGCTTCAGGCTTTACAAGCAATGGATCTTTTAAAAGATGCCGCTATTACTGTTTATTTTACCGGCGATGAAGAAGAATCCGGCAAGCCAACAAGTGTAAGCAGAAAAGATTTTATTGAGCGGGCAAAAAACTGTGACCTTGCGTTGGGTTTTGAAACCGCACAAGGATTAAATACCATTGCCATCGGCCGGCGCGGATTCAGTAGTTGGAAACTTGATGTAACAGCCAAAACAGGTCATTCTGCTGGTATTTTTGGTAAGGGCTCGGGGTATGGTGCGATCTATGAAACAACACGGATACTGAATCAATTCAGGGAACAGCTTTCACATGAAAAATACCTCACGTTTAATCCAGGTATCATTGCGGGTGGATCTGAAATGACATACAATGATGAAAAAATGCAGGCAACTGTTTCAGGTAAAACCAATATTATTTCACCCTCAGTTGTGGTGGAAGGTGATCTTCGTTTCCTCACAGAGAAACAACGAGAACAGGCAAGATTGAACATGAAATCAATCGTTTCTACTAAAAACCTGCAGGGTACTTCAGCAACTATTTCTTTTACCGATGGCATTCCTGCCATGGAACCAACAAAGGGGAACGATGCATTAAGACTATGGGTTGATAAAGTTTCTCGTGATCTGGGTATGGGCCCTGCAAATGCCGGTGACCCGGGTTCAAGAGGAGCGGGTGATATTTCTTATGTTGCCAAATACCTGGATTGTATTGATGGTTTGGGCGCTTCTGGAAAAGGGGCGCATGCTGCCGGTGAAACCATTAATCTCAAAGAATTACCTTTATTGATACAAAGAGCCGCTATATTAATTTACCGCCTCAGTAACGCCAAATAAGTAATGTATATGAGAAATATAATTCTGGCAATATGCCTTCTATCCATTGTTTCAGCAGAAGCGCAAGACAAACGTTCCTTTTACGAGATAAGGGTGTATCATTTCAATGATGCAGCACAACTTCAGAAAACAGCTAAATTTTTAGAAGAAGCATGGATTCCTGCCATACACAGACAAGGTGTAAAACAAATAGGTGCTTTTACTCCCGTTGGTAACGATACCGCTTCAAGAAAAAAACTGTACCTGTTTATTCCACTAAATTCTATCAATGCCATTCACCAGTTAGATGATGCAGTATTGAAAGATGCTGATTACCTGGCCAAGGGTGAGGGCTACTTAAATGCTGCCTATGACCAGCCAACATTTGCGCGTATGGAAACAATTGTATTAAGGGCTTTTCCAGATATGCCTAAATATGAAAAGCCTTCACTTAAAGGAAACCTGGCTGAGCATATTTATGAATTGAGAAGTTATGAAGGAGCTACTGAAAAACTCTACCGCAAAAAAGTAGAAATGTTTAATAAAGGAGGTGAAATTTCACTTTTCAAAAGACTAGGTTTCAATGCTGTATTTTATGCTGAAGTGCTGGCCGGAAGCAGTATGCCCAACCTTATGTACATGACCAGCTTCGATAATATTGAAGAACGCAACAAACACTGGAAAACTTTTGGCGACGATCCGAAATGGAAGAAATTATCAGCCTTACCAGAATACCAGCATACAGTGAGTAAATTAGATATCATATTATTACGCCCTTGCAGTTATTCTGATTTGTAGTTTTATAGCAGCTAGCCATTGTTGTCCGGTAAAAAAAGCATCTATCTCTGAAATGCTTCTGCAGCAATCATCTTGACGTTAGTTGAAAATAGAACCCTTACTTTTTAAATCGGCCTTAACTAAGGGTTAAGCAATCTTTATTCCATTTTGACACTGAATAAAATCGATCACTCGTATGGTCAAAATTGAATATTACTCCTGGGCCGAATGGCCCCGTACCCGTTCCCAGACTACATTGGCCTCTGACTAAATCTGCTACGCATGATTTAGTCTGTCATCGCTGCGCTTGACACCAATGCCAATGAAGGTCTGTCCACGGGTACTGATTGTATTTATTCATTTTTATCTTCCCTAATTACCTGGCTCC
>QFCS01001133.1_pt1 | contig 14421 bp, 13 predicted proteins | sample 3576561 | NCBI WGS metagenome assembly QFCS01 | reverse complement strand
CTCTCGAGCATCATCCGATCGGAGCCGAACAGCTCCGCGCCGGGATGGACGACGAGGACCGTGGTCGAGTACGACGGGGTGTTCGGGGTCATGGAGTCATTCTCTCGTTCTCGTGTAGGTCGGGGCGGTCTTGTACTCTGAGACCCATCGGCCTGGGGGCCACGCGTGAGATGGGGACTTCTCGTGGATAACGGCATTCTTTTCCTTTGCGCGGAGAACGTGTGCCGTTCTCCGCTGATGAGCTATCAGCTTCGGTACCTCGCTCGTGACTCAAGGTGGGCCGATAGCTGGCGCGTCTCCAGTGCGGGCGTGCGTGTGCGTCAGACGAACGAGATGTGCGAGGTCGCCCGTGCGACGGTGGATACCGACGCAGAGCTGTCGCAGCGGATCGCCCTGCACGAGTCGCGGGGGATGAGCACGAGCATGTTGCGCGATGCGGATCTGATCATCACCGCGTCGAGGGCAGAGCGTGCAGCGGCGGCACGCATGAGCCCCGATGTTCGCGTTCGCGCGTTCACACTGAAAGAAGCGGTCTCGTTGAGTTCCCTGCGTGCTCTTCCGTCCGCGTCGAGATTGGCCGACGTAAGCGCGGAGCTGAACAGCCGGCGCGGGCTGGCTGTCGTCGCTGACGACGCCACGACCGGCCGCTGGCCGCGTCGACACGTGCATCCACTGGACGTGCCCGACGATCACGGAGCACGCGCAGGTCGTCACGTGGCGACCTTGCGGAGTGTGAAGCAACTCATCGGGGAGCTCTACGCCGCCGTGGAATCGGCGATGGACTGAGGGGGGCGACGCGGGCGTCACGTCTCAGCGGCGCCGGGAGCGCTTCGCATGCGGATGGATGGTCTGTCCCGCGGCCAGCCGCCGAGCGAGGTCTTCGTACTCGTCGGCGACGATGTCCCATTGGAACGTGGTGCGGGCGCGGTCTTTCGAGGCTCGACCGAATCGCTCGGCGGCAGCGGGGTCGGCTTCGATCTCCGTGAACCGTGCCGTGACGTCGTCGGCGGAGTCGAAGAACCAGCCCTGTTCGTCGAGGGTCTCACGGTTGAATCCGACGTCGTAGGCGAGCACCGGGGTCCCCGCCCCCATGGCACGCAGGAGCGACGGGTTGGTGCCGCCGACGGAGTGACCGTGGGCGTAGGAGAACGCGTGAAAGTACAGGGCGTCGAGCAGTTCCTGGTCGTACACCCCGCCCACGAGGCGGATGCGCGGGTCGCCGGCTGCCGCGTCGTTGATCTGCTGGATGTAGCCGGCGGCGTAGGGCGCCGAACCCACGACGATCAGCGGCAGCTTCGCGTTGCTCGCACGGTAGCCCTCGACGATCTCGAGCACGTGGTTCTCGGGTTCGAAGCGGGCCACCACCAGGTGGTACTCACCCGGGGCGACATCGAGTTCGGCGATGCGCGCGGTGGCCGCCTCGTCGAGGATCGGAGCTCCGTAGCGGATGAGCTCGGTCGCGGCTCCGAACTCGTGGACGTAGTAGTCGGAGATGCCGGGGGCATCCGCGATGAGCGCGTCGGACCATCGCACGCCGAACTGCTCCGCCCAGCGGTAGTAGGCCTTGCCGCGCGGACCCCACTTGGACCGCTTCCACTCGAGACCGTCCATGTGGAGGGCGATGGGGATGCGGCGAGCGCGCAGTGCGGGGAGGAACGGTGAGTTGGCGGCGTTGAAGACGAACGCCGCGTCGGTGCGCCGTCCGAACAGTTCCCGCACCACCGACAGGCCGGTGTGGCTGAGCGTCTCCAGCTGCTTCACCGGGAGCGCGGGCAGATGGACGAGCTTCATTCCGAGGAACTCGCGCTCCTTGTGGTCCGATCCGCGGGTGTACACCGTGACGATGTGTCCGCGATCGGCCAAGCGACGTCCGACCTCTTCGATGGCGGTCTCGAAGCCACCGTAGGCGGCCGGAACGCCGCGGGTACCGATCATCGCGATCGACAGGGGCGTGGACGAGTTATCGGGCATGCCAAAGACCTCCGATACAGACGAGATGATCGTCGGTATCGATCAGTACGCCCCCTCGGGCTTGATCATCACTTTCGCGGTGCGCCACATGAGCACGATATCGCTGAGCACGGACCAGTTCTCCACGTAGCGGAGGTCGAGACGGACGCTCTCCTCCCACGAGAGGTCGCTGCGACCGCCCACCTGCCACGGGCCGGTGATGCCCGGCTTGATGTACAGGCGACGGAACACCGTGCCGTTGTAGGCGGTGACCTCGGACGGCAGCGGAGGCCGCGGACCCACGACGCTCATGTCACCGCGCAGTACGTTGAGGAACTGCGGCACCTCGTCGAGTGAGTACTTGCGCAGGATGCGTCCGACCCGGGTCACGCGCGGGTCGTCTTTCATCTTGAACAGCGGACCGGCGCCCTCGTTGGCTTCGACGAGCTTGGCGAGTTCGGCTTCGGCGTTGATGCGCATCGAACGGAACTTGATCATCTTGAACGTGCGACCGTCGCGTCCGACCCGCTCCTGGTGGAAGAACACGGGACCCGGGTCGTCGATCTTGATCGCCAGAGCGATAAGGGCCATGAACGGCGAGAACAAGAGGAGGAAGAAGCCCGAGGCAGCCACGTCGAGCGCCCGCTTGATGAGGTAGGCACCGCCTTCGAACGTCGGGATGCGCACGTGGATGAGGGGCATGCCCTCCACCGGACGCAGCGACATGCGCGGACCGGCGACGTCGGCGATCCGGCTCGAGAGCACCAGCTCGGCGGCGGATCCTTCGAGCTCCCAGGCCAGACGCTTGATGTAGGTGGGATCGCCGGCGGGCTGTCCGGCGACGAGGATCGTGTCGGCCTTCAGCTGAGTCGCCGCCCGCGGAGCCGCGTCTTCGCCGTGGACGACGGGGTAGCTCTCGGTGCCGACCAGCAGGGAGTCGATGTCTTCGTCGAGGATGACGGTTCCCACGACGCTGTAGCCGAGTCGACCGTCCTCGCCCAGCGTGCGGATGGCGTAGTCGACGTCGTCGCGCGTTCCGACCACCACGGTGCGCGAGGAGAACCGGCCGGCGGCGCGCTGGGCGATCAGCCAGCGGCGCGCGACCCAGCGCGAGACGAGAAGGGCGAGTGCGCCGGCGGGCAGAGCGGAGAAGAGCTGCGTGCGGATGCCGTTCCACTCGAACGCCACGTAGACGATGGCGAGCGCACCGAAGGCGAGACCGGTCGCGTGCAGCACCCGGGTGTACTCGGTGGCGCCGTGCCCCATGATCGCCGGGTGGCGGGTGTTGAGCAGGCCGAGGGCGACCATCCAGACGATCGCGGTGCTCAGCGGAACCCGCAGCAGCAGCCACGGGTCGGCCTCGAGCACCTGAGGAGATGTCGCCAGCAGTGAGAGCGCAGACGCGAGCATGCACGACAGCAGCACAATGGTGCTGTCGGTCACGCGAAGACGCGTGCGGAATCGGCGCTCCCACTGCTGGCGGCTCACGATTGCCGCGGAGGCTCGCGGCGCGACGGACGCGCTCGTGCGCGGCGTGCTCAAGGTGGTGAACCTCGGCAACTGCAGCGCCGGTACGACCTCGTCGACCGCGCTCACCGCGTGACCCCAACAGCAATCAACTGTGTCAGCATTGTGCCCCCCAGCAACATGCGACATGAGCAGGCACCGAAGCGCCTACATTGTCCCCCAGAGAACGCTTCGGTCCCCCCGGACCACGTGACAACCCCAGCCATCACGTCGCGTTCACCATCACTCTAGCGTGCGTTCGTCTTATCGCAACACCATTCGATGAATGTCTGTGGAAAACTTCCGCACGTTCAGGCGAGTTGCCGCAGATACTCCTGCAGGCTGTCCGCGGCGTCGCGGGGGGTGAAGCCGGTGGCCGCGATCTTGGTCAGATCCAAGACGCTGCTGCGAGGTCTGGGCGCCACCGGTCCCGCCGCCGAGGCGAAGTAGGCGTCGGTGGTCACATCGGTCACCCTTCCCGGGTCGCCCGCGACGGCGGCGAACACCGATCGTGCGATGTCGGCCCACGACGTGACCGCACCCGAGCCGGTGACGTTGTAGACGCCGGCCTCTGGTCGCTCGTGCAGCAGGTGCTCGATCGCGCGGGCGATCTCGTCGGTGAAGGTGAGACGTCCCACTTGGTCGGAGACCACGGAGGGATCGACCCCGCGCCGGGCCAACGAAGCCATGGTGCGCACGAAGTTGGCACCGTCGCCGATCACCCAGGACGTCCGCACGACGTAGTGCTGCGGCACCGTGGCGACGACGGCATCGGCCGCCGCCTTAGTCTGGCCGTAGACGCCGAGCGGGCTGAGCGCGTCGCTCTCGCGGTACGGGCGGTCGGACGCGCCGTCGAACACGTAGTCGCTCGACACGTGCACCAGGGTGACGCCGTGCTCGCGCGCCACGGACGCGAGACGGGAGACGCCGGTGACGTTCGACGCCCAGGCGTCGGTGCGACCCTGCGGCGTCTCGGCCGTGTCGACGGCGGTGTAGGCGGCCGCATTGACGATGGCCGCATAGTCGCGCCAGTGCCGCGACGTGGCGAGGTCGTCGGCGCGCAGATCGAGGTCGGCGCGGGACGCGAACTCGACGTGTCCGCGATCACCCCACAGCACGCGCAGAGCGCGGCCGAGCTGGCCGTCGGCCCCGACCACCAGGATCTTTCTCGGCGGCACGGGGACGGCATCGGCCAGGGCAGGATGGGCGCGGTCCTTCTCGGAGATCTCGACCTCCGACAGCGGGATCGGCCACTCGATGCCGAGGGCGGGATCGCCGAGGTTGACGAACGAGTACTCCGCCTCGGGCGACCAGTGGTCGTTGACGAGATAGGTGTACGCGGTGTCGGGAGCGAGGGTCTGATACGAGTTTCCGACACCGCGAGGCACGAAGATCGCGCGGGAAGGGTCGAGCTCGGCGGTGAAGACGCGACCGAACCCGGGGCCCTCGCGCAGGTCGACCCACGCACCGAAGATCCGGCCGGTGGCCACGGAGACCCACTTGTCCCACGGCTCCGCATGGATGCCGCGCGTGGTGCCGACGGCATCGTTGAACGAGACGTTGTTCTGCACCGGGCCGAAGTCGGGGAGGCCCGCGGCCACCATCTTCTCCCGCTGCCAGTTCTCCTTGAACCAGCCTCGGTTGTCACCGTGGACGGGCAACTCCCACAGCACCAGTCCGTCGATGCCGGTCTCCACGCCGCCCAGCGGCTTGCCGAACACGGTCACTCACTGGCCCTTCGACGCGTAGAACGCCTCGACGCCGTCTTTGCTGGGCGCCCACCACGCTTCGTTGTCCCGGTACCAGTCGATGGTGGCGGCCAGTCCCTCCTCGAAGCGGGCGAACGAGGGGGCCCACCCGAGCTCGGTGCGGAGCTTCGTGGAGTCGATCGCGTAGCGCAGATCGTGGCCGGGCCGGTCGGTGACGAGGTCGTAGTCGCCGGCATCCTTGCCCATCAGGGTCAGGATGAGCTCGACGACCTCGCGGTTGTTGCGCTCGCCGTCGGCGCCGATCAGATAGGTCTCGCCGATCACGCCACCATCGAGGATCGTCAGCACCGCCGAGGAGTGGTCATCGGCGTGGATCCAGTCGCGTACGTTCTCACCGGCCCCGTACAGCTTCGGCCGGATGCCGCGGATCACGTTCGTGATCTGCCGGGGGATGAACTTCTCGACGTGCTGGTACGGGCCGTAGTTGTTGGAGCAGTTCGAGATGGTCGCCTGCACCCCGAATGAGCGCACCCACGCGCGAACCAGCAGATCGGATCCGGCCTTGGTCGACGAATACGGCGACGACGGGTTGTACGGCGTGGTCTCGGTGAATCGCTCCGGATCGTCGAGCTCGAGATCGCCGTACACCTCGTCAGTGGAGATGTGGTGGAACCTCTTCTCGTGGCGGCGCGCCGCCTCCAGCAGGGTGTACGTGCCGATGATGTTCGTGTCCAGGAACGGCCGCGGATCGTGCAGCGAGTTGTCGTTGTGTGACTCGGCGGCGTAGTGGATGACGGCATCCGACTCGGCGGTCAGCTCGTCGACGACAGTCGCATCGGTGATGTCGGCTTGGACGAAGCGCAGCCGCGAATCGGGGATGCCGGCCAGCGACGCGCGATTGCCCGCGTAGGTGAGCGCGTCGAGGACCGTCACGTGGTGGTCGGTGTGTTCGATGACGTGGTGGACGAAGTTCGATCCGATGAATCCGGCGCCGCCGGTGACGAGCAGCTTCGCCATCAGTGTCCTCTCTCCAGCGTCTCGAGCAGGTAGGTCCCGTAGCCCGACTTGACGAGCTTCTCGGCGCGGCTGCGCAGCTCGTCGTCGGAGAGGAAGCCCTGTCGCCAGGCCACCTCCTCGGGGACGCCGATCGACATGCCGGTGCGGCGTTGGATGGTGCGCACGTACTCGGCGGCGTCGTTCATCTGGTCGAATGTCCCGGTGTCGAGCCACGCCGTGCCGCGAGGGAGCACCTCGACCTGGAGTTTGCCGCGCTCGAGATACTCGCGGTTGACGTCGGTGATCTCGTACTCGCCGCGCGGCGAGGGCTTCAGGGCGCGGGCGATTTCGATGACGTCGTTGTCGTAGAAGTACAGGCCCGGCACGGCGTAGTTGCTGCGCGGGGCGGCGGGCTTCTCCTCGAGTGAGACGGCCCGGCCCTGGCCGTCGAACTCGACGACGCCGTACGCCTGCGGCTCAGCGACCCAGTACGCGAAGATCGCGCCGCCGTCGATGCCGGCGAACCGCGTGAGTTGCGCACCGAGGCCGGGGCCGTAGAGGAGGTTGTCGCCGAGCACGAGCGCCACGTCGTCGTCGCCGATGAAGTCGGCACCGATCGTGAAGGCCTGCGCGAGGCCGTCGGGCGAAGGCTGCTGGGCGAACGTGAGCGAGATGCCGAACTGCGATCCGTCGCCGAGGAGGCGCGCGAAGAACGGGGCGTCGTGCGGCGTCGTGATGATGAGGATGTCGCGGATGCCGGCGAGCATCAGCGTTGACAGTGGGTAGTACAGCATCGGCTTGTCGTAGACCGGGATGAGCTGCTTCGAGACACCCAACGTGATCGGATGCAGCCGCGTCCCCGATCCCCCGGCGAGAATGATCCCCTTCATGTGCCTATCGTCGCATATGTGCCTGCGCGGCCCGGGGGTGGGGTGCGGGGGACCCGCACGGCATCAGGACGCGGGCAGAGGTGGGAAGGCCGCTATGAAGATCTGGTTCGAGATGACCATCGCGAGAATAGTGAGAACGATGCCCCCGAGTACGATCGGCCAGTTCTCGGACCACTTCTTTCGCCGGACGAAGAGGGCCACAGCGTTGAGGAGGAGGATCGCTATCGCGGCGATCATGACACCGTAAAGCGCCGCATCTGCGGCGACGAAGTCGCACTGGGTGTCGCACACTGCACTTCTCATCGCTTGGACGGGCGCGAGAATCACTGCGGCCGCAGCGAGGAAGATCTGCGCTGTCAGAAGAAGCGAGGTAAGGCCGCCGCTGGTGATGAATGTCGTTCGATTCGTGTTCATGGGATCTCCTGTCCGTCAGCGCCTCTACGGCAAGGTCCCGATCCAGCTCAGGGTAGCGTTCCTGCGGGCGGCGTGCTCGCCGGTAGTCGCGTCCTCGCGGGTTGTCAAGCCCCTTCGGCCGGAGAGGCTTCGACGTCCTAGTTCATCAGGGCCCCCTCGAGCCCCGTCCCGGAGGCAGTCATGAGATCCGACGCTCACCAGCTCTCGCTGGACCCCCTCACCGGCGGCGGTGTAGTCGGATCAGACGGTAAGGCCCGTCGTCGACCCGATCCGAGGGGGTCGACGCAGGTCCTCCGAGCGGACTACGCCCGCGCCCGGGATGCAGGGCGTCACTCGCCTTCCACGGCGCTCTGCGCATGCGGGGCGCCGACGGGCTTCGACTCGCTCGAGCCGCGCTGCCGCAGATAGATCGAGAAGGTGACCATCGCCCCGACCGCGAGCAACTCCGACTGCCAGTTCTGCAGCGTGCGGTTCCAGAACTCGGGCGACGCGACGTAGTCCAGCCACGTGTCGGGAGGGAGCCCGTGCAGGGCGTTCTGCTCGTTCGCCACGAGGTGTCCCGCGAGAGACTGCGCCCACCACGAGAGGAGGAAGATCGCGCCCATCGTCAGCAGCAGCGAGTTGGAGTAGATCCACAGGCGGATGCCGCGGACCTTCGCCCACGCCGGAGAGTCCGCGCGGGCGTGCTCGCCGACCAGTTGATCCTCGTCGGATCCGGTTCCGGCATCGCCCGGCTTCTTCGACTCGGGGGAGCCGCGCTGAATGAGCCAGACCGTCCCGAGGATGAAGAGGAAGAACTGCAGGAACTCCGACTGCCAGTTCTCTGCGACGTCGACGATGAAGTCGGACGAGGCGATGTAGTCGAGGTAGCCGACGACGGCGGCGCCGTGTTGCGCATTCTGTTCGTTGGTGTCGGCGTGGCCCGCGATCGACTGCCCGTAGAGCGTCACGACGAACAGCACGAAGAACGCGACGCTCAGACCGTTGTCGCCCAGGAACTTCCGCATGGTCATCGTCCCACCAGCGGCAGCGCGATCATGACCACGAGGCCTGCCGCGATCGCGAGCGTCCATGCGCCGAACACGATGCGCATGCCGGCTCCGTCGCCGCGCTCAGTATGTGCCACGGACCTCGCCGCCGATCAGCGGATGTCGTCTGTCGCGCTACTCGCCGGGCCGACGTCGTCCGTCGCGCGCGGCGGCTCGTCCAGGGCGATGTCGGGGTCGGCGAGCACCTCGCCGTCCAGTTCGTCGGTCACCTCGTCGTCGTCATCCGGGACGGGGTCGATGACCGGCTCCTGCGGCAGGCCCGTGTCCGGGTCCAGCGGGGTGTCCTCCGGATCGATCGTGCTCATCGCATCCTCCTTCGTTCGTGGATGCGGCGAGCCTGACTGACGATCCCCCCGCCGGGCGAGGGGCTTGACCGCGCGAGAGGAGGTGGGTACGGCCGCCGCGCGCGTGACGGCGAGAGACCATACGGCATCGTGTGTGGCTCGACAAGCCCGTTCGCCGGTGGGGCAGAGGCCCCTACTGTGATGGCGGTCGGTCGATCCCGGCGGCCGGGGAGAGTGGCGATGGACGAGCACGCGGTCACCTTCGGAGTCGAGGAGGAGTTCGTGCTCCTCGACCCGGAGACGCTGACGACAGTCGACCTGGGGGTCGCCGCCGTCGCAGATCTGGGCGGCTCCACCCCGGGCGTGGTCGTGCGTGAGTTCTTCCCGTCGCAGATCGAGTTCGCGAGCCCCGTATGCACAGAGGTCGAAGAAGCCCTCGACGCCGTCGTCGGGTTCCGCCGACAGCTCGCCCGCTGGGCAGACGACGCGCAGGTCGTGGCCGCGGCGTCCGGGACGCCGTTCTCGACAGGCAGCCGATCGCCGTCGTGGGAGGGGCGCTACGCCGCCATCGCCCACGACATCGCAGGGCTGACGCCGGAGCATCAGCTCAACGGCCTGCACGTGCACGTCGGCATCCCGGACCGCGATGCCGGCATCCGCGCGTCGAACTTCCTCCGCCCGTGGCTGCCGGTGGTGCTCGCGCTGTCGGCGAACTCGCCGTTCTGGCAGGCGCACGACACCGGGTTCGCGAGCTGGCGGGCGATTCACAGCCGTCGCTGGACGACGCACGGCATCCCGCCGTACTTCGCAGACGCGGCGGAGTACGACGAGTCCCTCGAACGTCTGAGCGGCGTCGGCGCGACGTCGGATGCCGGGACGATCAACTGGTACGCGCGGCTGTCGGCGGCGCATCCGACCCTTGAAGTCCGCGCGTGCGACGCGCAGCTCGATCCGTCGTCGGCGATCGCCCTCGCCGCCCTCATCCGGGCGCTCGTCGTGGTGGGACTCGATCGCGAGTCGGCGCGTCCGACGAGGTTCGAAGGCTGGGACTCCGGGCTGTGGCACGCGGCACGATATGGCACGACGAGCACCTTGGTCGATCCGGCCTCGGGACATCCGGTGCCTGCGGGCGCGGCGATCGAAGCCCTTCGGGACCTCGTGCAGCCTCACCTCGGCGAATCCGATCAGCGGCTCGTCGACGGCCTGCTCGCCGAGATCGCCCGTGTCGGCAGCGGGGCGGCGCGGCAGCGGCGAGCGCATGCGGACGGGCGGCTCGCCTCTCTCTACCGTGACAGGATCGTCGGGACCTGAGAGCGCGGGGACCTACCACCTGGAGGACCGCCGCACCAGCCCCTCGGAACCGTCCGCGTGCCGACGTATCGTGATGGCATGCATCATGATGACGCCAGCGATGGCATGACTCCCGAGCAGAAGCGGCGGGACCAGCTGCTGCGCGCCGCGGACTCCGAGGAGCACGATGCCGATCCGCGCATCGTCGTCTCGGAGCACGACGGAAACGTGAGGATCGACATCGCCGACGATGCCGTCGTCCGGCCGGGGCTCGCCGAGCCGAGCCAGGACTGAGCATGATCCGATCGACACGTCGAGATCGCCGACGATGCCGTCGTCCGGCCGGGGCTCGCCGAGCCGAGCCAGGACTGAGCATGATCCGATCGACACGTCGAGATCGCCGGGGGTGAGAGCCGAGATGGCACGCAACACACGATGGTTCCGATGCGATCCCGACGCGATCTTCTCCGTTCTCGCCGATGGCTGGCTCTACCCGGCGTGGGTCGTCGGCGCTTCGCGGATGCGCGAGGTGGCGGACTCGTGGCCCGGTGCGGGCTCGGTGCTGCACCACTCGGTGGGCACCTGGCCGTTGCTTCTCGACGACAGCACCAGGGTCGAGCAGTGGGATCCTCCGCGACGGATGGTGCTTCTCGCGCGTGGATGGCCGGTGGGCGAAGCGCGCGTGGTCCTCTCGGTCCGCCCCGTCGAGAAGGGCACCGGCGCACTCGTCCGCATCGAGGAGACCGCTGTGGCCGGTCCGGCTGCGTGGATGGGACGGGTGATCGAGCCCCTCCTGCAGCTGCGCAACAACGAGACCCTGCACCGTCTGGCCCTGCTGGCCGAAGGCGGGGCGGGTCGTCCCCGTCGTGCCGAGTGACCCCGTCGTGTCGAGTGAGTGGAGCGGCGATGGCATCTGAGGGGGACACGGTCGATGCGGTCGTCGTCGGAGCGGGTCCGAACGGACTCGCCGCCGCCGTGACGCTCGCCAGGGCGGGACTGCGCGTCACCGTCTTCGAGCGCGCCGCGAGCGCGGGCGGTGGCGCGGCCACCGCTGAGCTCACTCTGCCGGGATTCCGCCACGACGTCTGCTCCGCCGTCCATCCGCTCGCGATCCAGTCGCCCTTCTTCCGGCGGTTCGAACTGGAGCGGCGCATCGACTTCGTCACCCCTGACGTGTCGTTCGCCCACCCGCTCGACCGCGGAGCCGTCGTCGCCTATCGCGACCTCGCGCGCACGGCAGCGGGACTCGGCCGCGACGGGCGGGCGTATGCCCGCCTGATGGGGCCGCTCGCCCGCAGCGCCGCGGAGGTTGCGGCCACGACGGGCGGACCGTTGCTGCGCATGCCCCGGCATCCGATCACCGCCGCGCGCCTCGGAATGCGCACAGCCGAGCAGGGCACCAGGCTGTGGGGTCTCCGGTTCCGCGAGGACGCCGCCCCCGCCTTGCTCACCGGGGTCAGCGCTCACACCATCCTGCCCCTGCCGAGCCTCGCTGCAGCCGGGGCCGGGCTCGCGCTCACGGCTTACGCGCACGCCCGGGGCTGGGCGCTGCCCGTCGGGGGCAGCCAGTCGATCGTCGACGCCATGGTGGCAGACCTCGAGGCGCACGGCGGCCGGGTCGTGACCTCACACGAGGTCCGCGACCTTCGGGAGCTTCCGCCCGCGCGCATCCGGCTGCTCGACGTGACCCCGCGTGCGGCGCTCGCGATCGCGGGAGCGGAGCTGCCCGCACGGTACCGTCGCGCCCTTGCGCGGTTCCGCTACGGAAACGCCGTGGCCAAGGTCGACTTCGCGCTGTCGGCTCCTGTTCCGTGGCGCGAGGAGGCGCTGCGGGCAGCACCGACGCTGCATCTGGGTGGCGCCCGAGCCGAGATCGCCGCCGGGGAACGCGACGTGGCAGACGGCAGGCATCCCGCTTCACCGTATGTACTGGTCTCGCAGCCGTCGCTGTTCGATGCCACACGTGCTCCAGACGGGCAGCACACACTGTGGGCGTACACGCACGTGCCGGCAGGATCGCGCGAAGACCGCGCCGAGGCCGTCATCGGCCAGATCGAGAGGTTCGCTCCGGGCTTCCGCGACACGATCCTGGCGGTGTCGAGCCGTTCGGCGGTGCAGGTCGCCGAGCACAATCCGAACTACCCGGGTGGAGACATCGCCGCCGGAGCACCTGACCTGTGGCAGCTGCTGCGCCGTCCCGTGTTCAGCCGGCATCCCTGGCGCACGCCGGTGCCGGGACTGTACCTGTGCTCGGCATCCACCTCGCCCGGCCCCGGTGTGCACGGTCTTGCCGGATGGCAGGCGGCGCTGTGCGCTCTGCGCGACGAGTTCGGCATCACCGAGCCGCCCGACCTGTCGGTGAAAGGCGCCGCATAGGGGCGTGGCCTGCGTCGGTGGTTGAGTAGCCGGCGCAGCCGGCGTATCGAAACCCCGCTCCGTCCCCGTTCGGTGGTTGAGTAGCCGGCGAAGCCGGCGTATCGAAACCATCGCCGCGCTCCGGAACCTCCCCTGTCGGTGGTTGAGTGCGTCGCCGTAGGCGGCGTGTATCGAAACCACCGCCGCCTACCTGATCTCGATACACCCGCGCTCCGCGCGGGCACTCGATCATCGGACGGGCGCGCCCGCTCCGCCACGGCACCACCGGAGTGGGAACCACGCTCCGGTTCCACCGCTGGTCGAGTGCGTCGGCGAAGCCGGCGTGTATCGAGACCATCGCCGCCTACCTGATCTCGATACACCCGCGCTCCGCGCGGGCACTCGATCATCGGACGGGCGCGCCCGCTGCGCCGCGGCACTCGATCACCGAAGAAGGAGTGCCACGCCATGGGCACCCGAACGCCACCGGGGCAGCGGCACAGGAGTAACCGTCAAGTGAGCTGGCTGAGCAGACGCGCGAGCTCCGACAGATCCGCCCGCGAGAAGTCGCGCAGTTCCTCCGCCTCCAGCCGCACGAGTTCGGCCATCGCGGAGTCGACGCGGCTGGCGCCCTCCTGACGCAGCGACACCAGCACTGCGCGTCGGTCGCCGGGGTCACGGACGCGATCGATGAGTCCGCGTTCGGTCAGCTTGTCGAGGCGGTTGGTCATGGCGGCGCTCGTGATGTTGGTGGCGGAGACGAGCGCGCCCGCCGACAGCGGCGTCGACGCCCTGCGCAGGGCCGCCAGCACGTCGAACTCCCACGCCGCCAGGGACGCATGAGCGAACGCGCGGGCGCGAATCCGGGCGAGCCGCAGGTACGCGCGCCGCAGCCGTGACATGACGTCGAGGGGAGTGAGGTCGAGGTCGGGCAGGAACTCGCCCCACTTGTCGATCAGAAGATCGACGTCGTCATCGGAGCGGTCGCCGGTGGGAACCCTCCGAGGCTATCGCGGGACCGCCGCGTCCGCTGCTGCGCTGCGGGACACTCGCGGTGAGGGCGCCTGTTTCCGGTCAGGGCGCCGTATAGCTGTGGCGCCCCGACCGGAAAGTGGCGCCCTCGCCATCGGCGCCACGGGGAGGGTGGGTAACCGACCGCTGCGCGCAGAACCATCGGAGCCCGCCACCTGCTGGTGACGGGCTCCGACCGGGGGGAGAGCGTGGATCAGCTCATCGCTCGCCGACGACGACTGATGAGCAGTCCGAGTCCGCCGAGCATCAGCAGCACCAGCCCGAGCGACAGTGCCAGCGCCGGCAGGGTGCCGCCGGTGATCGGGAGCGAGCCCGGACCGTCGTCGCCGTTGTCCGGATCCAGGTCCGCGACGGGGGTCACGGTGCAGCGCTCGGTGACCGGGTCGCACTCGGCCGGCTGTTCGGTGCCGTTCTCGACGAGGAAGTTCGTCAGCACCGAGTCTCCACGGTCATCGGCAGTCTTCACTGTGACGGTGTAGGTCACCCGCGTGGTGGCACCGGCATCCAGATCACCCGTGATGCCCAGTCGAGGCTGAGCGTACGAGATGCTCAGTCCGTTGGCCTTTCCGGCAATCGCCGGGTCGGTCACCAACTCGGCATCGTCGAGCACGTCGGTGAGGTCGTCGCTGAAGTCGACCGCGGCCGTCACTTCGCCCACGTTGCGGAACTCTAGGGTGTACGTCAGCTCGTCGCCGGCGAGGGCAGGCGAACCGTTGCGACCCTCCGCAGCGGCGGTGTGGTTGACGACGGACTTCTTGGCGGTCAACTCGCCGACGGGATGCTGGGTGCATTCGATGACGCCGTCGATCTCGTCTGCGGGGCAGGCGGGGTTTTCGGGGTCGACTGGTGGGGTGGGGGTGTCGCCTTCGAGGAGGAAGTTGACGAGCATCGAGTCGCCGCGGTCGGTGGCGGGCAGGACCCGAACCGAGTAGGTCACTCGTGCTGT
>QFCS01002426.1_pt1 | contig 14443 bp, 13 predicted proteins | sample 3576561 | NCBI WGS metagenome assembly QFCS01 | reverse complement strand
CGAGATCGGCCTCGTCCCGCCCGCCGAGTTCGAGGCCAGCCACTGGGCCAAGGACAACGTCACCGACTACGTTGAAAAACCCGTCCCGACCGGGGCTGGTTCCAAGTAACCGAGCCTCCACGAAACCCGGGGCGATTCACGGCTCCGTCTCGTCATCCTTCTGAGGCGCCTTCGGCCGCCGACCGCCGCCGTACAGGTAGGGCTCCAGAACGTCACTACGTGACGGATGGCGGAGCTTCGACATCATCTTCGACCCGATCTGCCGGATCCGCTCGCGCGCCGGGCCGCGACGGTGCGCGGGCACTTCCCCACCGAGGACGCCGCTTTGAAGTGCCTCTACCTGGTCACCCGGGCCATGGACCCCAAGGGCGCCGGCCGCACCCGCTGGACCATGCGCTGGAACCCGCGCTCAATGCGTTCGCGATCGCCTTCGCCGACCGGATGCCCACCACCGACTGATCACAATGGAAACCGCCACTTACACCGAAAATCGGACAGTCCCGCGCCTCACGGCGCACGTGGAACAGGGCTCAATGGAACGGCGTGAACCGTGTCGACGACGGCTGAAAACTGGACCACTGTCGACGGGAGTGGTCCAGTTTTCGACCGTCGTTGACATACCGCATTCCGCCGGCCTAGGACCGCAGTCGACCGTGCTGAGAACGGTGGGCAGCGCACCGTCCCGCACTTACTCGGCGGAATCGGCACGAGGAACTTCGAGATCACCTGTGCTGCTCGGGTAGTGTCGTGCTCGGCAACGACGCCGATGTCGAGTGTCGGCCCAGGTCAGACAGGTTCCGCCGAGCTCTTCCGAGATCCCCCGACACGTGGCGGCGACCTTCTCGCAATGAGAAGGTCAGGGGTTCGAATCCCCTCAGCTCCACCAAACCCGCTGGTCAGCGGCCTGCACGGATCCTGGAAACAGGAGCAGGCAGTGACACGTCAGCAGAAAGTCAGCACAAAGTCGGCCGATGGGTCGACCTCGTCGGCCGGTCTGGGCCGGTCTCGGGCCCGCGCGGCAGCCCTGGCGCACCTGGTCGGTATGACGACCACCACTCATCCGGAGACGGGGTTCGGTCCCGTCTTGACCTTGTCCCAGCTCGCCGCCCAGCTCGGCGTCAGGGTCCAGACCCTGTACGACCTGCGCAGCCAGGGCCGCGGCCCGCGCGGATTCCGCGTGGGCCGGGAGCTGCGGTTCCGGGTCGCCGAGGTTGACGCCTGGCTGGCCCAGCTGGAGGCCGACGACGCCGAGCGGCACCCCCGGCGGGCCGGCTGATGCGCACCGGCCGACCCCGCACCCCGATCGGGACCCATGGCACGATCAACACCCGACGCTCCGGTGCCCGCGTGGTGGCCGAGACCCGGGTCCGCGACCTCGACGGCCGGCTGCGGCAGGTCCGGGCCTCCGGGCCGACCGCGGCCGCTGCGCGCACCCGGCTGCTGGAACGCATCCGCGAGCGACCCTCGCTGCCCAGCTCCGGGGTGCTGCGTCCGACGAGCTCGTTTGCCGAGCTCGCCGACCTGTGGCTGGCCGATCTGGAGCTGCGCGATCTCGCCGGCAACACGAAGGAGAACTACCGGGCCTGCCTGCGGCTGCATGTACGCCCCGCGTTCGAGCACTACACGCTGGCCGAGGTGACCACCGGCAGGGTCGAGTGGTTCCTGGTGCGGCAGGCGCAGCTGTCGCCGTCGCAGGCCAGGCAGACCCGCACGATGCTCAACATGCTGTTCGGCTACGCGCTGCGCCACGACGCCATCGCGCGCAACCCGGTCGAGGGCACCTCGCAGCTGCGCCGGGCCAAGGCGACTCCGCAGGCGCTGACGCTCGGGCAGATCGCGGCGATCCGCGAGGCGGCCGCACGGTGGCGGACCGAGCCCGGTCTGCCCGGACCCAGGCCGGATGGCCAGGTCCGCGACATCATCGAGGTGCTGCTCGGCACCGCCATGCGCCCCGGTGAAGTGCTCGCACTGCGTCCGTGCGACCTCGAGGAGTCGGCGACCGGGATGATCCTCAGCGTCACCGGCACCGTCGTGCAGCGCAAGGGCCGCGGTGCCGAGCGTCAGCCTCGGCCCAAGACCGACGCCTCGATCCGGCGCATTCTGGTTCCCGAGTTCGCTGCCGCCGTGCTGCGTCGCCGGGTCGGTGCGGTGCCGAGCGGTGCCGAGTCCCGGACCATCTTCGCCACCAGGACGGGAGGGCCGCTCAGCCCTTACAATGTCCGGCGCACGTTCCGCGAGTTCCTCCAGCTCGCCGACCTTGGCGGTACCGGGATCAGTCTGCGCTGGTACCGGCGAACCGGAGCGACCGTGATCGCACGCGGAATCGGGATCGACGCCGCCGCGACCTTCCTGGGGCACACCTCCGGCGTGATCACCGAGGGCCACTACATCGAGCCCGATCGTGCCGTGGATCCGACTCCGGCCGCACATCTCGAACGCGCCCTGCGTCCCGTCGACCCCGACGGCTCGCTGCTGGCGAACCGTCCCGCGGATCGGGAGGAGGAGCTGCTCGCTGCGGTCGATCGCGAGGCCGACGACCACGCCGTTGCCTAGCATCCGGGCAACTCGGGTCGGCGGGGCTCCTGCTCGCGAGGACTGCGGCGGAACGCGTCGGGGGTGACCCACTCCAGCCTGGCCTCCCGGCGAATCTGCCGCCACCGCCGCTCGACGTTGTTGACCTGCTGCCAGGTCGCGTTGCGGGTGGGGAACACGGCGTCCAGGAGGTTGTCGGGAGATGTGCGGCGCCGCGCCTGGAGGACCACTGCTGCCCGCTCGGGCAGGGCGACCAGCCGGGGACGCGCCAGAGCCTTCCGAAAGGTCCCATTTCCTGGCTCGGTCTTGATCGTGGCATTGACGTCGATGACCCGCGCTTCCAGATCGATGTCAGCCCAACGAAGTGCGAGCACCTCGCCGATACGAGCGCCGGTGCCGACCATCACCTCGATGATGTCGGCGATGTCGCCAGACGACTTCGGCCCGGAACGCTCCTTGGTCAGCCAGGCCCGTACCGCGGTGCGTACGGTCTCGAGCTCCGTGTTCGTCAGCGACCTGACCTGCGGCGCGGGCCGGCTGATCCTCAGCGAGCCGCGGACCGGATTGACGGGCAGGGCGCCGAGGTCGACCGCCGCGTCGAGCATCGCACCCATGACGACCTTGGCCTTGCGCTTCCGATTCAGGCTCTGCGTGCCCAGCTCGACGAGCAGCTCATCCACCATGCTGGTCGTGATCGCACTGATGCGCACGGCGCCGAGACTGGGGACGACGAGATTGCGCAGGACGCGCTCGTACTCGTTGACCGTGCTGCTGTCGAGACGCTCCTCGGCTCGAAGTTGGCCCAGCCAAAACTCGACCAGGGCCGCAAAGGCGGACTGTGGACTGATGGGGGAGTTCACGGGCTGCTCCTTCACGACTCGGGCCGGGTTGCCCTCGTCCTGAAGGTGTGCAGTTGGTACCTCGCGACCTTGCGTCATTCCGTCGCCCGGCCCGGGGTCGCGACCTCAAATCCAGAGGTCGCAGGTTCAAATCCTGCCCCCGCTACCAAATTCAGGCTCGGAATCTACGGATTCCGAGCCTGAAAGCATTTAGAGATTTGATCAAGTGTCCACTTACGGCTGAGTTATCCGGACCAACCACGTCCCCGCTTCGCGTCGTAGTCGTCGGCCTTTGCTGAGCGCGTGACGCTGACGGCCCGCTGGTCGGTTGTCGCCATGACTGACCTCACTACCACCACCGCCCGCGACCTCCTGCCCGAGTGGCGCCTCGCGCTCACCTCCGAGCGCAAGAGCCCCAAGACGATCGCCCTCTACCTCGACGCCGTCGGCCGCTACCTGACCTGGACCGAGACCCAGGACCTGCCGCCGATGCGACGCACCAGCCTGCAGACCTGGATCACGACCATGCTGGCTGCCGGTCGGTCGCCCAGCACGGCGCGGATCCGGCAACAGGCCGTGCGCCGCTACGCTGCCTGGCTTCTCGCAGTCGGGCACCTGGATGGTGCCCCGTTCCAGGGCATGACCTCGCCCAAGCTGGACCAGCCCGTGGTCGACCCGCTCACTGTCGCGCAGGTCCGCGCGCTCCTGCAGACCTGCCAGCCGGAGGCCGCCGACGTTCCCGCGACGGCGCGTCCGCTACGGCACGCCCGCGACGAGGCAATCATCCGGCTGATGGCCGAGACCGGGATCCGGCTCAGCGAGGTCATCGCCCTCACCGCGGGCGACCTCGACCTCGCGACTGGCCTCGTCACGATCCGGCGCGGCAAGGGCGGCCGCGGCCGCGTCATCCCCATCGGCCAGGCCACAGCTACCGCGATCCGCACCTACCTCGCCGTTCGCACCACCCAGCCCCATGCCGATCGCGAAGAACTCTGGCTCGGCGAACGTCGCTGCGGGCTCGCCGCCGACGCCCTCTACCGCTCCCTGCGCCGACGCGCCGAACGAGCCGGCATCACCGGGTTCCGACCCCACCGACTCCGCCACACCGCGGCCCACCGCTGGCTGGCCGCCGGCGGCTCCGAGTCCGGCCTGATGGCCATGGCCGGCTGGACCCGCGTCGAGATGCTCATCCGCTACACCCGCGCCAACGCCAGCGAACGCGCCGCCGCCGAAGCCCGGCGTCTCGACCTCGGGAACCTGTGAACGCGTTGGAGCCTCGGGAGAGCGGAAGAAGACCCACCCGAAGATTGAAACGCTCCGTTTGCTTCGAGTATTGCGAATTCGTGCCCGCCTCGAGAAAAGAAGCACCATGACCGCATTGACCACTCGTCCCGTCCAACCCCGGCAGCGCCGCCGTCGCGCCGCGCCGCACGTCAAGGACGACCTCGCCACCCACCCCGACAGCGTCATCCGACTCCTCCCGGCCGCGACCCCAAGGAGACGCTTGTTGTGCTGGCGCAGTCGAGCTCGCCACCCAGCAGGCCGCAGAGCTCCTCAACGTCAGCCGGCCCTGCCTCATCGGTCTGCTCGCCGCCGGCGACCACGAGTACCGCAAGGTCGGCAAGCACCGCCGGATCAAGGCCAGCCCCTGATGGTCTACATGGCCGTGATGAACAGGGGCCGCCCCGCGACGCCGCCGACGGACTGACCAGGAGAAGGGCGTGCTTGACGGTGCTGTTCGTCGTCCTCTGCGACGCAGACGTGCTCTACCCGAGCATCTCCGGGACTCGCTGATGGGCATTGGCCGAGACGGGCTCGTCCAGGCGGAGGGGATGGACTAGATCCTCGACCAGGTCTTCCCGACCTCGTCGCGAGCCGACCCGGCCTCGACCCGCAGAAGCGTGCCCGTACGCGTGAGCTCATGAACCGTGCCGTCCGTGACTGCTTGGTATCTGTCGGTGCCCATGCCTTCTTAGCTGCCGCTTCGCATCCGGATTGCCAGCCGCCGGTTCCACCAGCCCGGCTGGGCGGCCGCTTGCGCCAGCAGACGGTCGTACTCGCGCGGTGTCAGCCAGCGCAGTGCCGGTACGGCGACGAGGCCGGCCGCGAGCGCCCACGGCCAGGCGCTGAGGTTCTCGACCAGTCCGCCCACGACGGCCACGGCCGACACCTGGAGCACCATGTTGTAGGGAACGATCAACACGCCCTCGATCCCCTCGCACTCCACCAGCCAGGGGAGTCCGTGCCAGGTCGCCCGCGGCCAGCTCGCATAGTGCGAGATCACCGCGGCCGCGAACAGCCCGTTCGCGGCCGCGAACCTACGGTCTCCGCGCGGGCCAGGGAGACGACCGGCGGTCCGGTAGGCGCCGGCGGTCGCCAGGGCGTACCCCGCGACGGCGGGCCGCACGCCGATCCGCGGGGCACCCGGCACCCCGACCCCGACGGCTAGCTCGTAGCCGAGGTGGCTGGCCACGGCGACTATCCCGAGCCGGGTCCAGCGACGGTAGGGCATGCGTCTCAGGGTACCCGCGCGGCTACTGGTCAGCGGACGTCCTCGGACCGGGACAGGAGTCCGCACTCGCGCGTGTGCGGACCGGCGGAGTGGTCGACCAGACCGTGACGAAACGGCGGCGAAGTTGACGTTCGCACAGGGTCGTGACCACAGCATTCCCGGAGCGTCTCGACGGCATGCCGCAGCCCTCGATGACCGTGCCCTCCCAGTCTTGGAGGTCGCCGTAGGTGCTTGGCTCGGCTCTGCGGTGGACGACCCGTGCCAGGAGCCAGCGGAGCGTCTGCGACGTCCTCGGTGTCGAGGACACGGTGCGGGTCGATCGCGGATCGTCTCGTATGTCGTCCGTTCCGCGTTGGGCGTCTACTGCATGGGCAGCGAGATGTAGCCCCGGATCGGGCCGGAGTGGAGCCTGACGGCCGCGTCGAGGTCGACGTCCCAGTCAGGACGGCGAGTCAGCAGTGTCTGGAGAGCGATGCGTGCTTCGAGGCGGGCCAAGGATGCGCCGAGGCAGAAGTGGATGCCGCGTCCGAAGGCAACCTGTCGTTCGGGGTGCCGGTTGACGTCGAAGCGGTCTGCGTGGGGAAAGGCGTGATCGTCGCGGTTGGCCGAACCGAAGAGAAGCAGCACCGTGTCACCGGTCTGCATGCTTTCCCCGTGCAGCTCCACCGGCGCGGTGAGGGTTCGCGCGAGGCCCTGGACGGGTGAGTCGAAGCGAAGTAGTTCCTCGACCGCGGCCGGCACGAGTTCTGGGTCGTCCGCCAGCTGCTGTCGGACATCGGGGTGCTGGGCGAGCACCACGGCGCTGTTGGAGAGTAGGTTGGTGGTGGTCTCGTGCCCGGCGACGAGCAGCAGTAGGCAGAACCCGAGCAGCTCTTCTTCGCTGAGGTACTCGCCGTCGACTTCGGCCTGGACGAGTGCCGTCATGAGGTCGTCTTGAGGGTGCGCGCGTCGCTCGGCGAGGAAGGCTGTGAAGTACTCGTAGAGCGCGGCGGCGGCATCCAGCCCGGCGCCGAACTCTCCTCGGACAGGATTCGACTGGATCAGCGTGGTGGACCATGCCCGGAACTGATCACGGTCGTCACGCGGAACGCCGAGCATGTCCGCGATGACGATGGCGGGAAGCGGGCCGGCGAACCCGGAGACGAACTCCCAATTGCCTGCCTCCGGAGTTTGGTCGAGGAGGTCCTTGACCAAGGTCTCGATGTGCGGCTCGAGCGCTGCGATGCGACGCGGGGTGAAGGCTCGACTGACGATCTGGCGCAGCTGGGTGTGCCGGGGTGGATCGCTCATGATGAGCATCGGCAGGAACAGTTCCGTCATGTCGACCCCGGGTGGGGTTGGGAAGATGCCCGACGCTGAGGAGTACGTCGCCGGGTCGGCCAGGGCGGCGGAGACGTCGTCGTACCGGCTGAGTACCCACGAGTTGGCCTCGCGCGACCAGTGGGCCGGGGAGTTGGCCCGCAGCTCTCGGTAGACGGGATAGGGGTCAGCTATCACCTCGGCGTCGAACGGGCTGTAGGTCAGTGGCTGATCGCTCATCGAACATCTCCTTCGCGGTCGCTCCTTCATCCGCAGCCCTCGGCTGTGATCGATGTCGAGTACGGACAGTGGGCGGGGGCGACGACCGTGCCGCCCACCGACCGTCGCTCGGTGGGCCGCGTCATCTTCTGAACTCTTGGTTTGTACTGTGAGTACAACATACGATGTCGCATAGGTCGAGACCCGCGACCTCACCGAGATCGACGGCACCCGAACGGAGACGTGTGGGATGAGGAAGCTTCCGGCGAAGTTGGCCAGTCAGCTCTACGGGGCGGCGGAGCTGATCGCGGAGCGCGGTCTGGACGGCACCAAGATCGAAGACATCGCCGAAGCCACGGGCATCCCCAAGGCCACGATCTACTACCACCTCGACGGCAAGAATGCCGTGCTGGAGTTTCTCCTCGGCGACCTGTTGGACATGATCGCCGGAGCCGTCGGTGTTGCGGTCACGAGTGAGGAGAACGCGCGGACCCGACTCGAGGCGGCTGTGCTGGCGCAGCTGGGCGTGATGCTCGAGCACCCGTCCTTGTGCCGGGCACTGGTCGGCGACCTCGGACGCGCGACCCGGCTGCCCGAGTTGGCGGCGGCACTGCGGACTGCCTTCTACGAACCGATCGAGCAACTATTGGCTGACGGTGTCTCCGACGGGTCCCTGCGCCAGGTCGCCGACCCGGCAGCCGTGGCCTTGAGCGTCTTCGGTGCCATCACCGTCGCTGGCCTCAGCGCGGCCGTCGAGGGGCCCTCCGCCGACCCGTCCGCCGACGCAGCACGGTTCTCCGCCGCGATCACCGAGCTGGTCCTCGACGGTCTCGCGACACCTGGCAGTCGCGACCAGCGGCGGGGTGACCCGCTGTGAGCAGCATGGAGGAGCTCCTCGCCAGCTGGAACGAGAAGTTCCGGCTGCACGCTGATGGTGCTCAACTTCCCCCGCACCACACCCTCTGCCTCGCCTGTGGACCCGACAACCCGCACGGCCACCACCTCACCGTCAATCGTCGAGGAGAGGAGGTGCACGCGACCCACGTCTTCGATGAACGTCACGTGGGCGCACCCGGGATCGCCCACGGCGGTGCCGTAGCAACCGTTTTCGACGACCTCTTCGGGTTCCTGCTCTACCTCACGGGCGGTCCTGCGGTGACCCGGAAGCTCGAGGTGCTCTACGACTCACCGGTCATCCTCGGCACTACCTACGACCTCGCCGCCAGGGTCACCCGCACAGAAGGGCGCAAACTCTTCATGGAAGCCGACATGAAGCAGCTCGGAGGGTCACGTGTCGCCTCCGCCTCGGCCCTCTTCCTTTCTGTGGACGTGACCCACTTCAACCAGGGCTTGCCAATCTGACGCAGACAGTCCGGCGCCGTTCTTCCGGACCAGAGGGTTCCGAGCCGCGCTCGTGGGGGCCGCTCGATCCCGCCGCGCAAGTGCACCTTCTGGGCGCCACGCACCAACAACGTCAGCTCCTGCTCGATTGTCTCCACCGAGACCAGCTCGCCCTCCGCTTTTTGTTGCATGTAGCACCCATACCGCTAGCCGAGGGGGAATCCTGCTCTGTCTCTTGCGCCATAGCCGGGGACGCCTGCGCAGGCGCCGCGACCCACGGGTGGCGGTGGGCAGGCTGCAAGCCGACGCGGGTCGAAGATAGGGCCGAGTGTCCGCGGGCAGACGGACGCCGTGTCAGGAGATGTTGCCGACCAGGTAGCGCTGCAACGTAGGAGCAAACGCGGCCACCAGCTCGTCTTGGCTTGCCGAGGTCAGATCTTCGAGTCCGACGACGTGGCGAGCCACGGCAATGCCCAGGATCTGCGACATGACGAGCACGGCGCGCAATGGTGCCTGCCCGGCTCCGAGCTGGGACACGATCGGTTCCAGCACCCCCGTCGTGAACTTGTCCCGAATCATGCGGGCAGTGTCGGCTTCGACCCCGGCGGTGCGGATGATTGCGAGGATACGCTGCCGCCGGCCTGCTTCATCGAGGGCTTCGATCAGGCACCTGGCTAGGCGCTCGCCGACGTCCCTGGAGTCGCCGTCGAGGAGCTGAGCCCTCAACGCGGCCGAATCGAAAGAGAGGACGGTCACCTCGTCGAAGAGCTCCCGTTTCGAGCCGAAGAAGTATGCCACCAGGGCGGCATCGACGCCTGCCTGTGCCGCGATTGACCTCATGGTCACGCGGTCGTAGCCGCCGGCGGCGAACTGCTCGCGAGCGGCCCGAGCTATCTGCTCGCGTGTCACGCTGTGCCCCGGTCGGCGTCCTGAACCTCCCGGGCTGAGCCTGGGCGTTGCCGTCCCGGGGGTCTTTGTTCGGCCAGAAGGTTGCTCCATACACAACTCACTCCGTGCTCAGTGTGGATGCTGGCGTCGCCTCTCCGTCCCGGGGATCGCCGGCGGAGCCGAATCGACGCTGACAAGGCTCGATAGCGCGCTTCCCGAATCTACCCTGTTCCTCCTATGTATTTCGGCGTACCGTGGGCTGTGCCACTGTGGCTGGGGTGATCGTGAGGCCCGGCTCGCCGCTAGGGGTGGAGGTGAACGAAGTGAGGTACGGAGATCCGTACGGGCCGGCATGGCAACAGCTGGGAAGCGCGTTGTGGGATGCGTTGGCAGTCGTGTTGTGGACGCTGGTGGCTGGCAGCATCGCGTTCGGCTCATGCTGGTGCATGGGCCAGTTCATGTACACCGCGTGGGTTCGCGAGCATCCGCCTCCGCGCCTCCGGTTCGTTGCCGAACGCAAGCTGCGCAGGGATATCGCCCGAGGGCTGGGCGACCTCGAGGAGTACCTGCGCGAACGCGGTCCAGCCTGCCCCCACGATGTTCCTTCTCGTCCCGCGCGGTTTCGCACGTGGAGGCGCCCAGGCGCGCCCCGGCGGTAAGCCAACCTCCATCGCGCCGGACGCCCTCGGTCAGCCGTTCGCTAACTCATCGCTGATGGGCGGGCCCAGACACCCCGTCCGGGGGCCCGGCGATGGCGGCCACCAAGCAACTCCATCAACCCCAGCAGCGACGTTGAGCGCTTTCCGCGCAGCGAGCTGGCACTAACGGAGCTGCGCTTGTGTGACTCGCGGAGCGGTCCAGGCTGACTGTCGAGCCAAAGGGCCGATGGCCGCCCACGTTCAGAGAGGCTGGCAGACGCCGTAGGTCTGGGGCGGCTCCTGAAACATCGCCCGACGTTCGACTCTGGAAGCTTCGCCTACTTCAGTTGCGGACCTCGAGGTGTTGACGACCCGGAGCCTCAGCCTCCTCGTTGAGCATCGTGAGCAGTTTGTCCCCCTCGATGTCGAGGTCTGGCAGCACGCGGTCGAGCCAGCGGGGCAGCCACCATGCTCGCTCGTTGAAGACGGCCATGAGCGCCGGGACGAGCGTCAGCCGGACGACGAAGGCGTCGATAAGGATGCCAGCGGCGAGGGCAAAGCCGATCTGCTTGATCATGATGTCGTGGCTGAAGATGAAGCCGGAGAAGACCGCGACCATGATGATGGCGGCTGCGACGACGACCCGGCTGGCTTGGTCGAACCCGTGGACGACGCTCTGCCGTGCTCCCTCACCGTGGATGTGTGCCTCGCGCATTGAGGAGACCAGGAAGACCTCGTAGTCCATGGCCAGTCCATAGAGGATGCCGGTGACGATGATCGGCATGAAACTCATCAGCGGCCCCCCGGTGTCGAACCCGAAGAGGCTGCTGAGCCAGCCCCACTGGAAGACGGCAGTGGTGGCGCCGAAGGTGGCCAGGATGCTGAGCAGGAAGCCGGCTGTGGCCTTGATCGGGACGACTACCGAGCGGAAGACCAGCATCAGGATCAGCACGGAAAGCGCGATGATGATGCCGAGGTAGAGCGGAAGGACGTCGGCGAGCTTGTCGGACATGTCGATGCCGATGGCGGTGAACCCAGTTACGCCCAACTGTACCTCATTGTCGCCGGCGATCGCGTTGTCGGGCTCGCGCAGCGAAGTCACCAGGTCGCTGGTGACCTCGTCGCTCGGGCCGGAAGTGGGGATGACGCTGAACACGGCCAGGTCGCCGGCTTCGTTGACGCCGACCGGGGCGGCCAGCACGATGTCGTCTCGGTCCTGGAGGTCGGCGATCAGTTTCGCGGTCAGCTCGGGTGTGACGCGGCCGGCGGTGCCGGTGGGTTCTGCGGTGACGAGTAGGGGACCGTTGAATCCCTCGCCGAAGCCTTGCGAGACTGCCTCGTAGCTCTGCCGGGCGGCGGTGTCCTGGTTCGCGGTGGCCCCGGTGGGGATGCCCAGGTTCATGCTGGCGGCGGGGATCGCCATCACGCCCAGGATGGCGACCACACCCACTATGACGGGCCACCGGAACCTGATCACGCCTTTGACCCAGTGGTCGGCGACACTGTGTGATTCCTCCTTGACCTTGGCGCGGCGTTGGGCTCGGGCCTTGTCCGAGCAGATCCGCTCACCGACCAGCCCTAGCAGTGCGGGCAGCAGGGTCAGCGCGATGAGGACGGCCAGGGCCACCGTGGACGCCGCGACCAGGGCCATCGTGGAGAGCATGGCGATGCCGATCACGGTCAGTGCGGTCAGTGCGATGAGGACGGTCACGCCGGCGAAGAAGACGGCACTGCCCGCGGTGCCGACTGCTCTGCCGGCCGCCTCCTGCGCGGTGAGTCCGCGGTCGAGGATGAGCCGTCGCTGCCGGTTGACGACGAACAGCGCGTAATCGATGCCGACGGCGAGGCCCACCATGAGACCGAGCACTGGGGTGGCGGAGTTCATCTCGACGGCCGTCGAGAGCGCGTACGCTCCGCCGACGCCGATGCCGACCCCGACCAGCGCGGTGACCAGGGGAAGGCCGGCCGCGATCAGCGAGCCCAGGGTGAGCACCAGCACCAGGGCGGCGACGGCGAGACCGATCACCTCGCCGATGCCGACCGGGATCTCGATGGCCTTGAGCGAGTCGCTCGGGAGCACGGTGATCCCGGTCCCGTGCTCCGCGCGCTCCACCACCTCGACCACCGAGGTGACGTCATCGTCGGTCAAGGAGGTCGAGGCGACCGTGAACTGGAATTGGAACAGCGCGACCTGACCGTCGGAGGACACCAGCACGCCGGGCACAGGTGCTCCGTCCACCAGCAGCGGCTGGTAGGGAGGCGTCTGCCCCTGCGCCGATCCCGTCGGGGGAGTGCCCGGTGCATTCTCCTCGGGAGTGCCTGGAGCGCCTTGATCAGCCGCACCCGGAGCAAGGTCGAGGGGGTTTACGACCTTGTCGAGGTCATAGACGTCGTTGACGGTGTTGGTGATCACCGAAAGGCGGTCCGCGGTGTCGAGTCGTTCACCCTCCGGGACGGTGAAGACGACGCTGGCCTGACCTCCCGAGGCTGCAGGCAGCTCATCGGCTACGCGGTCGAGCACGGTCTGTGCCTCGGTGCCCTCGATCTTCATCTCGGAGCTGACACTGACCCCGTTGATAGCGACCGCACCGACGACCACGGCGAGGACCGCGAGCCAGCCCGAGATGAACAGCCACGGCTTGCCGAAGGCGGTTCGTCCGAGCCGGTACAGGAAGGTGGACATGGGTCTGGTGCTCCTTGAGGGCGAGGGGGTTCTAGAGGCCGTTGCGTAGGTAGTCGAAGGTCAGGTCGAGAAACGAGCTGTAGTCCATCGCGGCGGAGCTGAGGTCGCTCTCGCCGCTGAGGTGGACGTCGAGGGTGCCCTCCAGGGCGGCCATCACGGCGCCGTACACCGCGCCGAACAGCAGCGGCACATAGATCGAGGGGTACCGGTCCCCGGCCACCGACCCCAAGAGCTCCTGGGCGGTATGACGCATGCGCTGCTGAACACCCAGGACGTAGGGCTCCAGGGTCGGGTACTGCCGCGCCATCGTCATCAGCTCGCGCATCGTCAGCAACGTGTCTTCGGTGAACTGCTCCCTCATGACGGCCAGCAGGGCATCGAGCAAGGGCAGGTCTGCGGGGAGGCTGGTCAGGATCTCGCTGACGTCGTCGACCCGGCCGAACGCGACCGAAGCGACCGCCTCTTCCTTGCAGGAGAAGTGGTTCGCGAAGGTGCGTCGCGAGTAGCCCGCTCGGTCGACCACGTCCGCGGTGACGAAACCGAACAGGCCACGCTCTCGGGTGAGCTGGAACGCCGCCACGGCCAGCGTCTGTCCCGTCGCCTCTCGCTTGAGGTCACGCAGTCCACGATCCATGTGCGCAGTATGAACTGTCGTGCCCAATGGGCAACATTGCCCACCGAGCAGAGCCGTGGCTTCGGGGCGCCATGGACCGCAACAGTCCGACGCGCTCGGTAGCGTGGCGGCAACAGCTCGCCATCGCCCTCCGGCGCCGCGGGTGGCATTGGGTGGGCGTCCAAGGATGGGAGTGCGCGCATGGGCACTGCGGGGGATGGGACGGACGCTGGACGCGTAGCGGACCTCACGCAGCTGGCTGACGGCGCGCAGTTCGCTGACGCCGTGCTGGCTCTACTGGCGGTCGCTCGGCGGACCAGGGGCCGACTGCAGCCCCTCTTCGAGGACGTCACCGTGCCGCAGCTGGTACTGCTGGATGCTGTCCAGGCCTGCGGGCGGGAAGGCATCGTCGCAATCTCGGAGTACACGTTGCTCAGCCAACCGACCGTGACCCAGCAGGCCGCCGCGCTAGAAGCCGCCGGGCTTCTGCGTCGCATCGCAGCCGAGAACGATCGGCGCCGGCGGGTCCTCACGCTCACCGAACGCGGTGAGGACCTCCTGGCATCTAAGCGCGGACTGGTTGCCGACCGGTTATCAGTGGCCTGGGCATCGCTCAGCGCCGAGGAGCGGTCGATCGCGGTCCCGCTGCTGCGTCATATCATTGACCTTGTCTCGGAGTTGGCCTGACACTTGCACGCACGGACGCGGGAGGAGCCGGCGCCTGCGGCCGGCCGATCGGGACGAGCGCGCTCGGGTGGTGCGTGGCCAGCTGTTGGCACGGGCGGCGACGGCCGAGCCCATCCGACTACGACCGACGGACTGACGCGAAGGCCCGCATCTCCCCTGCGCCCCGTCGTAGGACCTGCGAGGGTCTGACCT
>QFCS01001183.1_pt1 | contig 14443 bp, 10 predicted proteins | sample 3576561 | NCBI WGS metagenome assembly QFCS01 | reverse complement strand
GTGGCTCGACACCCTGTGAAATAATGCGAAGGACGTGGCGGGGTGTTCCGCGGCTTTGCGGGCCTGCGCCGCGTTCCTTCACATTATCGCGACCTCGCGATAAGCGATCTTATGCGCAGCTGCGCATAAGATCGCCCAGGCGTCGGCATAGGTGTCGTAGATCTCGATCTGGGCGGGCGTCAGCTCGTGCCTCAATATGTCGTACTCGACACCGGCGAAGCTCAATGCGCGCGCCATGTAGAGTCCGGTCGCCTTGAGGTCGCGCGCCACCAGCTCCATCGCGGCGATGCCTCCCTTGCGGATGCCGCTGATGAATTGTTCGCGATCGGCGAAGGCCGTCTCCGGGCCCCAGAGACCGAGACGCACGGCATAGGCGAGGTTGTTCACGTCCGATGCGCCCGTAGCGGAGGCGTAAAGGACGCGGGCGCCTGGCAGGTGGTTTTGTAGCAGAACACCGCAAATGCCCTGTTGAGATCCCCTCTTCGCGCCGAGAGCCCCCTCCCCGCCTGCGACGCCGCCCATCTCGTGCGCCTCGTCGAAAGCGATGACGCCTTCGAAGTCTTCGCCGACCCAATCGATGATCTGCTTCAGGCGGGTGTGGTCGCCGCGCATCGATCGAAGCGTCGGGTAAGTTACGAAGAGGACGCCCTGATCCAACTTGATCGGTTCGTCGATCTTCCAGTTGCCCAAAGGCTGGATGTCTCCGGTCAAGCCACCTAGCGCAGTCCAGTCTCGACGGGCATCCTCGAGGAGCGGCTCGTTCTTCGTCACCCAGATGTTCCGGCGACGGCCTTGCAGCCAATTGTCGAGGATACAGGCCGCAATCTGGCGGCCTTTGCCGGCGCCGGTTCCATCGCCCAGGAAGAAGCCTTTGCGGTAGGCGGCGCCGTCTTCTGCGATCGTCAGACCGACGCCTTCCTTGTCGGGCTTGAAGCGGCCCGGGAGAGACTGAGACCAGGCATGGCCCGCATAGACGACGGTTTCGAGCTGCGAAGCGGACAGGAGGCGCTCGGCCACCGTGCGTTCGGGAAGACGCGGCATATGCGTCGGGATTGGTGCTGGGATTGAGCCCATGGCGACCGATTCGACGAGAGCGGTGGGATGCTCGCCGGCCGTGGCAAAGACTATGCGGCTCGGGCGATAAGGCAGATAGACGCCGGTCTGGTCGAGCAGCGGGGCCGGCGTCTCCAGAGATGAATACTCGACCGGAAGCACATCGTTGCGGACAGGAGCATGAAAGGGACGCGGGTCGGAGCGGCTGCTTTTGACGGCCCGGAACATCGAGATTCCGGTGCCGCGTTTGGGTGTTGCTGACGGCAAATCGCTGCGCAGAGGCGCGCGGTCGCTGATCGAAATCGCGTCGAGCAGCTCGGCGATCGAGGAGCGTTGGATGATGGCCGGCGGACTCTTGCCTGGAATCTTGTCGATGACGAAGAGCCGGACCGCGATCGACGTGCCGTGTTTGAGGTAGCATTTCTCGAGGCGGATCGAGGTTCGCACGGTCGTCTCGCGCAGGACCGTCTCATACTGGTCTCGCATCCTGGCGCTCGGGCCGAACCAGTCCGGCATGATCGCGACGAGGCGTCCGCCAGGGCGAAGGCGCCGGAGCGCTGCCTGCAGGTGGCGCACGGCTGCATAGTCGTCGGCCCCGCGTCCGAGGGACCGCGAGAATGGCGGATTCATGAGGATGAGGGTTGGCCGTTCGGCGCTGGAGAGGGTGGAACCGATTGTGGCGCCGTCATGACCGGTGATGGTCGCGCGTGGGAACACTGCCGAGAGACGTCCGCGCCGGGTGGGATCCAATTCGTTCAGGTGCAAAGCCTGGTGAGCCCCACATTGCGCCACGAGAAGTCCATTGCCGGCGCTCGGTTCGAGGATGACGTCATCGGGCTGTACGTTTGCCAGCAAAACCGCGACCGCGGCTATGTCGACGGGTGTCGAGAATTGCTGCCACTCGATCTGCTCCTCACTGCGGACGGTTTGCGTGGGGAGTCGACCGAGGAGCTCGCTCGCGGCCGCGACGTCGGTGAGCGTGGCCAAACAGTAGGGGTTGGTGCGTAGATGAAGCGCGATGGCGTGTTCGAGGATTTCGAAGCTGTCGCGCTGCGTCCAGCGACCGTCGGCATCCGTGCCACCAAAGGCGGCGATCATAGCCTCGTTCAGGTGGCGCCGGGTGATCCGGTCGCCCGTGTGAAGATGGGCAATTAGACGGGTCGCGGCTGCGCGATCGGCGTGCTCGGCCGCTTCGAAAAGGTCGGTCATCGGGGATCTCCTGTGCGGCTGCACCCTCGGCAGCATCACACTCTCGATCCCCCTCTCCTCCTTCAGCCCGTGGCAGCGATGCCCGAAATCTGGTTGGCGCGCGCGATGAGAACCTTAGCCCAATCCTTGAAGGGTCGTGGCGGAGGTGCTCGCTCGATCGTCAGGCCTGGCCGTGCGTAATGTGCCTCGGCATCGGCGGCGGCTGCGCGCCCCTCGACGTCATTGTCCTCGGCGATGACGAGCCGCGTGATCGCATCGGGTATGATGAGATGACTGAGACGGCCGGCGCCCAAACTTGCCCAACACGGCATGTTATGGAGAAGCGAGAACGCGCGGGCGTCTTCGAAGCCTTCTGCGATCGCGAGGGATGTGCCGCCCTCCCCGCCCCGCCAAGCACCGTTCAGGGGCCGACCGAGCGTCACCTTGCGTGTGTAGTAGGCCGTTTCGGGATCGAGAAAGATGCGTTGGATTGCGACCAGTTTGTGGCTCGCGCGCACCGCGACCAGCAACGCGGGAAGAAACTGCGTTCGGGGTTTGGGAAGGTACGGGCAGCGTGGGTGGAAGCGCGCGTCCGCAGGGGCTGGCAGCAGGTGCCGTGTGGCAAGATAGCGCTCCGCCAGCGTTCCGTGGATTTCGTGCGCCTGGTCCCAGATGCGTTGAGCGTTCCCGGTGGAAGCAGGATGTGAGGGGGCAGGTCGTGCGTAATGGCGAGTGACACGGATGCGCCTGAGTTCGCGAAGTATGTCCTGCCGATCACAACCCGCGAAACAGTTGACGAGAATGTCGCTGTTGCCCTGACGGAGCGACAGGCTCGGCTCGCTATCGTTATGCGCGGGGCAGGAGCACATTGCGACATAGCCGTGCCACGTGCCTCCCAAGGCTCCAACGATATCGACCAGTTCTTGTGAGGGCTTCTCGGCGGTGAGGGGCATGATCGTATCTCCTGCGTCCCTTCGCCAAGCCCCTCTCCTCTCCCTTCACGCGGATGGGCATGATCATTTTACGATCGGGCGCAGATTGGGCCAACGGTCCTCTTTCCCTTATCCTATTGAAGGAAAAGAAGAATCTGAGCTGTTAGATTGGTTTCTATAGGTGTTAGATAGTTAGCCGCCTGATTGCTGCGGCGAAAGCCTTGGAATCGTGCGAGTCGCGATCATTCGCCTGTTCCTGATGTGTCGATGATGCGTTCCCGAAGTGTCGGGCGTTGTGTTCCCGAAGTGTCGACCATCGGTTCCCGGAGGACCGTGATTCGTTCCTGATGTGTCGAAGGATCGAAAAAGGGGTGGAAAGTGCGGCGCGATTTGAATCATTTTGGCGCCGCATGTCGAGAATGACGTTCAAGAGGCATCGATAGTGCCGGCGACATGACGCCCGACGCGCGATCCCGGCGCATCCGGTCGGCCAGGCCCGACACTTCGGGAACGCTTCGGTCGGGATCTCCGCGGGAATCGGCCCTCGCTGCGAGGCATTGCATGGCGGGCGGCGAGTGCGATCCCTATCGGCTGGGTGTGTGTGGGCTCCGCTGCGGCGCATCCCTCAATTCCTCAGCGTGTGTCGGTTTTCTTTGTCGTATCGCCGAACGAAGCCGATGAAGGCGTTCTGGTAGTTGACGGGTGTGCGCGAGGGATCACCGTCGATCCACTCCCGAAACAACAAGTGGAGGTTCTGGTAGTCCCAACCAGGGCATTCTCCGCGAAGGGTTTGAAGCGTGGCGTCGGTGATGAACCCGTCGGTGGCTTTCGACGAAAGCGTCGTCACGGTCCTTCGAACCATACTGCGAACATCAAGGAGATCCGGCGCTCCGTCCTGTGGAGACGGGGCCGCCGTCGTTGGATTTGCGTTCAGGGCCTTGGCCGCGCCCTTCGGCTCCGATCGGCGTTGCGCCCCCCCCTTCTTGGGTCGAGATGTTTGTTCGGTGTCAGCCTCGGATCTGCGCCGCATACGCAGGCTGGGTTCCCGCTTCCCGGGTGCCTGCTCGATCGCGATCGAATAGCCCGGCAGCTCGTTGCGCTCGGCGATTTTTGCAATCTCGAACTTGAAGCGGCGATACTGGCCTTCGGCGCCAGATTTCTCGAAGAGGGTCGGCAGGGAGATGGCAAACCCGGCCTCGCCGGCCCCCCCGGCGTGCTTGCGGGCAACCTTGTAGAGCCAGCGCTCGCGGCCGCCGCTTATATCGAAATAGGCTCGGTCGATGGAGAGGATGCCGCCCTGCATGAGAACACCCTCGTGGAACCAGTTGCTGAGTTCTAGGGTCATTCCGCGCGATCGCTCGGTCTTCTCGTCGACCAGTTGGGTCCAGCCATCCAGCCAGCTGAAGGTAGCTTCGCGTCGGTTCTCGGCTCGGATGTTAGTCTTGACCGTGGTCGAGACAAGGCGGTCGAGCGACTGAGCCAACAATTCGTAGGCGCGTCCTGTGGTTGGACGGCCGATCGCACGGAGCAGATCATAAGGCATAAGATGGAGTTTGCGCGGGACGTCGTTGACGCCGCGCCGTGCCATGTCAGCGAGCGTTGAGGCGCAGTAGATCAGGATGTCGGCGTCCCAGATGGTAGCCATCCCATAGTCCGGGTTGGCGGAGACATGGACCCAGAGTTTCCCGTCGGGAGAGTTATAGTCGATCGGCTTGACCCGCTTGGACTTCGCGAGACTGAAGAAGGGACGCTCCATCATCTCACGCTGATCGCGCAAGGGGAGGTCAGAGATATAGGGCAGGAAGAGGTCGAATTGCTCGCTGATGTGAGCTTGTCTTGCTTTTGTCACGGGGTGTGCCTGGCGGTACGGGATTGAGCGCGTGCGAGCGCGGTTTTTAATAGTAGCGACAAGGTAGAGGAGTTGGCCGAACGCTGAAAGTGGGGATGCGGTCGTTCGGATTTCGATGTGGTGGCTTGCCTCAGCCTCACTTTGTTTCCCCGGGGAAACTTTCTCGATGGAAGGGCAGGGCGCGGGTGGTCGTTATGGTGGGGAGGGCCGTTGCCAAGTGAGTTCCAGCTTGGCGCGTTCGACGCATTCGCTCCCTTTGCGCGGTCGTCGGGGCTGGCAGCGTATGACTCATGGGATGTTTCCCCGGGGAAACTTCGACCCGAATGACTCGTGACGCGGACGGGATAGGCCGTTTCGCAGGTGTTTCCCCGGGGAAACATCTGGTCAGCGCAGCAAGCCACGGCCCGAGGCATCGAGATGGGCGAGGGCTTCTCGGAGCCCGCGAAGGAGTTCGTCCTCGGTTGCGCCGGAGCCGGCATGGAGTCGGATTGTCGCCCCTTGCCGATTGGACGAGACGAGGCTGAGCGCGTCGCGCCCAATCTTGCTCTTGTATGTGAAGGGCTCGGCGACGTCGGCCTTGCTCTCGGTCGCCAGATGAAGGCGACGAAGCACCTCCGCTGCGGGAAAGGGAAGGTCGCCGCTCATTCGGCGTTCCGCTTGCAGCTTCGCGATCTGCTTTGCGGCGCTAGTGATTGTCGCCGCTCTCGCCTTGTCGTCGAATAGCTGCGCGAGGGCATAGGCCGGTTTCAACTGAATATCGTCGGGGGAGGCGAAAGCCGAAACCACCACGTCGGGCAGTGCAGCGACTTTCAGCATCTTGGAGAGCCAACCCTTCGATACCTTGAGCCGATCTGCCATCCGGGTCATATGGTTGCCGTAGTGCTGGCGAAGAGCGGCGGCGTAGTTCCGGGCGCGCTCCAGGTCGGAGACGTCTTTTCGGGCTCGATTCTCAAGGTCTGCAAGTCGGAAGGCGGCCTCGTCGTCGAGCGCCACGACCTGGGCGACGAACTGCATCTCCGGATAGGAGTTTCGGCGCAGCCAGGAAATCGACCAGTGGCGGCGGGTCCCAGCAATAACTTCGAAGTCGTGATCTGGGTCATTGTCGATGCGCCGCACGACGGCGGGCACCTTCTGTCCACCTTCTGCGAGGATCGAGTCGATCAGTTCCCGGCAATTCTCCTCAGTCAGATGGTTGTAGTGACGAGCGTTGCCGGTCCAGACACGAACACGTGCAGGATCGAGAAGCATCTGAGTGACCTGCCGGACTTCGCCGGTTGCGACGCGCGCAAGCGCAGACTCCCGGCTGAGCAGCGTGGTCCCGCGCATGCGGTCGGGGCGTGCTGGTGGCGCGATCGGGCCGCTGGCTTCATCAGCGGCGGGCGCGGGCACTGGTGCCTCGTCGTCGGCGAGGAGGTCGGCCAGATAGTCCTTCTGATTACGCGCCATTGTGCCCGCCCCCTAAGGATAGTGAAATGGCGGATATGCGACCCGCGACGAAGTGATGAAGATCAGGCCGCTTCATTGACAAGGGCTTCCTCGCTTACCGGCGAAACGCGTCCCCAGCCTCTGCGAACGAGTTGCTCGACCTGTCCGAGTGCTTCATCAAGGTTGGACCGGCACCGCTTATGCGTGCGGGCGGTTCCGATGGGTTTGTCGAGTTCATAGACGGTCATCATTCGCATCGCGGCGTGGCTAATCTCTGCGGACTCGAGGATGGGTACCGGGAGTAGGGCAGGCCCGAACGTCTGCTCCATGATTTGCTGGACCATGGCGTGAGCCGGATCATTGCCGTTGAACTTCGAGCAGATCAGCCGGACGAACGAATAATCTACGTCGATGCCGGCTTGGCCGAGCTGTCCGATGACCTGCTCCATCATGGATAGGAATTGGACCGTGGAGCAGAAATCGGGGGTTGTTGCTGCGAGGGGGACGATGAGCGCATTGGCGGCCTGCATCACCGCGAGGCTGATCGTTCCGAGTGCCGGAGGCGGATCGAGAAGGACCACGTCGTAAGAGCGCGCCAGGTCCATCAGGCCCGCTTTGAGTTTGCGAAAACGCGTTGCGAGAATGCTTCCACCGTCAGCGCCGGCAGCCGCCATCTCATACTCGACGTCGAATAGTTCGAGGTTGGAGGGAATGAGATCGACATTGGGCCAGGGCGTCTTCTTTACGGCGTAGAGTAGGTCGGCCTGGGTCGGGTCGATCGAGAGGTAGGGATAAAGCGTCTCCTCGCGCGTCACATTGAAATGCGGATTGAGTCCGAACAACGTCGTGGTCGTAGCCTGGCTGTCGCAATCGACGACCAGGACCCGATAACCCTGCACCGCCAAATAATGTGCAAGGTGGGTGGTAACGGTCGATTTGCCGACGCCGCCTTTGAAATTCTGGACAGCGATGATGGGCGGCTGATCGAGGGGCGCGCGGGCAGGCGACGCGCCAAGGACATCGCGCATATGAAGGAGCTCTTCGATCGTGTAGCCCGCCCGGCGTCCCGAATCGGTAGCGGGCGGCTGGGGGAGGCGACCGTCCTCCTCGGCCATGCGGATGCGGTTGGTCGAACAGCCGAGGAGCGTGGCGGCTTCGGCGATTCCATAACGCACATCGAGACCTTTGCGGGTATCGGGAAGGAAGGCCTTGCGGCGAAGCCGCTCAATCATGCGGACGCCCGCATCCGCCAATTCTGCTATTCGCGACGCATCTGAAGTCAATTCGGCCATTGTCTTCCATCCTGAACCAATTTATGGTTACATAAGCCGGTTTCCATTCAATCGTCAATGTTGTGTGCAAAAGAGATCAGGCGAACCGCATGCTTTGGATCTTCCGTTCAGTTTGTGGGCCGGTTTGGTGGCGCGGAGCAGGGGCATAGTCCAACCGAACGAACGAGGGGCGCCGTAGCGCCGGGCAATATGCGCGAAAATCGAGCTAACACTCTGTTTTCGAGACGTAAATTGGCGCGGTTTCGTACCGAAGGAAACCGACCAATTGGCGCGACTGGTTGGCAACCGGCGGTGGACCGGGGGCGCGCGATCATGCTTGATGCGAACTTCCCGCGGCGGCGTCTGGCGCTGTTGGCCAACGAACCGAAGCGAGCGTCGAATTCGGCCGTTTCCCGATCGAAGGCGGAGCCGATATCGTCGATGTCTTTCGGCGGAGCTAATGTATCGAACGCCTTGCGGGGTCGGCCGCGCAGGGCAGGGGCCTTGTCCCTCGATCGCTAGTGCCGATCATTTCGGCCGCAAGCCGTCGTCATTGGCACCGACGCGCAACAGCCTGATCGCGAAGGGCATGCTCCACAGCCCCGCGCACGGCGACCCGCGTTTACGCTGCAGCTGTTTGATTCATTCATGCCGTGGATGATGCCGGTGGACTGAGGCTGGCCAGCAGCTTCCTCGCGCCCTGGGGCGATATCTCGAGTAATTGGGCGACGGCCTTGGCTTGCAGACCCGGATAGGCGAGCTGCAGGCGCGCGAGCAGCGGCGCCCGACTGCGCTTGGTCACCGACAGGGCGTCGATCGCGTCGGCCGACGCTGCCTCGATGGCATCGAGTTCCTGCAACCCGGCACGAACGGCTTTCGCGAGCTCATCCGCCATCATGTCGGCCAACTTCGCCGGTGTCGGCGGCAGGAATTTGGGCAGCAGAACGAAGGACGGGATGACACGGGTGGTGACGCGCGCGCGGAACAGCATCGTCGGCACGGCGACCGCGATCAGCCAGTTGCGGTCGGGCGCGCGTGACGGCAGCGATAGCGCGCGGCCATCGACCGTCACGACTTCGGCCGCGTCAGCGCTGCTCGCGCGGGTGAGGTCGGCGATGGCGAAGACGCGATCGGCGATCGCCCGCAGGCCGCCTTTGGGGAAGGGCAGGGCGGCGTGTTGTCGGACGGTTCGCCACAGCGGCCCAAAGTGGGCGATATCTTCTCCCCCCCACAAGGCGGCCGCCGACCGATCATCAAGCACGGTTCGGAGCGCGTTGAGCGTGGCCCGCAGGATCGGGTCGCGACTATCTTCGTCGCGGCTGATCGCGAGGTGGAATACCGCCGCCACCGAGATTGGATCGTTGAGGCCTTCGGAGGCGCGGGGAGGGGATGTTCGCCCGGTGATCCAGTCCTGGTGTCAGCCGACAAAATAGCCTGCGTTCCTGCAATATTCATTAGAATCAGTGGATTAGATCGAACACGGTGCAAGTATTTCTGGCAGCCGAGGTTTACACGTCGCAAGATTCGACAAAATAAGCTACAGTTCACCGACACCAGAAATCGTTGGGGAGCCGACTCCATGATTGAACGGAAGCCGTCTCCTACGCCTTCCCGCAGCCTCAAATCGCTAGAGGCGGGATCGGCACTTTATCCTCATTTTCGGCGTCACATATCGCTCTCTGGCCCGATAACGGCGGCCCAGGTCGCGGCGATTTCCGAGGCGACCGGCCTCAAAGCGCGGCAGATACGGACACTCGCGGCGCGATATCGGACGAATCCGGTCGCGGAGGCGCTTGCGCCAATGCCGCGCGGCCCCGTCGTCGGATCGCACCGGATCGACCCGGAGGTGAGGGCTGCCATCGAGACGTTGATCGACGAAATTGCGCTCAAGATGGTCTCGCCATCACGCGCGGAAGCGGCGCGACAGATACGGGGCCTGTTGCAAGCGGAGAACGGAGATCATCGGTTTCTCGCCGATCTAATCCCCAGCGAAAGGACGATCGAACGGCTGCTGGGTGAGATTTCGAGCCGCGTGTGGGCCAAAACCACCATGGGCTCCAAGACGAGAAGCGCCCATGAGCCGCACCCCGGCGAATATGCGAGCGAGGGCTTTCTCGACCTGGTTCAGATGGATCATACCAAGGGCGACGCCATCCTGGTCGACAGCCTGCGCCGGGAACCGCTCGGGCGGCCGTGGATCACCTTCCTCATCGAGATTTCGACCCGTTCGATCCTCGGCTACTATGTCAGCTTCGGCGATCCCTCGATCTTGCGGTGCGGACGGGCGGTTGCGAGCGCCTTGCTGCCCAAGGAACCGATTCTCGCCCATCTGGGCGTCGACGTCAGCTATCCGATGCACGGGCTGTTCCGGCGCCTGCACGCCGATCAGGCGAAGCCGCATCGCTCGGAGGCTTTCCGGCGCGCTTGCGTTCGCAACGGGATCGATCCTGATGTCCGCAAGCCCGGGCCGGCGCATCTCGGCGGCCATATAGAGCGGCTGATCGGTACAATGGTCGGAAAACTGCGGCTCTTGCCCGGTGCGACCGGATCGAACGTCTCGGCGCGCGACGGCTATGATGCCGAGGCCGAGGCGGCGATGACGCTGGCGGAATTCGAGCGGTGGCTGCTGTGTCAGATCGCGATCTATCATTTGACGCCGCACAGCGCCCTCGAGGGTTTCTGTCCGGCCCAGATGTGGGAGCAGGAGGCGGCGAAGCACGGTCCCTTGCTGCCGCTGTCGGTCGATCCAGAGCAGCTTTTGCGCCAATTCCTGCCGTCGAAGTCGCTCACGGTCCAGGCCAAGGGCGTCCAGATCAAATATCGCCATTACTGGCACCCGGCGCTGGCCCCCAGGATTGGCCAAAGGCTCGAGATCAGTTGGGATGAGCGGACGATCCAGCATGTCTATGCCGACCTCGACGGCCGCTATGTCGAATTGCCTGTGATCGGCCAATATCCCGACGTCTGGGAGGCCGATTGGGAAGCCGCCAGAGCGAAGGTCAGGGCGCTTGGCCATGCGTACCAGGCCGATGGCGGCCGCGCGGCGACGGCGCGGGCGGTCGCTGCCGCCAATCAGGAAATTCATGCCGCCCGCATCCGCACGAAGGCGGCGCGGCGCCAGGCCAAGCGCCGGGAAGGTGAAGGGACGACCGCGGCCGATCTGCGGCGCGCCGAAATGCCGGCGGTCAAGCCGGTGATCTGGAAACCGGCGGCCGAGCTGGGCGACGATTGGGAGCGGATTGGCTGATGGAACCAGGGACCGCGCCTTCGCTGCCGTTCTGGATTGCCTGGGACGAAGCACGCAATACTGTCGAGACCATCGTCGACGTCGCCCATGACGATCCCGAGGAACGGCCCACCTGCATCGTCCTTGTCGGCGATTCGGGCATGGGCAAGACGTCGATTCTGCGCGAAGCGCAACGGCGGCTGACCGCCGACTTCCCCGAGCCGGCTAACTGGGGTGACGCGCGTCATCAACCGGTGCTGAGGACGGTCATCCCCTCGAGCCCGACCTCGCTCAAGATCAATCTCGCCTTGCTGTGGCAGCAGGGCTGGCCGGTCACCAGTACCACCCACAAGGTTGCGGATCTGCGGGTCGTCGATCTGCTCGGCAAGCAAGGCACCAGGCTTGTCGCGGTGGACAATGTCCATGTGATTTTGACGGTTAGCGGCAAGGCGCGCCGCGATACGCTCGATGCCTTCCGCTATTTGATGAGCGCCGGCAACGTGCCGCTGATTGTGGCGGGTCTGGACGTGGCCGAACATATTTTTTCCGAAGATGTCGAGCTTGCGTCGCGCTCGATCATCCTGCGCTTGCCGCTGTGGGAGCCGGGGGCGGCGTCGCAGCGGCTGATCAGGGCGCTGGCGCGCGGCATGGGCCTGGCCGAGCCTGACCGGCTCGCCGAGCCTGACCTCGCCGAACCGATCTATGCCGCGAGCCGCGGGGTGACGGGCAATTTCAAGCGGATCCTGCACTGGTCGGCCAAGGTCGCGAAGCGGGATGGCCGCACGGTCATCACGCGTGACGATATCAGCAATGCGCTGAAGCGCTTTCCGCCCTATCGGCTCGCATGACACCCGACGCACCGGAGCGCACGCCGCTCGCGTTCCGGGTGCGGCCCCAGCCTGACGAATGCTTTGATTCCTGGTTGGACCGGATCGTACACCGCCACGAAACCACGCGGAAAATCTTGTTTCGCTATCTCGATGTCGATCCCAATCTGGCCGATTTTGATCTGGCGCGCGGTAAGCTCGGGCTGCCGACGCGGCAACACGCGGCCTTTGACGGGCTCGTCGCCGGGCTGGGCTGGGCGGTCGATGTCGATAGCGATGCCGTGATGGGCAGTTTCTCCGCTGGCCCTGCGCATTGGCTGCTGCCGCGGACCCTGCGCCGCTACGGGTGCGCGTGCTGCTGGTCCGCGATGATCGCCGAAGGGCGCCCGCTCCATGTCCGCAAGGAGTGGATCTGGTGCGCGAGCTGGTGGTGTCACGAGCATCGCTTGCCCTTGTCGGTGATGCCGGCATCGGACGGGCTTCGCCGTGAGGCCAGCCTTGCGACAATGCTGGGAAGGCTGGAGGCGGCCGCGCGCGACATGGAGCGCGCGGTGCGCCCGACGGCGCGGCTGATCGCATACAACCGGGTCGCGATCGACTTTCTGCGCGCCGGCGATGACGGCGTGGTCGCGCGGTGGTACCGGCGCTATGTCGAGACCATTGTCGCCAATGGTTTTCATTTATCGAGCGAGCGGATCCGGTTGCTGGCCTTGCGGCACAGCCGTGGTGCGGAACCGGCGCGGCGCTTCGAGCGCTTTGTCGCGCTCAGCCGGAGCGAGCTCGCGAAGGCGGGGTTCTTCCGGCACAAGCAGCCGGGAGTCGAGGGCATTGATACCGAAGCGATCGACGACAAGCCGAGGCCGGCCAAGCCCCGGTGCTTTGAACCCAACTTGCCGTCGCTGCTGCAGTCCTATCTGGAAATTGCCCAGCGCGCCGAAGCTCGCGGCGAACCCATCCGTGGCCTCCGGGTGCGTCACGTCCCTGACGATTTGGCGACCCGATTGGGCTTGATCGGCGGCGCATATGCTCAAAATTGGGCGAGTAGGCGTGGGCAGAGCGGGGTCGGTGGGCAAATTCGCCCTGAGAAGGCCGTACAGCGCGATTTGAGGCCCCAGCTATGTAGGGCTGGCTAGCAGTCGCTTTGGCGCTGTAAGGGGCATTTGCGGGGACCGGATTTTTGCCGGTTTTCAGCTCTCATCGTCCGATCGATCATCATAGCGCGCCAGTAAGGCGTCGATCCCCGCGATGGCGGCATCATAGTCCTCGATTGCCTCGCTTGAAAAGCGGCCCGTTTCATCGGCGAGGGCGGCAGCCACAACGGGCGGCTTGGCGCGCGTGACCGAATAGAGCTTGACCCCCGACAATGTTTCGATGGCGAGATCGCCTTCGTCTGACAGGGCATCAAGCATGTTTCGCACTCCGAGGCGTGTCACGCCCAGCACCGCCTCGATCTGGGACGAGCGCAGCGAGCCAAAGCCGAAGAGGAGGCTATAAAGCTGCGGCGCGCGCGAGTTCGCCCGCTTCGCGCGGTAGCGCTCGGCGAGCTGCTTGCGCGTGTCGCGGGCCTCCACGGCAAGGCGGGCGAGGTGAGCGAGGGCATCGCGCAGCGCGTCGGCCTGAACGATGGCGGCGTGCGCGGGATTGTCGTCGACGTCGGCCTTCACCGTATCGAGTTGGATCACGCCGTTGAGCGGCAGCGCCGCCCCCAGGGCGTCGGCGGCCCGCAGATGCGCGCCAAAGGCCAATTCGATCGCCCAGCGCGGGGAAGGGGGCCGCGGGCGCTCGATCGCGACGGGCCGGGTGCCGAGCGTGATCGTCTCGGTCGCGCGCTCGGCGGGCGCGAAGCGTGGACTGTCGCCGATGGCGCGGTGGAGGGCGGCCAGCGCGGCAAAGGGGAGCGTGGCCGGTTCGAGCGCCGCGACCAGCTCCCCCGCCTCGTCGATCGCGGCGCGCGCGGTTTCTGTGGCGAGCGCGCTGTCGCCGTCGCGCAGCGCCAGGCAGGCTTTCTCAAATCCCAGCGCCGCGTCGGCGAGCGGCGTCCAGCTGCTGCGGGTCAACTCGGCGAGCAGGGTCGTCACCAGCGCGCGGGGGGCCAATGCAAACTGGAGCGGCTCGTCGGAAAGTGGTATAAGCCCGGCGAACCAGGCATGGAATCGCGCATCGGTGAACTGATGCCCTTCCTGCCGCAGCGCCGAGACCAGCGTCTCGCGCAGGAGTCGCGCCGCGATGATGGGAAGTACGTCGGGCGGGCACCAGGCGAGGGTGGCATCGAGCTGGCCGAGCGCACGGGCCGCCTGCCCCTGCGCGGCGCACAGCGCCTCGATATCCGCTGCGGCGAGCGGTTCATCGGGTTCGCAACGCCGAAATGCCAAGGGCGAGGCCATAAAAGTCCAGTAAGAACAACCTATTATCTTTTGATGATAGCAAGTGATCCATAACTATACAAGCACTCTGATGGTTCAAGACATCAACCTGTGATAATTGCACTTATCACATAAGCAGATTTGACCGTTCTTTATAAGTGTCGGTTTCCTCATATGGCCGGATTCCTAGGCCTTCCGTTCCGCAGGACGCGAGAATGTCACTAAAATCCCGGATTGCGTATCAGATATGACCGGACTGGGCGGGAAGGGCCGCTCTCAGAACCGATGATGAAGCGTTTGTGAACCGCT
>QFCS01002159.1_pt1 | contig 14468 bp, 13 predicted proteins | sample 3576561 | NCBI WGS metagenome assembly QFCS01 | reverse complement strand
TCAGCCTCGCCGCCGCCATGTTGATCTCGCGCGCCATGCCGGGGATGCCGTAGTCGCTGAGGCTGATGGCGTTGGCATTGAAGGTGTTGGTCGCCAGGATGTCGGCGCCGGCATCGAGATAGGCGGTGCAGATCGCACCCACCACGTCCGGCCGAGTCAGGTTCAGAAGGTCGTTGTTGCCCTTCTGGTCCAGCTCGAACGCGCGGCCGCCGCGGAAGCCGTCCTCGTCCAGCCGATAGGTCTGGATCATCGAGCCGTAGGGGCCGTCCTTGACCAGGATGCGCTCGCCGCCGATGTCGCGCAGCAGCCGGGCCTTCTCGGCGCGCGTCATCTTGGCGATGGGCGTTTCGGGACTCGTCATGGCTTGCTCCTCTGCGGCCGGACGCCCAGCAGGTGGCAGATCGCGAAGGTCAGGTCGGCGCGATTGAGCGTGTAGAAGTGGAACTGGTCGACGCCCTCGCCCTGCATGCGGCGGCACAGGTCGCCGGCCACGGTAGCGGCGATCATGCGGCGCGTCTCGACGTCGTCGTCGAGCCCGTCGAACATGTCGGCCAGCCAGCCCGGTACCTTCGAGCCGCACAGGCCCGCGATGCGCGCCACCGACTGGAAGTTCGAGACCGGCATGACGCCCGGCACGATCGGCACATGGATGCCGGCGGCGGCCGCGCGGTCACGGAAGCGCAGATAGTCGTCGACCTCGAAGAAGAATTGCGTGATGCAGCGGTCGGCGCCGGCGTCAACCTTGCGCTTCAGGTTGTCGAGGTCGGCCTGGGCGTCGGGCGAATCGGGATGCTTCTCGGGATAGGCCGCGACGCTGATCTGGAAGTCGCCGATCTTCTTGAGGCCGGCCACCAGGGCCGCGGCATTGGCGTAGCCGCCGGGATGCGGGGTGTACTTGCCACCCATGCCGCTCGGCGGATCGCCGCGCAGCGCCACGACGTGGCGGATGCCGGCGTCCCAGTAGGCGTGCGCGACCTCATCGATCTCATCGCAGGTCGCGCCGACGCAGGTCAGGTGGGCCGCCGGGTCGATGCCGGTCTCCCTCTTGAGGCGGACCACCGTCTCGTGCGTGCGCTGGCGCGTCGAACCGCCGGCGCCGTAGGTCACCGAGAAGAAGGTCGGCCGCAGCGGCGCCAGACGGGTCACGGCCTCCCACAGGGTCTTCTCCATCGCCTCGGATTTTGGGGGGAAGAACTCGAAGGACACCTCCAGACGCTGCGGCGCGCGGGCGGGGAACTCCGCGGCGGCGGCGCTGAACGGTCCGGAGAGCGGGCCGGTGTCGGGGCTCATCGTGGCACTCCTTGGATGGATGTCGTTGTCGCCTGGTGCGCCGCGGTGCGCACCGGCAGCTCGCGTTCGCCGCGCCAGATGCCGGTCATCAGCCGCCGGCCGGGGAAGTGGAGCGGTTCGAGCGGGTTCAGGCCGGCGCTGCGCAGCCAGCCCTGCACCTGGTTGTCGGCGAAGCCGAGATGGACATGGGCATGTTCGCGCTTGAGCTCGACCATGTCGTGCGGCGAGAAGTCGACCACCAGCACCAGGCCGCCCGGCCGGACGACGCGTGCCGCTTCGCTGAGCGCGGCCGCCGGATCATCGGCGTAGTGCAGCACGTGATGGATGGTGACGACGTCGAACCAGTCGGATTCGAAGGGCAGGGCGTACATGTCACCCTGGCGGATATCGGCATTGTCGATCCCGGCGCGCGCGAGGTTGGCGCGGGCCAGCGCCAGCATCTCGCGCGACTGGTCGATGCCGATCGCCTGCTCGACCTTGGGGGCCAGGACTTCGAGCAGCCGGCCGGTGCCGGTGCCGATGTCGAGCAACCGGCGGGCACCGAGCGGCAGGTGGTGGGCCAGCGCGCGCTCGATCTCGCGGTCGGCGACATGCAGGGCACGCACCTCGTCCCAGCGCTGGGCATTGTCGCGAAAGTAGCGCGCCGCCGCCGTCTGGCGGCGCTGCTGCAGGGCGTCGAGCCGCGCCCGGTCGCCGGCGATGCGCGGATGCCTGACGTCGAGGCGGCGCACGAACTCGCGCACCAGCGCCGCGTCGTCCCCGGCACCGACGAGCCGAAAGCGTGTGAACTGCGCTTCGCGGAAACGTTCCAGCAATCCCGCCTCGACCAGCAGCTTCAAGTGTCGAGACACCCGCGGCTGGCTCTGGCCCAGCACATGGACGTAATCGCTCACCGTCAGGTCGTCGCGCGCCGCCAGCGCGAGGATGCGCAGCCGGGTGTCCTCGGCTGCGGCACGCAGGATGGTCAACAAATGATCCATATGATGAATGATATAAGCATATCTTTATGTATACAATATCTATCTCTCCCCAGCTGTTGCCGCAATGCCAACGAAACAAACACGCGCCGCCAATGCACTTCAAACTGCAGCCGGCGTGTGCGACACTGCCTCGCGAGGACGGCGGCCGAAGCCGTCATTTCTGGCCCGGCGTTCCCAGGGCCGTCGGGATGGACCCAGGGTTGGCGTTTATGATCGAAAGCGTGTCGAAGTCGGTGGCGGCTGGCGTGCGTAGCAAGGTCGCCGCGACGGTTCTTGCTGCCGGGCTGCTGGGTGCTTGCTCCTCCGGCGACACCGGTGCCGCGGAGGTGTGGGATCCCATCGAGACTCCCAACCGCTTCATCTTCTCGATCAACCGTGCCGTCGACATCATGGCGATCAGGCCGATGGCTGTGCTCTATCGCGACTGGATGCCGGAGCCGGCACAGAAGAGCGTGCGCAACCTGCTCGACAATCTCGGCGAGCCGGTGACGGCCATCAACGAGGTCTTCCAGGGCGATCCCAGTCGGGCCGGTATCACGATGGCGCGCTTTCTGGTGAATTCGACGGTCGGCGTGGCCGGCCTGTTCGATATCGCCGCGATGCTCGGCCTCGAGCGGACCAAGGAGGACGCCGGCCAGACGATCGGCCTGTGGGCGGGCAAGGGCGTGGAGCCGGAGAATGGCGGCTTCTACCTTATGCTGCCCCTGATCGGACCGTCCAACGCGCGCGACGCCACGGGCCTGATGGTCGACTACGCGATCGATCCGTTCCAGATCCTGCCGATCGCCTTCAACTGGGACTGGTGGTACTACTCGATGCCGCGCTTCGGCGCGAACGTCATCGACTACCGGTCGCGCACCCTGTTCGCGCTGGACGACCTCGAGAAGAACAGCCTCGATTATTACGCGGCGTTGCGGTCGGCCTATACCCAGAATCGCGCCGAGCTTATTCGCGCGAAGCGTGACAAGACCGACGCCAAGGGCGAACTGGAGCGTCGCGACAATCTCGCGCTGGTGCGCTAGACAAGGTGCGCTAGAAGCCCGGCGCCGCTAGTCTGCGTTCGGGTTCTTGCTCGAAGTCATCCCAAGTCATCCATGGAGCGTACGGTGCCGTTGCTTGCCTCTGGTCGTCGACACGTTCTTCGTCTGGCTGGCGGCGTCGCCGCGGCTACGGTTGTCGTGCCCTTTGCCGCGCCGGCCCAGGCGGCCGATCCGGCAGCCCAGCTGATCGAGGCGACGGCCAGTCAGGTGATCGATATCATCAAGACATCGACGGGCGCGGCGCGCCAGACCGCCTTCGCGCGGGTCCTGGAGACGCGCTTCGATCTCGCCTACATGGCGCAGGTAGCGCTCGGCACCCATTGGGCGCGGGCGACTCCCGAACAGCGGACCCGTTTCGTCAAGGCGACGGAAGCCGCCGAAGCCAAGGCCTACAGCGAACGGTTCGGCCAGTATCTCGGCCAGACCCTCACCATCAGCAAGACCGTGAACCGGCCCAACGGCGTCACCATCGTCGACAGCCGCCTGAACCAGAGCAACGGCCAGCCGATCAAGCTCGAGTGGGAGGTCCGGCAACTCCCCAGCAAGGGCCTGCGTATCACCGACGTCAAGGTGGAGGGCGTGAGCATGGTCATGACGCGCCGCTCGGACTTCAATTCGTTCATCCAGAACAACGGCGGCCAGGTGCAGCCGCTGATCGATGAGCTGGAGGCCCGGGCGAAGCGCTGATTGCGCCTCCCGGGGGAGCGACATAGATTATCGGCGGGAGGCGTATCGATCTCTCCGCCGTGCCGTAGGAAGCCGGTGGACCGGGAAGGAGCGCCAGTATGGACAGCGCCGTCGCCAAGAATGCAGCGGAGCGCCGCTCCGTCGACCCTGTCTGGACCAGGATCCGCGAAGCCGCACAGACGGCTGCCGCGGCGGAGCCGGTCCTGGCGGGCACGATGCATGCCACCATCCTCAGTCAGCCGCGCTTCGAATCGGCTCTCAGCTATCATCTCGCGCGGCTTGCCGGCACGACCGAGGTGCCTGCCGCGCTGATCCGCCAGATCTTCGACGAGGCGCTGAACGTCGATCCGGCGATCGGCCTGGCGGCCCGTGCGGACATCGTCGCCGTCGCCGAACGCGATCCGGCGTGTACGTCGCATCTCGACCCGCTCCTATGGTTCAAGGGCTACCATGCGCTCCAGACGGCGCGCGTGGCACACTGGCTGTGGCTGCAGGGCCGCCGGACACTCGCGCATTTCCTGCAGAGCCGGGCGAGCTCGCTGTTCGGCCTCGACATCCATCCCGGAGCCCGTCTCGGCAAGGGCATCTTCATCGACCACGGCACCGGCGTGGTGATCGGCGAGACCGCGGTCGTCGAGGACGGCGTCTCGATGCTGCACGGCGTGACCCTGGGCGGCACCGGCAAGGAACGCGGCGACCGCCATCCCAAGGTGCGCCGCGGCGTCCTGCTGGGCGCCGGCGCCAAGGTGCTGGGCAATATCGAGATCGGCGCCTGCGCCAAGATCGCGGCTGGCAGCGTCGTGCTCGAACCGGTGCCGGCCGGCTGCACGGCCGCCGGCGTCCCGGCCCGAATCATCGGCTGCGTCGACGTCCCCGAACCGGCGCTGGAGATGGATCAACGCATCTGAAGCGTTCGCCGGGATGGTCCCTGACGGCGTGGATCTTGCTCGACCGATCCCGCCGGGAGGCGGCATGATGAGCGGTGATCGCGGTTCCACAGGGCCTGCTGAGCCGATGCGCGTCAGCTGTCGCCCATGACGGCCATGTGCAGCGCCTTGATCGACTTCACCAGCTTGTGCATGTGCTCCTTCTGCTTCTCGTCCAGCTTGTTGTTGTTGTCGGTCTCCTCCTGAAGCGACAGCTCCGCCTCCTCGAGGCGGCGGATGAAGGCCATCGCCTGCGCCGTCTTCTGCTGTTCAGTGCCCGATAGTAGTTCATGCATAGTGAAGTAGAGCGAGCCCAGGCTGCGATTCTGCAGCTCGGGCGTCAGGGGAAACTTGCTCTTGAACATGTTGTCCATGGCCGCCTTGGCTTCACCTACGGTCTTGGCTCGGCGGAGGCCATATTCCATCTGATCCAGCCGGTGCGAGATCTCGAAGCGGTGCTGAGCCAGTTGCTCATGGTTCTTCATCTCGACTTCATGGGCGTGCTGGATGTTCTGCAGCAGCGCCGCACCGCCGGTCAGCACGACCGAGGACAGCAGCCACATGCCCACGGAACTGTTGAAGAAGTCGAACAAACGCTTGCCGAAACCGACCTTGGGCGGCGGCGGAGGGGCGGGCGGCGGGGGCGATGGTGGCGGGTTTTCCGTGTCTATGCGTCTCCTGACCTCATGGCGTAGCTGCTCCTCGGCTTCGATGAGCTTGCGTTGGTCTTCGGTAAGCATGTCTCCCCCAGCCACCTCGGTGCACAGTCCCTATCTGGCCGGGACTTCTTACACGAAATCGCGAAAGGTGCGGAGACGACCGCATGTTTTTGCATTTGAACAGGCCAAACGAGGCGTCGGCGACGATGCTCAGGGTCCTCGGAGGTCGGTCGGCTGGCGGATCGGCCAGAGGCGGGCCATCAGCCAGCTCACCGTCAACCCGATGAGGCAGCCGAACACGACCTCGGCCACCTTGTGCAGCCCATGCTCCAGGCCGCTCAGGCGTGAGTGCGCCGAAACGCCGGCGGCGATCACGATGGCGGCGGTGATCGGCGCCTGGCGCCACATCGTCTGGATATGGATGACGTAGGACGACAGCAGCACGGTCACCGCCAGGGCGACCGGCAACTTCCATTCGGCCGGGCCGCCCACGACGAGGAAGGCGAGGCCGACGGCGCAGCCGACCGACACGTTGATCAGGCGGCTGCGGAACATGCGCGCCGCCTCGTTCACCTGCGGGTCGGAGGCCGCGACCATCGAGGCGATCGCCCAGATCGGATTGGTGTCGGCGATGTGCGCCAGCACGTACCAGACGATCGCGGTGGCGATGAAGACGTTGACTGCGAAGCGGATGCCCAGGATGTCCTGCGGCATCGAGAAAGGCCACCGCAGCCACTTGTCGGTTTTCACGCCGTATCCTCCCCACGCCAGACGCATTCCGAGACGCGGGGAGGGATATTACCGGGCCGCTAGGTCCTCACCAGCGGCTTGTACTTGATGCGATGCGGCTGGTCGGCGTCGGTGCCCAGGCGGCGGTGCTTGTCCGCCTCGTAGTCCTGGTAGTTGCCTTCGAACCACTCGACGTGGCTGTCGCCCTCGAAGGCGAGCATGTGGGTGGCGATGCGGTCGAGGAACCAGCGATCATGGCTGATGATGACGGCGCAGCCGGCGAAGTCGGCCAGCGCTTCCTCGAGCGCGCGCAGCGTGTCGACGTCGAGGTCGTTGGTCGGCTCGTCGAGCAGCAGCACGTTGGCGCCGCTCTTCAACATCTTGGCGAGGTTGACGCGGTTGCGCTCGCCGCCCGAGAGCTGGCCGACCTTCTTCTGCTGGTCGGGGCCCTTGAAGTTGAACGAGCCGCAATAGGCGCGGCTGGAAATTTCGCGGCTGCCGAGCTTGATGATGTCGAGGCCGCCCGACAGCTCCTCCCACACCGTCTTGTTGGGATCGAGCGTTTCGCGGCTCTGGTCGACGTAGCCCAGCTTGACCGTCGGGCCGACCGAGAAGACGCCGGAATCGGGCTTGTCCTGGCCCGTGATCATCTTGAACAGCGTGGTCTTGCCGGCACCGTTGGGGCCGATCACGCCGACGATGCCGCCCGGCGGCAGGTTGAAGGACAGGTTGTCGATCAGCAGCCTGTCGCCGAAGCCCTTGGAGATGTTCTCGGCCGTGATGACATGATCGCCCAGGCGCGGCCCGGCCGGGATGACGATCTGCGCCGTATCCAGCGTCGCCTTCTGCTCCTCCTCGACCATCTGGTTGTAGGCCGCGATACGCGCCTTGCTCTTGGTGCGGCGGGCCTGCGGGCTCTGGCCCATCCACTCCAGCTCGCGCTGCAGCGTGCGCCGGCGCGAATCGGCCACCTTCTCCTCCAGCGCCAGCCGCTTGTCCTTCTGCTTCAGCCAGGACGTGTAGTTGCCTTCCCACGGGATGCCGGCGCCGCGGTCGAGCTCGAGGATCCAGCCGGCGACGTTGTCGAGGAAATAGCGATCATGGGTGACGGCCACGACGGTGCCGGGGAACTCGGCGAGATGGCGTTCCAGCCAGGCGACCGATTCGGCATCGAGATGGTTGGTCGGCTCGTCGAGCAGCAGCATGTCGGGCTTGCTGAGCAGCAGGCGGCAGAGCGCGACGCGGCGGCGCTCGCCGCCCGACAGCTTCTCGACGTCGGCATCGGCTGGCGGCAGGCGCAGCGCGTCCATGGCGATCTCGACCGTGCGGCCGAGATCCCAGCCATTGCCGGCGTCGATCTTCTCCTGCAGCTCGGCCTGTTCGGCGATCAGCTTGTCCATGTCGGCATCGGGGTCGGAGAAGGCGTTCGATACCTCCTCGAAGCGGGCCAGCATGCGGGCCATCTCGCCGGCGCCCTCCATGACGTTGCCCAGCACGTCCTTCTCGCCATTGAGCTTGGGCTCCTGCTCGAGGAATCCGACCTTGACGCCCTCGGCCGCCCAGGCCTCGCCGGTAAAGTTGTCGTCCTGGCCGGCCATGATGCGCAGCAGGGTCGACTTGCCGGCGCCGTTCAGGCCCAGCACGCCGATCTTGGCGCCGGGCAGGAACGACAGCCAGATGTCCTTCAGGACCTGCTTGCCGCCCGGGTAGGTCTTGTTCAGACCCTTCATGACGTAGATGTACTGATACGCGGCCATTGGTGGCTCCGGTCGGGTCGGATGTGAAATGGGGTTGGCGCGCTTTTAGCGGCCCCGTCGCGCCGGTTCAATGACGGTGGGAAGGTTCATGCACGCCGACCGAAGCGATCGCTCGGGCGTCGAACGATGATCGGTTCGTGCGGCGCTATGCGAAAATCATGCGTAGCCCGGCCGACAGCAGAAGAAGCGCCAGGATGTAGCGCAGAGCGGCGGCCGGCAGGTAGCGGACCCCCAGCCATGAGCCGACGAGGCCGCCGAGACCGACGGCCAGGAACCACCAGGGCAGCGCGACGGGGAAGCCCGGCATCGTGGCCCAGACGCCCGCCAGTGCCGCGCCCGAGTTCAGCAGATTGAAAATCGCCGAAATGGCCGATGCCCGGCGCGTCTCGATCCAGCCGAACGTCAGGACGAGAGGCGCCAGAAAGATGCCGCCACCCACCCCGGTCACCCCCGACACGAAGCCGATCCCGGCACCCGCAAGAAGCGACGGCAGAAAGGGCGGCGTCGATGCGGCCTGTCGATCCCGCGATACGGCCGATGCCGCGGACCGCATCATCTGGAAGGCGGCCAGGAGCAGCAGGGCGCCGACGACCGGCTGGTAGAGAGCGGCGGGAAGATGCGTCGCGCCGCCGATGACGGAGAACGGTGCGCCGAGGACGGCGAAGGGATAGCAGCTCCGCCAGGTCAGGAGCCCCGCCCGGGCGAAGCGCCAGCAGCCGATGCCGGCCACCAGGATGTTCAGGGCAAGGGCCGTGGGCTTGATGACGTCCGGGCCATAGTCGAGCAGGCCCATGACGGCGACGTAGCCGGTGCCGCCCGCCTGGCCGACCGATGCGTAGAGCGCGGCGGTGATGCCGAAAATGATCGACAGAAAGACATCATGGGGCATTCGGTCCGACGATACGTGCCGCCGCGGGCACGGTCGAGGCGCGCGCTCTCCGCCGACATGGTGCAGCCGGCCATCCGGACCGCCCCGTCTTCCGCTTCACGTCAGGTGCCGACGTTCCGGCGCAGCGCATAGCCGGCCGGCAGCTCCTCGGGGGCGCAGGCGATGACGTCTTCGTTGTCGCGGCCGCGATCCTCGACGAAGGTGATGGTCGCGAACTCGTCGACGACCAGGGTCGGATAGGTGGGCCCTTCGTCCCGGTAGCGGCGCATCAGCTCGATCTTGTCGTTCTGGTAGCCGATGATCTTCTTCGGATCGAGTTCGATCCAGCGCGGGAAGAAGGTCGCACCGTGCGCCTGGTTCTCGATCAGATTGTAGGTGACGCTCACGCACGTCCCGGTCGGCTCGTTCCAGGAGAGCTTTACGACGCCGGGCGCGATCCGGACGATATGCGCTTCCTGTCCCTTGACCCATCGTCCCCCGACCAGGCCGCCATGCACCCTGTAGTCGATCGTGTGATCGTTCTTCAGGTACATCTCGTACTGCCAGCCGTTGTCGTATGTGTAGATGATGTGCTTGCCGACGAAGGGGGCGATCCCGGCCGAATGGTCGGATGGCAATGACGCGGTCATGACGTGCTCCTGCTTTCTCGTGGACATGCTCAATGGAAGCCGTAGGTGTGCCAGCGTTGCCTGACCCTGCCGACGATCTCGGAGGGATAGCCGTGGCGGAAGGAGGCGCGGATGGGCAGCGCCTCGCCCCATTCGTCGGGCGGCAGGCAGTTGTAGACGACCTTGCCGGTGGCGCCCGCGATCTTCTCGCTGCTGCGCAGGTAGGCGAGCAGCGGCGCTGCCGGGATGTGCTCGAACGTGGCGTGCCCGAGCAGCGGATGGCAGCGGGTCGCGAAGGCCCAGACCAGTTCCTGGATGTTCGTCGGATCGATATCGTCGTTCAGGACGATGATCTTGGGGATCACGGCGCCCGCCTTGGTGGTGAACACCTGCTTGCCGATGCGTTGGCACAGCGCCGCGCTGCTCTCGGCGCCGGTCCGCCGCCGCCAGTCGCGCGGCACGGTCACGACCAGCCAGTGCAGGGCCGATTCGAGCGGAATCCAGGCCGCCGTCGCGGCGAGGCCGCCGGCGCGCAGGTCGTGGAGAATCTGCGCGGCGGTCGGGATGCCCCAGGCGGTGTGATTCTCCTCGACCGGCTCGCCGGCGACGACGACCGGCAGGATGGCGTCGTGGCGATGGCTCATCGCCGTGATGCGGTAGGTCGGACGGTCCATCGCCGGCTCGTGCGGCACGTAGCCCGCGAACTCGCCCATCGGTCCTTCCTGAATCAGATCGTCGAGATGGAGGTGCCCCTCCAGGAGGATCTCCGCACTCGCCGGCGCTTCGAGATCGATGGTGCGGCAGCGCACCGTCCGGATCGGCCGCCCGAGCAGCGCGCCGATGCGACCGTCCTCGTTCACGTGATCGGGCAGGGGCATGCCGCAGACGAAGGGAATGGCCGGCTCGACGCCCAGCGCAAGGGCGAAGGGCATCGGCTTGCCGATGTCGGCCCAGGTCTGCGCCACCATGCCGACATGCTGCTGCGGGGCGACGATGCCGGTCAGGCGCCGGCCGTCAACCAGCATCATGCGGGCGATCGACCAGTTGGTCCACGCGCCGTCCGGCGTGCGGGCGACGATGCAGCCCCAGGTGTTGAGGTAGCGTCCGCCATCGCCCTGATGCAGCAGCGGCACCGGCAGGCGCCTGAGATCGACATCGTCGCCGGTCGCGACATTCTCGAAGCACGGGGCGTCGTCGACCACGACCGGGGGAATCGCCGGCAGGTCGAGGCTGTCGGCGATCGCCTCGACGATCTCGAGGCCGCTGCTGCCGGGCGTCAGGCCCAGCGAGATCGCCACCCGTGCGAGCTGGCGGCCCGGCTGACGGCTGGTGCCGCCGGGCGCGCCGAGGATACGGAAGCCGCCGGGATGATCGGAGAAAGCCTTGAACAACGGGGCAGGGCCGCCGGTCTCGTAGCAGCGGCGGACGATCGCGCCCAGTTCGAGGTCCAGCGCGACGGGTACGTCGATCTCCTGCAGTTCGCCCAGACGGCGAAGGGCCTCGATGTATTGGCGCAGATCGGTCAGCGGCACGGCGTCGTCTCCGGCAAGGAACGCGGAGCAGGCTAGGCCGCAGGCAAGACCACGGCATCGTCACATCTGACGATGCCGCGCGGCTTTGTAGCCGAGCGTCGCCGTGGGCAGTGGGCAGTGGGCAACGGGCGTCTACGCGAGTCCATCGACGTTGACGCGTTCTCATGCTCATGCCAGCTTTATCGAATGGCGACTGTTTCCACTCGTATCGCAACTTTCACCGCGACCGTCTCTCGGCGGGCGGTGTGGTTGTGAGCTTGTAGGAGCCCGACTTCATCCCGACCCCGCCACCTGGAGCGGGGTTTTTTTATTGCCTTCCTCGCCCGGGCCTAAAAAAGAGGAAAGCAACATGCGATTGTATTTGTCGTCCTTCCGAATCGGCGACCATCCAGAGAAGCTCGTGGAACTTTCCGGCAAGGGCGGCGTCGCAATCATCAGCAACGCACTGGATTTCATTCCTGACGATGCCCGCCGGGGGTACGAGGCCGAGGTCTACAGTCCTCGCAAGGAATTCTCGGACCTGGGCTTGGCCTCGTCCGATCTCGATCTTCGCCACTACTGGGAGAACCGCAGCCGTTTGCGGGATGACATCAGGAAATTCGGCCTGGTATGGGTTCAGGGAGGAAACGCTTTTCTCCTGATGCGGGCGCTGCACCGAAGCGGATTTCCGGATGTCATCCGCGAATTGCTTGCGCGCGATGAAATCGCCTACGGGGGATTCAGTGCGGGGGCCGTCGTTGCGACGCCGACCTTGCAGGGCATCGAACTCATGGATGATCCGACGCAGCTCGCAGACGGATATGAACCCGAGGTGCGCTGGCAAGGCATGGGGCTTGTCGATTTCTCGATCGTTCCCCACTATCGGTCGAACCACCCTGAAGCGGAATCCGCCGAAGCAGCCGTCTCGTTCATGGAGAGGAATGGCCTGCCCTTCAAAGCTTTCGCGGACGGGGAGGTCTTCATCGTGAACAACGATGTCGGTGCACTTCTTCCAGGGAAAGCGGCTTCAGGCCGGCGGCCCGCTGCCGCGGGTCGAGACGCGCACGGGCGAGCGCGGTTCCACGAGGCCTGACAGCCCGGCTTTGGGCTGGGTCTCTGCGGGACGGTCCCGTCCGGCGAGCATGGCCAGCGACGCCATCGCGGCCTCGAGGTCGCGCAGATTCTCGCTCTCTGCCTTGCCGAGGATCGCGCGGATCTGGCTGCGGACCGTCGCCAGCGAGACGTTGCGGCGGCTGGCCACGTCTTCTGCCGTCGCGCCGCCCGACAGCGCGACCGCGACCTCCGCCTCGGCGCGGCTGAAGCCGAAGATATCGCACAGCACGTCCGCCGGCGGGCTGGTCCTGCGTCCGAGGGGCTGGATGACGATCACGGCAAAGTTCTCGGCGACACCGGCAGCGTCGCCGGAGCCGTGGTCTCGGGCGAGTCCGTGTGGAGCGGGCGACACCAGGACGGCGCTGGCCAGCCCGGCGGGTCCGGCCGCCTTCATGGCGCCGCCGGCGCCTCCTGCCGTCGCGGAGGCGACGAGGCGCCTCAGCGTCGCGGCGTCCTGGCGCGAACGCGCGGCCAGGTACGCGCCGCTGCCGGAGTAGGGACCAGAGCGCATGGAGAATAGGGCGGAGGTGCTGTGGTCGAGCTGTCGGCGGGCGGCCTCGTTGAGAAAGTGAAGCTTCAGGCCGGCATCGACCACCGCCATGCCCACCGGTGAGCCGTCGAGCGTGGCGCGGGTCAGCGAGGTGACCCGCTCGGTGTCGCCGAGACGCTCGCGCAGCTCGAGGGCACGCTGGAAGTGCGGCAGCAGGTCCTGGAGAAGGCGGGCGTCCCGCGCGTCGAACGGCCGGCCGCCGTCGGGTCTGAAGATGCCGAGGGGGCTCGCCGCCTTGACGCCCATCATGCCGCCGAGCAGGTGCCGGCGCTCATGGCGGCGTGCGAAATCGACATAGAATTCGCTGCGCAGGAACTCCTTCTCCGCGACGATCTCGGCTCCGATCCTTGCCCGGCCCAGATGACCCGTGCGCTCTTCGTCGAAATCGTGCCGTGCGCGGCTGTTGAAGGGATCGATCGAATGATAGTAGGCCGCGTATACCGTCTCGTAGTCGTCGGGCGCCATGAGGACATTGGGGGCGGGACCGCCGCCACCGCCGCCGATGCGAAGCGACACCCGGCTGGCGCTCATGAGCCGGCGCAGCCGTTCGCCCGCATGCTGCCAGCTGCCGCTGCCGGTCGCGGCTTCATAGATGGCGCCGACGCAGTCGGCGAGATCGCGGTCCGACTCAGGCACGCTGTGCCTCGTGGTTTCCAGAGAGCACACCCTGCCTAGCAGGCCATCCGCCGGTGTCAATCGGCTGGCCTGCGCGCTTGTGGCCTTGGCGCCGCTCGGCTTCAATGGCGGCGGGAGAAAACGTTCGAGCATGCTGGCGGAACCGACCGTTCTGGCGCTGTCGCTTGCCTATCTCGGGCTGCTGTTCGCGGTGGCCTGGTTCGGCGATCGCTATGCGCGTGACTGGTCGTCGAGCTCGGTCGCGCCGGCGGTCTACGGCCTGTCGCTGGCCATCTACTGCACGTCCTGGACCTTCTACGGTGCGGTCGGCCGCGCGGCCACCAGCGGCATCGACTTCATCCTGATCTATACCGGGCCGGCGCTGGTCGTCGTCGCCGGCTACCCGATGCTGCGCAAGATGGTGCGACTGGCCAAGCAGCACAACGTCACCTCGATCGCCGACTTTCTCGCCTCGCGCTACGGCAAGAGCCGCGCCGTCGGCGTCACCGCCACGCTGTTCGCCACGCTCGGCGTGCTGCCCTACATCGCCCTGCAGCTCCAGGCGGTGTCCTCGACCTTCAAGACCATCGCCGCGCCGACGCCGCTGCCGGGCAGCGTGCCCGGCGTGGTCCATACCGACACCTCGCTGATCGTCGCCGTCCTGATGGCGATCTTCACCATCCTGTTCGGCGTGCGCCACGTGCAGGCCTCCGAGCAGCATCGCGGCATGATGCTGGCGATCGCCTTCGAGTCCGTGGTCAAGCTGCTGGCGCTGCTGGTCGTCGGACCGTTCGTGCTGTTCGTGCTGTTCTCGGGGCCGGGCGACCTGCTGATGCAGGTCCAGAGCGTGCCGGCGGCGGCCGAGCGGATCGGCCGCGAAGGCTCGCCGCTCACCTGGATCGTCACGACGCTGCTTTCGGCCATGGCCTTCCTGTGCCTGCCGCGCCAGTTCCATGTCGCTGTCGTCGAGCACGGCCACCCGGCCAGCCTGCGTACCGCGCGCTGGCTGTTTCCGCTCTATCTGGTGCTGATCAACCTGTTCGTCATGCCGATCGCCGCCGCCGGCGTGCTGCTGGTCGGCGCACAGACCAATGCGGATCTCTATGTCCTGCAG